>Ga0207676_10001274_pt1 | contig 18738 bp, 23 predicted proteins | sample KBSSwiS72_FD_184307 | JGI IMG/M metagenome (GOLD analysis project Ga0207676, IMG submission 184307) | Switchgrass rhizosphere microbial communities from Kellogg Biological Station, Michigan, USA - KBS Switchgrass S7-2 (SPAdes) (version 2) | ecosystem: Host-associated > Plants > Roots >...
AAGTCAAAACCTGCACGGCGGCGCGCGGCCTGCATCGCGCGACTCACATGCAGGCAGGCCGTGCGCCGCGCTGCCGTAGCCACGTGGGCCCTGGCCGCGCGGGTTAACCTCTAGACCGTTAGGCCGACCGCATCCCTATAACCGCACGTTTCCACCGGCCGCCCCTCTTCATAACCGACGTGGCGCGACAAACCGGAGGACAAAAGACGGAAGGAGGCCGCATCACGGCGGCAACTGTGATTGCCGGCCAAGGGCAGTTTACTCGTTCATCGTCTTGGGGGGAGCGCATAGATCATACCCGGCGCGAGTCGCCTGCGCGAGGTCGGCGAGTGAATATGTCTCGCGTGTGAACATCTGCTCCGGTAGACCGCCACAGATCCCTTTGATCGCGCGTTTCTCTCGCCCCAATCTCGGCCGGCGAGTTGGACGCTTCCCCTCCGCCCACAAGAGAAGACTCTGACATTGACGACTGCGAATGTGTTCCACGCTGCACTTGGGCGCTGCGCTTGGTCGCGAGGAACAGCTCCGTTAAGAGCTAGACCCCCTGCCCGCCACGCGGACAACCAGCGGTTTCACCCCCGCCGTCGGAGAATCGACTACGACGCAACAAACTTCGCTACTCCGTGTCTTTGTCTGAAGACGAGTCGTCGCGTCAGCAAATCGACGATGGGTGGTGGGATTCGGTCGCTAGCGACGATCGCTGAGCCGAACTCTTGCTGCACTCCGCGAAGTAGGTAGAAAGGGAATGTACAAATGAGAATAGTAACTATGGCTAGATTGGTCGTGCTGGCACTCTCGCTCGTAGCCTGCTCCTCTATTCCGGTAACCCGAGTAAGCGTCCAGTCGTTCGAAATACGCAAAGCGGGAGCAACACCGAGTGCGGTAGTTGCCCAGTTGATCAGCGTGCTTGTTGACCGGGGATTCGACATCAAGATGAGCAACGCCGATCCAGGCATCGTCACGACTGAATACAAGAAGTTTGCTTCGGTCAGCAGCAAGCCGCCCTTCGATTATTACATGCAGATTCGGGCTAAGGTTAGAGTGGTCAACGGTGTGGCATCTATTCAACTCAGTCCCGCAATAAAGGAACAGAATCGCTTGAACGTCGCGGCCTACACCGATCAAGAGTTAGTGTACTTTACCGGTGAATCAGCCAATGTTCAGGACATCGATAGCATGAGGTCGGATACGGGTTGGCGTTCACTCGGGCAGGTTTTGTTTATGAATGTCGCCACTGAAACCGCGCAGGCGTTTGGAATTAGTGTCGATGAAATCATCCAGAATGTCAGCAGATCCACTTATAACGCGCGAGAGATCGAGAATTAGCTGTTAGTTAGCTACCGCGTGTACACCGCGGACTGATAGGGACGCAGGACGCGGCCTAACTCGAGGTAGAACCCGGCGCGGCCCGGCTTCGGCCCGCCGGCCGAGCCGGCTCGGGAAGTCAAGACCTGCACGGCGTCACGCCGCCTGCATCGCGCGTTTCAAATGCGGGCATGCGGCGTGCCGCGCTGCCGTAGCCACGAGGGCCCTGGCCGCGCGGGTTAACCTCTAGACCGTTAGGCCGACCCCAGTTCTCGCGGCCGCGCGTTTCCACCGCCCACCCCGTATCGAGTCGCACGTGACTCTTGAAGTGGTCAAGTTCCGCCACCGAAATCTGCGGTCCCGGAAGACCGCTTTAGGAGTCTGTTTGCTCCGAGTCGTCTTCAGTCGTGGGCCGTTAGCCAGACGAGTTGCTGACCAGGTTGCGGCAAACCTGCATGAGATCAAGAGATCTCCCCGAGCCCCGATCGCACTATGCTCTGACTGAGCCCGGGTGCGAATAGTAAGATTGTCGCTGTGACGGACACACCTGGCACGACCTCGAGAATACTATGGCACTTTACCGGAGGCCCGGCGTGGAACGATCGCACGGAACGGCAGGACGACCAACCGAAGCCTTGTCCAAAGGCCTACCGAGCATTGTGTGGAATTCTGGAGACGTCCGAACTTCGCTTGGGTTCATACCACGAGGTCGTCAAAGTGGCGGTCCAAGGGCTCTCACATTACCGAGACGAGCAAGGCAGAGAGCGTTCGCGACGCAAACGATTCCTCATGCCCCTAAGGTCCGCACCCGTCTGCTGTCTGGCAGATATTCCGATCAAGCATCTTGGATATCACGCGGAGCGATATGGAAAGTTTGCGATCGGCTTCCACCGAAATGCCGTGATCAAGAACGGCTTTAATCCTGTATTTTACGCTCGTCATCATTCGCGTGTGCTTCGAACGATCCATGAGGGATTCGCTCAGATTGAATGCTTGGATCTGAACTACCTCCGCATGATCACACAAGATCATGCTCCGTATCCTGGGCGGTTGCTGATTGAGGCTGAGGCCGATACTCTCGAGAGGAGCGTTGACTCGGCGCGAGAGGGCATCAGGTACTTTTTGGCGTTTGTTAAAACGTTCGCACCGGATGAATTTGCGACAATATATTCCGAGCGAGAATGGCGGGCGATCAAACCCTATCGGTTCAGCCACGCGGATGTCGCAATGATCGTGTTGCCACGCGTCGTTAAACGTCGTCATTATTTCGATCGGTTCATGGAAACAGTTCTACCGACCCTCAACCTTCCTCGGTCGGTGCCGGTCGTTTCATGGGAAGATCTGGTCGAGTCCTAACAAGCGATTCGCGCGGCCTAACTCGAGGTAGAACCCGGCACGGCCCGGCTTCGGCCCGCCGGCCGAGCCGGCTCCTTCAGCGGTACTTGAACGGCGTCACGCCGCCTGCATCGCGCGCTTCAAATGCGGGCAAGCGGCGTGCCGCGCTGGCTTCGGCACGCGGGCCCTGGCCGCGCGGGTTAACCTCTGGACCGTTAGGCCGACAATCATTTCAGCGGGCGCACCTTTCCCCCGCCCCTCGCGCCCGGTGGCTTGATCAGCGTCAGTAGGGGAGGCTGCGTTGCCCGACTATCTTCTTCTCGCCGTTGCTCCCGTCCAACCCTCGCACGCCAGTTATTCATAGTGACGCCTTCTACGGCGGCCGCACCGTGTCTAACCCTTGTGTGACGGACCATCTGGTAAGCTGCTTTTTCGATGTGGCACATGCGCTTATCTACAATCAAACTCATCTTTGTCACGCCACTGCTACTATCGCTGCTGATCACTGCGTGTTCACGGCGAAAGCCGGATTCTGAAGGCCGGAAATCGGTTCGCGAAGTTTCAGTACACCCTGGAGCTCCTGTGTCGAAGCCGTCCCCGCACGTACCTGCAGGAGCTCCGATGCGGGTCGGCGGCGAGGTATCAGCACCCGTTGTGCTCTCGCGAGTGGAGCCCACGTATGAGGGTTGTGCCGGACAGAAAGTCTGGGGCTTTCCAATTCTCGAAGCAGTCATCGACGAAACGGGTCACGTCAAGAATCTGCGACTTCTGAAACCCGTCCACCCATGCCTGGAGGCAGCGATCCTTCCGGCGGTTCGTCAGTGGCGGTTCAAACCGGCAACGCTCGGCGGGAGGCCTGTTCCAGTTATCTACAACATGACAGTCCATATTCACTACCGCTAGACGAATTTGCATTGCTGGCTGAGTGATAGCGTACGGTCGATGAGCAGCGACATTTGAACCATGGCTATAATCAAAGCAGTGAATATGCGAGATCAAAATGGCTGAGTTGAGCGCCTTTCTGCTGAAGCTAGTCTGCCCTATGTGAGCAATTTCGCTGCGTCCGGCTACCCGCGAAACGCCAGTCTGACTTTCACGATCCCAACGGCGTCAATTAGTTGCTCGCTGCCAAGGTGATTCAATGGCAACCTTCTTTAGAACTTGGTCGTTTTCGGAATGCCGCTGATCCTGGCTCTGGCTCTTCCGCCGCGACTCATGTGATCATCGTGCGCCCTGGTCTAGGCACGATAAGAGGTAAGGGTCTTGTCGGCGGCCTAACTCGAGGTAGAACCCGGCGCGGCCCGGCTTCGGCCCGCCGGCCGAGCCGGCTGAGTCAGCGGTATTTGCGCGGCGTCACGCCGCCTGCATCGCGCGCTTCAAATGCGGGCATGCGGCGTGCCGCGCTGCCGTAGCCACGTGGGCCCTGGCCGCGCGGGTTAACCTCTGGACCGTTGTGCGGGCGGGCCGAGCAGCTCTTCGCTCCGTCCGCACTGTTAAACCTCGGCACGATTCCGAGACGCATGAGTACTGCAGCAGCCCAATAAGCTCACAGAACCGGTGCCTGCCGCAGATCCTTCGGCCAAATGCGAGCTTGCCACGGCATCGCAGATGCCACACGGGCTTCGGCACGTGAACGGCTCACTATTCGTTCGCCAGGCACCGCGGTCAGATTCCATATAACCGAAAGGTTAGCGGCGCGGTGCCTGAGGCTTTGAACATCTCGCGCTTCGGAATGAACCCGGAGCATTTTGCCGAAGGGCGAGTGCCGCAAGCCGCGGCTTCGGCGCGTGATTGGCACATGCATCGTGTCCAAGCGCCAAGATCACTCACTGTTCATCGCTGCCATGAGGCAAGCACCGCAGATGTCGGCTTCGGCACCGAGGTTCTGCCACACTCGCGGAAGGCCAAGTTCGAGCCGGTTCTCCGTCCGCAGTTTCTGAGCCGGAGCATCCAAGACTGAAGGAATGAGCTGCTTCGGCGCCGCACAACTCACAGTAGAAGCCGACGAGAGGCTTGGTTTCGGGCCCGCCGGCCGAGCCGGCTACATCCGCGCAAGACGGACGGCGTCACGCCGCTTGCAAACGCTCCCGCCCAAGAAACTCGTTAGTCGCGGCAAGCGGCGCGCCGCGTCCGTTCTCGCGCGTGAAGCCTCTCGCGGCTTAACTGTTTGACCGTTGGGCGGACGGGCCGAGTCAACTATTAGCCTCCGTCCGCACTGTCATTCTTCGGCACGATTACGAGACGCGCGTGCATCGTGTTCGCCGCGGCAACGGCCACAGAATCACATGCCTGCCGCAGAAGCTTCGGCGCGGGGAGACTTGGTTGCTGCCTTCTGTGCGCCGGCCGTACTTCGGCACGTGCGGGCTCACTAATCGTTCGCCAGGCGCCGCCTCTTCGTACTCTATTCGTAAGGTGGGTTGTGTCCGGCGGCGCCTGCAGTCCTCACGTGTTCGGCTTCGGCGTGAGGCGGGAGAGTTCTGCCGCGGTGGCAAGCGCCGCACGCCCCGGCTTCGGAACGTGGTCAGCACATGTATGCCGCCAAGCGCCGAAATCTCCGAGCAAGCATTCTGCCGCGAGGCGAGATTGAAGTGCGGCGGCTTCGGCACTGCGGTTCTGCCAAATGTTCGCAGGCCAAGATCAAATGAGTCCGCGTCGGCAGTGTTCTGTCGGGAAGGCGAACCGCCTAAAGAGGTGAAACTGCCTCGGCGCCGCCCAACTCACAGTAGAAGCCGACGAGAGGCTGGGTGCTTGGCCCGCCGGCCGAGCCGGCTAAATCAGCGCAAGACGGACGGCGTCACGCCGCTTGCAAGCGCTCCCGCCCAAGAAACTTCGTTAGTCGCGGCAAGCGGCGCGCCGCGTCCGTCTTTGCTCGAGTAAACCTCTCGCGGCTTAACTGTTTGACCGTTAGGCCGGCCACAGCCTCGTAGCCGCACGTTTCCACCACCCACCCGCCTCCAGTCGGACGTGACCAGAGAAACGAAAGGTTCGAAAAACGTAAGGAGGCCGCCTCACGGCGGCGACTAGGAATGCTGGCCAAAGGCAATTTTTGCACCGTTGTCACCCCGGGGAGGACTGCGCTGACCGCATCACTGGCGACTCGGGTCCGAAGGCCATGAAGACGCAACCTATTGATCTGTTCACGGCTGACGAATGTCGTTGATCTGCCCATTGGCCCGCTATCCCGACGCCGGCATCCGTATGCACAGATCTTTGGGTACAATAGTTCGCGATGATTTTGTTTCACTACACGTCATTGGCCGCAGCAATCAATATTGTTACGACGCGTACCCTTTGGGCGAGTAGCATTCATCATCTAAACGACGGAACTGAATTTAGGATCGGGTACGATCTATTGAGGTCAGAAATCGATCGAATCGCCCCAGATGACAAACGACTGGCGGCTTTCACGGATGCTGTTCGGTTCGCTTTGGTCTCGACACAGCAGGTGAACGTGTTCGTGGGCTCGTTTTCAGAAAACGGCGATCTGCTCAGCCAGTGGCGATCCTACTGTCCACCGGGGAAGGGTGTGAGCATAGGATTCGACTCGGCCGATCTTGCCGGATCAGCGGTGGCCCAAGATTTTGAACTGGTTAAGTGTATCTACGATCCCGAGGAGCAGCATGAGACGGTTCGAACCACGCTGCACGCGGTGACTTCCAACTATCAGCCGACCAGCAACGAAGATGGAGGCCGTCCACTGCTGAATGCCTTTCAATTTATCCACGAGTTTGTTCGGGTGGCTGCGCGTCTGAAGCATCCAACGTTTGGCGAAGAGCAGGAATGGCGCGTCATTTCAGGAGTAGGTGAGTGGAAGCATCCGCAGGTCACGTACCGCGAGGGCCGCTCAACGATAGTTCCCTATTTTGAGTTCAAGCTTCCGATGGCGGAGGATAAACTGAAAACGGACTCCTTCATTCTCGGTCCGACTCCACATACGCAACTGTCGATGAACTCCTTGCTGGCTCTAATTCACGCCCGTGATGTGAAAACCAACATCCTTCGGCCATCTGGCGTGCCTTTCCGAGCTTGGTAATCGGCGGCCTAACTCGAGGTAGAACCCGGCGCGGCCCGGCTTCGGCCCGCCGGCCGAGCCGGCTCGTTCAGCGGTACTTGGACGGCGGCACGCCGCCCGCAGCGCGCGACTTACATGCGGCAGGCGGCGCGCCGCGTCGGCTTCGGCACGTGGGCCCCGGCCGCGCGGGTTAACCTCTAGACCGTTAGCCGGACCTCGATTTCCGCGGTAGCAACTTTCCCCCGCCCGACGCGTCCTGCAATCGTCAGCAGAGGAAGGCAGCAGTCCGCATGATTAGCTTCCGATCAGATCCGTTAGCCGGACGAGGGCCCGCCGCCAGTTTCGGTTGCCGGAAAGTCAAGGGCCTCCCGTTTCTTTTGAAGCCGAGCAGTCGCGGTTTTACGAACGCCTTCTGCCACATTTGCGAAAGCCGAATGCAAGTCCGGCCAATCCGTCACCGGCGCTCCATCCAACGGCAAAGCCTTGATCTTTCCCAGCGGCGTGAATCGCCAGTCGACCGGCCGCAGAATGATTGGGATGACCGCCGCCTGATCAACTTCGTGGCGGTGCATCGCGACTGGGATTTCTTTGTCACGGATGTAATCCGACGCAAAGAAATAAGAACTCACAAGGAACAAGATCAGATCGGAATCTCGCAGTCGTGTCGCGATCTCAGGATCGAATTCTGTCCCTGGCGGGATTTCACCGTCATACCAGATGCTGACAAGTCCCATCCACTCGAGTGCAGCCAGATGGGCCCTGAGCTCATCGTGCAGATATCGATCCCGATGTGAATAGCTACAGAACAAGGGCAAGCCGCGGTTTTTCTTTAGTCCCTCGCTCACTCCCGTTACAAGGTCAATACGGGCATCTGGGTTATATGTAATCAAAACACGGATGTCTGCTTCGCGCGCGGCCCGTTTGAAATCCTCGCTCTGAATCAGGCGCCACAATTTCCACGCACGATCACTTTCGCTCTCGGCATCAATGTCGAAGTTGAATCGTGCGCAACCAAAACCGCCCCCGATCAGATTTATTTTGACCTTTGCGCTCGACGCCGAGTTCACGACGCGGAGAATGGAAGCTTTGCGCGATGCGTCAAAATTTTGAAAAGCGATTAGACTGAAATCTTTATTTCGCAGGTCGGGTAACACTGTCCTCGATCGGCACGCGTCGAGAACTGCGTCGAGAATCTCGTTCATCATGTACTCTCTGGAATAGGAGTGACACAGAAGACTAAATCCCTACCATCGCCTCGACGAGAACGTTTTCCTTCCTTGCATTGTCGCCGGCTAACTCGAGGTAGAACCCGGCGCGGCCCGCCTTCGGCCCGCCGGCCGAGCCGGCTCTCTCAGCGGTACGTGGGCGGCGTCACGCCGCCTGCATCGCGCGCCTCAAATGCGGGCATGCGGCGTGCCGCGCTGCCGTAGCCACGCGGGCCCTGGCCGCGCGGGTTAACCTCTAGACCGTTAGCCGGACAAACATTTCGGCGCGCGCACAGTTCCTCCGCCCAGCCGGCGCGAGGCGCGGTTGTGGATGTTCCGGGAGCACCCGCGATCGGGGCATGCGGGTGGATGGAGTCGCTGCCGACCTCACGCTTGCCGGGCCATGATCCACCGAATAAACCACCGCACGCACCGCTGCAGAGGCCTCGGTCTTGGTGAACGCCTACCGGCCCATCGTCGGCAAACGCTTCGAGCTGTTCCCTGCCACAGGTTACGGTACCTCAGGCTACGGCTTGCAAGCCGTACCTGTTCTGATGACCATGACGACAGCCGAGGAACGCGTCAGCGTGGGAATTGATAGACGAGTACTCTTCCGGGGCATGTGATCATGTCGGGTACAATTTGGGAGTGCCTGAGATCAGCAGGTTTTTTGGGATCGTAGTCACGATGTACTACGACGAGCATCCGCCGCCGCACTTTCATGCGCGGTATGGCAGGAAGGGCGTCGTGGTAAGCATCGCGAACGGTGCGGTAACCGGTAGGTTGCCGCCGCGGGCGATCGGACTTGTGCTGGAGTGGTGGAGCTTGCATCAGGCGGAACTTGCACAGAATTGGCAATTGCTTTCCGAAGGTAGAGAGCCGAAGAAGATTCAGCCTCTGGAGTAGCACATGGAACTTGTTGATGTCGTCGAGGTTCGGTACGTACGTGACTACACGGTGTGGGTGAAGTTCGAGGACGGGACTTTAGGAGAGGTGGATTTATCGTCATCTCTTCGCGGGCCAGTGTTCGAACCCTTGCGTAACGTTGAGTACTTCAAGCAAGTCCGTGTTGACACGGAAATCGGCACAATTGTCTGGCCAAACGGGGCAGACATTGCTCCTGAAACGTTGTACGCTCGTGTTCAAGTGGTCGCGTAGCGGACGCGCCATTTGTGCATCTATGTAGTCTGGTGTACGAGATTACGTCGTGCAATCGCGCGTCCGGCCGGCTAACTCGAGGTAGAACCCGGCGCGGCCCGGCTTCGGCCGCCGGCCGAGCCGGCTCGTTCAGCGCAACTTGTCCGGCGTCACGCCGCCAGCATCGCGCGCTTCAAATGCGGGCATGCGGCGTGCCGCACTGCCGTAGCGACGTGGGCCCTGGCCGCGCGGGTTAACCTCTAGACCGTTAGCCCGACCGGGAAAAGGAGGCCGCCTCGCGGCGGCAACTATTTGATGCGCCCCAGCGGTCCAATGCACAAGCATGCCGCTTGGCAAGCGCTCCCTTGGTCTCGTTCATCGCAATTGCCCGACGCCTCACGGTTATGCACGCGTTGCATTTGAGGCGGGAGAATACATTGATCGACCTACATTCCTTTCCGATCGAAAAGCGTGTGCGTGTCGGCCGTTGGCCACGAAATTGCGCGAAATTCGCCTCAGATCACGACGCTTGCGAACACTCTCCTGTCACACGCCGCGTCTATCTGTGCAATTTAACATATCGCAAGCAAGGTATGCCGCTTGCTGGCTCGCAAGGCAGACCCTGCGACGATCCATCGGTTTGTGCTAAAAGAGCACCGATGCACGACGTCGATAGCAAGGTTGTCAACGCGGCGATCCGTTCGGAGATTAGGCCGGTGCTCCGTGATCAGGGGTTCAGCCGTTTCACCGCACGTACAGCATGGCGCTTTAGCGTTGGCCGCGTTGAGGTCGTCAATTTTCAGTCTTTCAATTCCTACAACGCGTCAGTAATTGGCTGCACCACGCATTCCTTCTCGGTGAATTTGGGCTCATACCTTACGACGGTGCCGGATTTTTGGCGTCAGGTAAAACGGCACGGGACGCTGCTGCTGCCTCAGGAATATCAGTGCCATCTCCGATCGCATCTTTTTCGGTCGCTTCATCAACCAGAATTGCCGCGCCGTGACATTTGGTACATCGGCTCCCAGGGACAATATCTATCGGAGGCTGTGCAAGATGTCAAAGGCGCTATTCTCAGTCGGGGTGTTGCTTGGTTTCATCACCTTCGTGACGATGCCGAAGTGTTGAGGATATTGAAAGGACACGCAGAGAGTGATGATCTCTGGGGATTCGGGAACAATCCGTCGCCAATGCGCTCGCTACTTAGCGGGTATGTCGGCCTCAGTGTGGGCGAACACGATTTCGCCAAGGCGAGCCTGAGGGCAGCTGCTGAATCACCATCTTTCAGTTCGGTGCGGAAAGAATTGGAAGCGGCGATTCTCGCGGCGGGCTAACTCGAGGTAGAACCCGTCGCGGCCCGGCTTCGGCCCGCCGGCCGAGCCGGCTCGCGCAGCGCGGCTTGCACGGCGTCACGCCGCCTGCATCGCGCGCCTCACATGCGGGCATGCAGCGTGCCGCGCTGCCGTAGCCGCGTGGGCCCTGGCCGCGCGGGTTAACCTCTAGACCGTTAGCCGGACTGAAATTTCGGCGGCCGCGCTGCTCCGCCGCCCGCCCTTCGCACTGGTACCTGAGGGCTTCCTCGGCATGACTGCTCGCATGCGAATGGGTTGCCGCACATCCGTGCGTTCCTGCTTGGAGTTACGATACGCATTGATGCCGCCCGTTCGAAGAAAACAGAAGCCGATCCGGGCGGAGGGCTCGGCATCACGGGTCAAGGGGCGCCTTGTTGAGGCGCTTGTCTCGGCGATGCACGCTCTGCCGGGCGCAACTGTCCGTCAGAACGTGCGGTTGCCGGCGATCGGTGGCGTCCGGAAGCGAGAAATCGATGTTCTCATAGACGGAACGGTCGCCAGTTACCCTATTCGGATAGCGATTGAGTGCAAAAATGAACGAACGGTAACGGGGTCGCCGCAGATCGATGCATTTATTGGCAAGTTGCAGGATATTGGCATACCAACGCAGCATGGCATCTTCGTCTCGGTGAAGGGCTTCACAAAGGGTGCCTTGGCCCGAGCGCGACAAGTTGGCGTTCGTACACTCATCCTAACTGGGTTGACTGAAGATCGTTTGGCAGAGACCGTTTACGGAGCATTCGGATCTGTCGTCTTTCTCTGGCCAGTCGCTATCGCTGGGGGTGTTGATACGGCAGCGGATACACCATCCACTCACGAACTGATGGTTTTTCGCGGTAGCGATGGAGAAGTCATTGGTTCCGTTGTCGACCTTTTTTGGGCAGGGTGGGTTAGGGGCGAAGTGCCGAATTCGCTCGGACTACATGAGGTTGCCTTCAGTTTGCCAGATGGCTGGTTTCATAAAATAGGCGATGAACTGCGACGGCCGGAGGGTCTCTGGGGTCAAATACATGTATACGGTGTCACGATCGGCGTAGCAGTAACCGCCAGCGTACATGACCTATTTGACGCAAGGACCAACAGTCGATTGAAGACGATGGTGCGTCTGCACGATTCGTCCTCTGACGACACCTTTAACGTGGCCATATTCGCTGATGAGAATGGCTTAACGGAGCACATTCGTCAAAGCGAAGCTCAAGTGAAGCTCATAACTAGGATCCGCCTTCCTCGTCTCGACTGGAAGGGTTCGTTCTGGCCTCCAAGTATTGAATCGCGCCGTAAACATGCCGCGGCCGCTGAGATCGCACGTGCAAGAGGTGAGGATCCGTTTAAGATCGACATTACTCAGTTCGAGCGCGAATATCCTGTTTCCGTTTGGGATTCTTTCGAGATTGAAGAGCACCATGCCGAACTTTTGAAGCAAGAGTGTGTCGCGCAGTCGACGCCGGCTAACTCGAGGTAGAACCCGGCGCGGCCCGGCTTCGGCCCGCCGGCCGAGCCGGCTCGTGAAGTCAAAACCTGCATGGCGGCGCGCGGCCTGCATCGCGCGACTCACATGCAGGCAGGCCGTGCGCCGCGCTGCCGTAGCCACGAGGGCCCTGGCCGCGCGGGTTAACCTCTAGACCGTTAGCCGGACATGGATTTAGGTAGCCCCATCGTTCCCCCACCCACCGGCACGGGTCGCATTGGCGTATGTGCTTCGTTGGTGAAGCGCGGCCCGGCGAGTACGAATGGAGTCGGCACGGACCGATCGTTGGCCGGCCTTCAGTCACGTTTAAGAGTCACAACTGGAATCAACCTGTCGTCGGGATTAGAATCACACCATGAAGACCAAGGAAGCCCTCCTCAAGGAAGCTGGCTACCGGTACAACTTCGACCGGTTGGCGTACGTCAACCGTCTCGAGAAGAAGGTATTTGCCGAAGAGTCGGTCGATGACAACACCGAGGAGTGGCTGGCCGAAAAGATCGCCGAACCGAACACTACCGGCGATTGGAAATTCTACGATGAGCCGGCTATCGCAGTGCGTCGTGCGTTTGTCGCAGAACTAGAGAATGGCCGAGCCGCGCACCGTTGAAGACCGGCTCCGGTCGGAGTATGCCGAGCTGCTGCCGCTGATGCACCGTACTCGTCTCGCGATCGAGACAGAGGTGCAACACATGCTCCTGCCAATCACTTTGCATCTAGACCCGTACGAACGCATCGTTGTTCGATCGCGGATCAAAGAATGCGAGAGCGCTGTTGATGCGGTGCGACGTCGGCAAGAGTTCGGATTGTTCGACACAGACAATCCAGAGCAGTACTCGCTGAGAAGCCTGCCGGACTTGATCGGTGTTCGAATTCTCACATTTCCAGAACGGCGTCTTGAAGATGCGCGTCGATCGTTGTTGCCGCGAATCACGCACTGGATTGATGATCCCGTGCCTGGCGAAGGTTCTGGCGCCGCACCGATCGCATACAAGTATTCTGGCTTGTGGTCTACAGATGACGTCGTGAGATCGGAAATTCAAGCCGTCTCTCTGTTAATTGGGCTCTTTTGGGAAGCGGAGCACTCGGCCATATACAAACCAACACCGAATCTGAGAGGCGCGGCAAAGTCTATCGAAATGAAGCGAAAGACCGCTGCTGTCATCACAGCTTTGATGGATTTCGAAGTGGAGTTTGGCCGAATGATCGAAGCGTCCGCTGATACAAGCCTTTGACGATAGCTGACGCGCATCCGTGTGCCGGCTAACTCGAGGTAGAACCCGGCGCGGCCCGGCTTCGGCCCGCCGGCCGAGCCGGCTCGTCTAGCGAGATTTGCGTGGCGTCACGCCGCCTGCGTCGCGCGCTTCAAATGCGGGCATGCGGCGTGCCGCGCTGCCGTAGCCACGAGGGCCCTGGCCGCGCGGGTTAACCTCTAGACCGTTAGCCCGACCCATCCCTCTTGGTTGGAGGAGGTCGCAGCGTCAGTCCGTCGGTAGTGGCTGGCTCCGCCCACCCCAGCCGGCGCGCTCGCGCGTTGTTGCATTACCCAACAATCCTCGGCACGTGGTCGCGCAATTGCCAGTCGTTCTGCTGCCAGGAATGGATGGCACCGGCCTTCTCTTCGACGAGTTCGTCGTAGAGTCGCCTGCGGAATTTCGTCCGGTCGTGTTGCCGCTGCCGAATCGCGGTGAGTATGACGAACTCACGGACATTATCGCTGCCGGCATACCCTCCGATGGACCTTTCCTCGTCGTAGCGGAGTCGTTCTCTGGTCCCATTGGAATCCAGTTGGCTGGCCGATTCCCGGATCGCGTAGTCGGGCTAGTGCTCGTGAACTCGTTTGTCGCTCCGCCAAGACCTCGCTGGTTGCGTTGGTTGCCATGGCGGTTGATCCTCGCTCTCCCGCCGCCGCGGCGTGTCATCCGCATGTTGCTCGCCGAGAAAACTACGACGGATCTGGTAATCGACCGAATTCGCGCGTCAATCGCGCGGACAGACATATCAACCATTAGCGCTAGACTCCAGTCCATTCTCTCGCTGAACGAAATTCAGAATCTGATGCTGGTGCGATCGCCAGTACTGCTCCTCCGCGGGACGGCCGATCGACTCATTCCAGTCGAATGCGCTGAAGAGATTACCCAACATGCGCTAGACATCACGGTACGCGAAATTGTCGCGCCGCATCTGTTATTACAGTGTCACCCGGCGGAGGCTTGGTTCGAGATTGCAGATTTCGTGACGACGCAACTACAACAGCAACCTAAGAGAGTCGGCGTCGTCGATAATGACGCCCATAAGTGACAACCCACGCAATTCTCACTGCCGACACTATTGCGCCCGCCGGTTTCTAGCGGTATATATCTCGGAGGTCACGCGCGCGACTCGATGACGCACGGATCCACGGAGCGGAGTGGTGCACCCGTGCTCATCTGAACCTGGCCAGGTTCCACACTTTCAAGATTGTCTTTGTCAAAGTGCTCGCTTCTTGAGGCTCGGCGTAATCGTCGCAAGGACTGCGACCGAGCACGGAGGCGAGTGCTCAATTCGAGCATGAAGTGAAGTCACTTTTGTTCCCGCGAAAGCGTGCCGCCCTGCCGCTGAAACGCACGCGGCGGGCTAACTCGAGGTAGAACCCGGCGCGGCCCGGCTTCGGCCCGCCGGCCGAGCCGGCTCGGGAAGCGGTATTTGAACGGCGGCGCGCGGCCTGCATCGCGCGACTCACATGCAGGCAGGCCGTGCGCCGCATCGGCTTCGGCGCGTGGGCCCTGGCCGCGCGGGTTAACCTCTAGACCGTTAGGCGCACGACGATCCTTGCGGCTGCACATCTCCCCCACCCAACCGGCTCCGCTCGATCGCTTCGGGACACTTGGGCGTACGTTGCTCGGCTCACGAGAGCGATTCGCCCGCACACGAAGGATGCGCATACAATTCCATCGTGATTTTGGACGGCCCGACCGTACGTGTACGGCAATTGTCCGAGGTGCTCGGCACCGACGCGCAAAGGTTGGCCGGAGTGCAGGCCATAGAGTCGCGGTTACGGCCTATTCGCCGTGCCCTATATCCAACGAACGTGGAGATCTCGGGTGAGGAAGCATACGCATACTTAACTCGGATAGTCGCCGAGATAAATGAAGTGCTCAGGCAACACGCCGGTCATTACACATGGCATCGGTGGCTGTGGTATCTGCGGCGCGTGCCCGACCGCGTATTTCAATTCAAGACGATGAATACGCCTGACTACGATCGAGCAGTGGCCGAGACGGTTGCGGGCGCATTTGGTAGCTCTACGTCGTCGATGCCAGACGCATACCCGATCGAAGAGACCAGCGTGCGCCGGGTGCTCCGATTCTGCGGTATGTGTCTGCATCTGTCGGACGCATTCGGCGCATTGCAGTGGGCTGGTGCCGGTGCGCGATTTCGTTTCACAGATCGAGCTTTGCCCGATCCTGTTCCATCAGAACTAGACGAGGCCATCCGTCTTTACATTTCGAGGTTGTCTTCCGAGTTCCCGATGTTTGCGCGACTAGGTATCGTGACGAGTCTGATGCCTCCGACCCAAGGTGATGCACTCGTAGCGCCGTTGTTTAGAGAGAAGGAGCCCCGCGTCGTGAACCTGCGCGACGTTAGATTTCCGTTCGACGAGACGGTCGAAGCGAACTACCATCCCATTTTTGTCTCCATCAACGATGTGCTGGAGTTTCTGAAAGACGCTGCGTTGGCCGATGCTCAATTCTCCCCCTCGATAGCCGCACTCTTTCTAGTTCAGCGAGTCGTTCTGACGCTTGCATTTGCTGATCAGACATATGCGGCACAGATGCTCGTCCTAGGAGTCTGTCAATCTCCTTTGGACACATTCATGATGGCGGCAGACTACGTTTGTGCCAATTGGTCAAGCTTTTTGAGTGGCTTGCCGCTCGTCATTTCAGTGCCGCAAAATGGGAAGGAATTGATCAATGCTTTGGCGGGCGTTAACGCGGTGCTCCAACCGCTCAAGACTGGCCCCCTCCTTGCCGTTGCTGATCACCGTGTGCTCATTGATGTGGCAGCTGCTAGCCAACGGATGTATGCAGAGTTGGAAGCGCCCACTGGTGCAGGGCGCGTAGCGAACTTTAGGTCACGGTATTTTGAATTGGCTGTACAGGGGCTGATTGATCGCTCGCCGAGCGCACCCGCTGACCGATACCGCGATCTGCGCGGCCGTACCCTCCGACGCAACGGTAGAGCGATTACCGACGTTGACGCGATCGCTGAGCGCCCTGATCATCTTCTTTTGATATCGTGCAAGAGCATCCCATTTTCAGGGCGGTATGACGCGGGCGATTACGCGGCGGTGCGAAATGCAGCGTCGCTAATTACAGACGAAGTCAACAAGCACGCTGCGGTAGTTCGGGCGCTAAACGAATCTCCTTCGGGCGATAACTACCACTTTGCGAAGCCTCTCCTACCGGTGGTCTGCATACCGCACACGCTCCTGCTCCCAATCGGGCCGGCTACTGCAGAGATGCTGCAAAATTTGCGAGCTGTGGCGTCCACGTCGGAGCTTGTGAGCTGGTGTCAAGAAGCCGGCGCCTAACTCGAGGTAGAACCCGGCGCGGCCCGGCTTCGGTCCGGCGGCCGAGCCGCCTTGTTCAGCGCAACTTGCGCGGCGTCACGCCGCCTGCATCGCGCGCTTCAAATGCGGGCACGCGGCGTGCCGCGCTGCCGTAGCCACGAGGGCCCTGGCCGCGCGGGTTAACCTCTAGACCGTTAGGCCGACCAGATCCCTGCGCCTGAACGTTTCCCCCTCCCACCCTAGCCACATTCGTCAGTCTCGTGATACTGCGAGGTCGAAAGACGTAAGGAGGCCGCCTCACGGCGGCGACTCATGATGCCTGGCCAAGGGCAGTCTCCTGTGCAGCCGCCATCAGCCGGGCTACTCGTTCATCATGGCAAGCGTTCAGCAAAGTCTGAAAACCCAGCACGAAGCCGATCGCCGTACGGAGCGACGCCGTGAAGGGCACGCACGTTGCTATCAAACCACTTCACCTTCTGGATTAGCCCTGGCTTCTTTCCGAGGCCGTCTCTCGTAACAAAAAAATCGACGTATCCAAACATGCCAGCGTGAATATGATCCATGAAGTCATTTCGGATCCACCGCGGCTCCTTCACCGCAACATCGCCGTCGTCCACACGCAATTCATGGCACCGAGTCCCGACGTCAGGCATTGGTCGGGAGATCGGCATCTCAAGCTGCTCCCCGTTCTGCAGGCGTCGGAGGAGTGTGCCGGCCTCGATGCGCGCAGCGTGGGAGAACGGCGGAGTCTTCACCTCCGCTTGGAGCCATACGAGTGGCTTGCCACTGGTCATCAACCATAAGCATATGTCAGAAACGGCATATTCTCAATCGGCGGCCTAACTCGAGGTAGAACCCGTCGCGGCCCGGCTTCGGCCCGCCGGCCGAGCCGGCTCGGAAAATCAAAATCTGCACGGCGGCGCGCGGCCTGCATCGCGCGACTCACATGCAGGCAAGCCGTGCGCCGCGCTGCCGTAGCCACGTGGGCCCTGGCCGCGCGGGTTAACCTCCAGACCGTTAGGCCGGCCAGATCCCTACGGCCGCACGCTTCCACCACCCACCCGCCTTCATTTGGACGTGACTCGATAAACCCAGAGGGCGAAGGATGTAAGGAGGCCGCCTCACGGCGGCAACTGTGATTGCTGGGCCAAGGGCCGTTTGCACGTTCGTCGTCCTGGGAGAATCGCACAGCTCACATTTGTCGCGCAGTTGCTGCGAGCTATCGTTTTCGAGCAATCTCCATGACCAGGTCGCCGGCATCAACTTCATGCGTCTTCAGGCTCGACGTGTCATCGCCGTAGAACTGCCCGAATTTCTGATCTACGCATTGGAGCAGCGCGTTATGGAGGCCAATCTTGGGGCGTCACCGAATGAGGTGTCAACTCTCAGCCATTACAACGAGGCGGAACTCGCCAATCTGATCACAGTGCGAGACGTCGCAGAGTTGGAGGCTGCTCCCGGCTTTGGCGCAGCGATTCAGCATTGGCTGGATGAAGCATCTAACTGAAGCACAGATATTTCGTCGCCGCCGATAAGCTAACTGTCAGCGCCTGGTTGTACTCCCTCACCGGTTTCGTAGTACGCGCGCAACGTGTAAGTGATGATCGCGCCCGTCGCCGCCGCAACGATGAAGACAAGTACTCTCGCGCCATAGATCGGATGCTGCGCCAATGTTTCAGGATCGGCCGCTACGCCCAGAAGCTTATCTAGCTTGCTCAGCAAGAAACCGGTTACGAAGGTTGCGAGAGCTTTTGCGTAGTCTGAAAATGCTGTTTTTTCACCGCGGTTATACGGGGAGGCCAGGAGTCCCAAGATGTTACCGACAGCGGCGCCGGCGAGGCCAACTAGAAACGTATACGCAAATTCGACCGTATCGCTGCTGAACAAATAGCCGATCCAGATGAGAGTCGCGTATATCGCGAACGAGTAAGCTAGCTTCAAGATCAGTTTGGGTGTCATCGTCGAAGTTGAGGCCATAGTTAAGGATAGCTCACTCCAGACCTACATCGAATTTATTAAAGGAGCGCTCGGCGGCCTAACTCGAGGTAGAACCCGGCGCGGCCCGGCTTCGGCCCGCCGGCCGAGCCGGCTCGTGAAGTCAAAATCTGAACGGCGGCGCGCGGCCTGCATCGCGCGACTCACATGCAGGCAGGCCGTGCGCCGCGCTGCCGTAGCCACGAGGGCCCTGGCCGCGCGGGTTAACCTCCGGACCGTTAGGCGCACGAACGTTTGGAGGTTGCTCATTTCCCCTCCATGAGAAGGCCACATCTGTCAAGGCGGCCGACGTGGCGGCCGCACCAAGTATGTTTTCAGTCAGCTTTGCGTCGAGCCGGTTGAACGGGACCGTGGATCGCGCCTCCATCCGCACTCTATAG
>Ga0207676_10001281_pt1 | contig 18692 bp, 11 predicted proteins | sample KBSSwiS72_FD_184307 | JGI IMG/M metagenome (GOLD analysis project Ga0207676, IMG submission 184307) | Switchgrass rhizosphere microbial communities from Kellogg Biological Station, Michigan, USA - KBS Switchgrass S7-2 (SPAdes) (version 2) | ecosystem: Host-associated > Plants > Roots >...
TCGTACAACGGCAGTGAGAAGAGATAGAAGCCGAGCGACTTTCCAAAGATCGGATCGTGAATGTTGGTCGAGGGTTGGTTCCAGAAGAGCGCGAATTGACGCCAGTGTTCCTTAAGCTTGAAGCCGTAGATCAGGCCGAACAGCACTGCGATCACCCATCCCAGTGGGCGAATAAACTTCGCCGGAGAAAACTGAAACGGCTGGTTGTTGAGAATGATGGTCCGGCTCTCGAAAGCGTATGCGCCGAAGAGTCTTTGAAACAGCAGAAACGTAGCGCTAAGTAAGAAAGCAGTGACTACGGCAGAGGCGGCGAAGAGCGCGATCTTAGTTTTGAGTACGTACCAGTAGACGGATGAATATCCGAGCGACTCGAACCATAGTGACGAAAGGTAGATTGAAAGAATTCGTGAGAGCGAGAGCAGCAGCACCCCCGCAACGATGAAGATCCCGATTTTCAGGCGCCACCGCTTGGGTGGTCCAACATCGATCACTTCCGGTTCTCGACGATTTTTACTCACGCGCGTAGCATACCTTCAAAAGTACCAACTACAAAGACGCCCACAAAGATTTAAAACCACAAAGGCAAACTTTGTGTCTTAAGTGTCTTTGTGGTTGATACTCTTCCTGCCGTGTATAATCGCACGGATGCTCACGCCGGACACCATTTTACAGGGCCGCTATCGCATCGTGCGGCAGCTCGGGCAGGGTGGCATGGGCGCCGTTTACGAGGCCATCGATCAACGTCTCGATACTACAGTCGCCCTCAAAGAAACACTCTTTGCCGACGAGCGTTTGCGCAAGCAGTTCGAGCGCGAAGCGCGACTCCTGGCGCGCTTGCATCATCCTGCCTTACCTCGCGTCAGCGACCATTTTTCTGAAGACGACGGGCAGTTTCTCGTGATGCAGTTTATCCCGGGTGACGATCTGTCAGAGATGATGAATCACAAGCGAGCGCCATTTCCTGCGAACCAGGTGTTGACGTGGGCCGATCAATTGCTCGACGCGCTCGATTACCTGCACACACAGGATCCGCAGATCGTCCATCGCGACATCAAGCCGCAGAATCTGAAACTGACCGCGCGTGGTCAGATCATTCTGCTCGACTTCGGATTAGCAAAAGGTCAGGCCGGAGAGATCTCGCGCGTAACGACTGCGGCGAGCATCTTTGGCTACACGCCAAACTACGCGCCGTTGGAACAGATCCAGGGTTTGGGAACTGACAGTCGTAGCGATCTTTATTCGCTGGGCGCCACGCTTTATCACCTGATGACTGGAGTGAAGCCGCCGGATGCATTGACGCGAGCAGCGGCGATCGTCAATGGCCAACCCGATCCGCTGGTGAAACCGAGCGAAGCCAATGCGTCGACCGCGCCCGAGTTGGATCATGTGTTGATGAAGGCGATGGCGCAGAACCGCGAGCAGCGTTATCCAACCGCGGCTGACATGCGCAACGCGCTTCACGGCGCGGAGCAGGCATCGACGATGGTCGATCGCGGTGAAGCGCAGACGGTTCTGTTTCCACCACCGCCTACCGTTAGCGCGCCTGTTTCTGCGCCCACGCAAACGGTGGTGGGCCAGCCGACAGTCGCCAGCACGGGCGAAACAACCGTGGTGCGTCCGAGAAAAAGAAGTCAGGTGGTGCCGATTGCTATCTCCGCGGCGGCACTGTTGTTAGTTGCGTTTTGCGCGCTTGGATATTATGCGCTGCACAAACCCAATGAACCGGTCACGCAAGTCACTGTTGAGACGCCGAGTCCGATTGGTGGTCCAGCCGTGAGCTCGCCTTCGCCAAGTCCTGTTATCGTCGCATCACCGCAGTTACCGGCACAGGAAGCGCCAACTGCAACTCCGAAGCGAAGTCCTCGTAACGAAGAAGCGCGGAGGGAACCTACGCCGGAACGAAAGGCAACGCCCGAGGCTGATACGAACGCTGAAGGACACGAAGACGAACCGCCGGATGTGCCGGTGCCTCCAAATTTTGATCCGAACAGGCGACCCCGAACGCGGGTGATACCAAGGATTCACAATCTGCCTGACGGAACCCAAATCATAACTATGCCGGATGGAATGCGAGTGATGGTTACAAAGGACGGCAAACGGACGATCCTCAATCCGCCGCGTCCACGTCGTCAGCCTGCGCCTGCTCCGACGCCGTAGCAAGGTCTAGTCAGTAAGGAGAACTGAAATGAGAAAGTCGAAAACTACACGTGTAGTGTTTGCGCTGTTCGTTCTTTGTGCTTTGGTGGCGATGCTGAGCCCTGTGGGCGTAGCCGTGCGGGCGAGGAGTGAAACACCAACTCCACCAAACCTCCGCTTAACTCCACCGGCGCCAAAATTCGACGACAAAGAAAGAGTCGCAGAGTTGGCGCAGCGACGCGAACGCGTGGCCAAGAGCATCGGGCCACAGTCGTTCATGATCCTTTTCAGCACTGAGCCACGCGTTTACGCAAACGACGTCGACTATCCTTATCGACAGGAAAACAACCTTTACTACCTCACGCAACTGAAGCAAAGAGGCGCGACGCTCGTGCTGCTGCCGGGCAACACCAAGGTCCGCGAGATACTTTTCCTCCCGCGCCGGAACCCGGGCGCCGAAACGTGGACTGGTCACATGTACAGCGCCGAAGAAGCGCACCAGATTTCGGGCATCAAGGAGATCTGGCAGAACACCGAGTTCGATCCGTTCATCAAGGCGCTGCGCAATCGCCAGCCCTACTGGCCAAAAGCCGAGAACCGTTTCATGTCGGACCTTCCTGCCGACATGCCGTTGACCAACGATCACGGCTACACCGCTCTGTTCGATGCCGCGGCAAAGGGCGAAGCCGCGTTGTTCATGCTCGTTCCGGGCGACGGCGAGAGTCGCGAATACAAACAGGAGCAACGCTTCGCGTCTGACTGGGCCAGGACCGCTTCCGGCTTCAGTATTAAGAATGTGTGGCCCATCTTCACCGAGATGCGTTTGGCGAAGTCGCCGATGGAATTGAAAACTCTCCAGCACGCGATCGATATCAGTACCGAAGCTCACCAGCGTGCCTGGGCCGCGGCCGCTAGCGCGAAGTGGGAATACGAAGTTGACGCCGTGATGGCCTACACGTTCAAGCTGCGGAATGCCGACAACTGGGGCTATCCGGACATCGTGGGTTGTGGTCCAAATGCGACGACGCTTCATTATCAGGAATCGCAGGGACCGGTGAAGCAGGGCGAGTTGCTGTTGATGGACGTCGGCGCCGAGTACGATCACTACACTGCCGATATCACGCGCACATTTCCGGTGAATGGAAAATTCACGCCGATGCAGGCCGCGGTTTATCAGATTGTTTATGACGCGCAGGAGGCAGTGGCGAAAGCAACGAAGCCGGGCGCGACTTTGTCAGACGTGAACCGCGCGGGCACTGAAGTCATTAAAGACGGGCTCTTGAAGCTGGGGCTGATCACCGATCGCAACTCGATGCAGCACCGCATCTGGTTCATGCACGGCACGTCGCACTGGCTCGGGATGAACGTTCACGATGTCGGTGGCGGCAGGCCGATGGTGGTGGGTTCGGTATTCACGAACGAGCCGGGGATTTACGTCAGGCTCGATGCGTTGGACCAGCTGCCGTTTGGTTGGAAACAGGAAGATTGGGAGAAGTTCAAGACTGCCGTTCGTCCTGCGTTTGAGAAGTACAAAGGGATTGGCGTCAGGATCGAAGACGACATGGTCGTCACAGCTGATGGCGTGCGCTGGATGAGCGAAGCGCTGCCACGAAAGATCAGCGACATCGAGGATTTCATCGCCAAAGCTCGACGCCAGTCAGAGTAGCGTTACCAAGAAATACAAAGATCAGTCACAAAAGGCGTAAATAACGAACAAGAAGATTTAAGACGTCTTGATCTCTGTTCGTTCATTTGAGTTCACCTGCACACCACTGCGGACTATCAAGCGGTATCCCCCTTGCTGTTCCGTTAATAAGTATTGCGGGTTCTCAGGATCCGACTCCAATTGTTTGCGCAAGCGATGGATAGCTGTGTTCAGACGGCTGACTTGGGTAACATCTCTCTCGTCATATTTCTGGTCGAACACGTCTTCAACTAACTGCCGACGTGTTCGCACCTGGTTTGCGTGGTCATACAAGTTGCATAAAAGAAGGTAGCTGCGACCACTGATTTCGACTCGTCGGTTGCCAATCCACACCTCTCCCTTAACCTTATCCACACGAATTCCGGAAACTCTTGCTGCAGAATGCGCGTCCGTATCTTCCTCAATCCTTTGGGTGAGTCTTTCGCAAAGCATCGCCGCCGCGACCAGGAGATGTGCCGGACGCGCTAATTCAGATTGGAGAAGATTAGGACCCAGGTGAATCGCAGCAAGACGTTTTCCGACTAGCACTAGGACGGCAAGATGGTATGGCCGATACTCTTTTCCACAGGCTCTTTTAGCTAACTGCCTGATCGTCTGTACTGCTCTGACAGCTTTGCGCTGTAGGAACTCTACTTCGGCTGTTTGCGGTTTAAGAAAGTCACCGAAAATCAGCTCGTGCTCAATCTTGTGCATATCGTCGAAACGAGAAAGGGCGACCCAGTCGAAGCGCACCAGAGCCTCTGCTTCTGCCAAACTCCAAATTGGAGGAGCCAGGCCCACGTTCCCAAAATCTGTGACCCAAGCTCGTTCCTGATCATTGACGAGCACGCTCTCACCAGACAAATCGCCGGGAATGTGCAGCAATGAGGTGTTCCTATCGAAGATCGCGATCTCTGTCAACGGACGGGAGGGATCTGTATATTGATACAAATGACCAGCGGAATCGAAAGCCAACTGGCCTCCGGATTTCAGTACAGTGAGATCACCGCCTTGAAACCAATCTATTAACGAATTCAACTGTGCAATGCTTACCGCGCGCAAAGGCTGCTTTGACGATAGTCCGAGACGTTCGCGAAAACTTCTTTGGAACGAAGACGCCTGTCCTACGGCAAAGCGATCCCGCGACCATTCAGCAAGTGTATTGGTAAACAGTTTGCGAAGCGTGGCATGAAATAATTTCTCTGGTCCTGCATCATAGAGTTCTTTTAAGGGACGAAGCTCTTCCAGGTGCCCACCGGTCAACGCGTAAAGATTGGCTGCATAGTGCCGAGTTGCAGATGTCTCATTGAGACGAGTGGAAACTGAGTCGGCGACCTTCGGAACGAACTCTTTATATCGACTGGCTTCTTCCTGAACCTTCGACTTTGGACCACAGACAACGAGGAACGTTTCGGGCTGTTTACCTTCCACAAAAGCGAAGCACGAGAGTGCTACGCGATTGCCATCCCGCCAAAGCATTCGTTCTATCCGTACCTGGCTGTGACTGCGGAAGAGGATGCGAAACAAGTCCTCCAATTCATCGACCCGCGTTTCCAGATCAGCAGGTTTGAGTTCTGGCTCGACCAGAGTCAGCAGCGAGAAGCGATCGCATACGCGCCATTCGATATCCAGGGACCAGTTGCGGCCGGCGAAGGTTTCGAGCGTCCGCTGGACATATTTAAGTAAAACATCTGGTCCGTCCTCTTTACCAACAAAAGAAACGGCAGCTGGGCGCTCAACTTCAGTCGGCCCAAGTGCGTAGCGCACAAGCCGCCAGGTCGGATACGACGTCAGGATGATTTTTGGAATCGACGGGTCTGACTGGCGCGCGAGAGTGAGTCCGCTTAAATCTTTTTCGTCCCATTCATCTTCCATCCGTAAATCGAGAATGGCTAAATGAATATCGCCCTTTTCAAGCGCGGTACGAGCATCAGGAAGATTAAAGGCAGTCTTCACGGTATAGCCAGCATTCTCCAGAAATTCGGCGCAAGACTTAGCGAAGCTGGAGTCGTTGTCTACGACTAAAATTCTGGGAGTTAACATGGCGGGCGCTCTTAGGGTTTACCAACATTGAATAACCAGCTTTGATCAATAAGATGATTAAGCAGTTTTTTGCGACAGGCATCGCGGGCGTTTTTGGATTCGATGCTCTCAATCAGTGCAAAGAGAAAGGTCGTGCGGTAGATCTTTTCCAACTCCATGTATGAGCGAGTGAGACGGTCCTGAGCTGCGTTCTCTCGTTTCGCGAACAACTTGTGGGCTAAATTAGTTAATGTAGAAACACCAGCTGATAAGAATCCAGCTTCGATCGCCCCAAACCACAACAACGGAAACATGGCAACAATCGTAGCCGTACCGACCCATCCCACCACTATGCCGGTCTTGCGAAGCCGAAGCATCTCGTGGCTGTCACGTTCGCGTCCACGTTCCAATTCCTGCGCCATATCGCGCAATAGCCCATGCATTCGTTCGCTGGCTACTTCCGGCCCCAGCTCTTCAACTCGATTGTGTAGCGCTACAGGCGCCTTAACTTCGAACGCCTGTAAAGTTCTGCGCATTATCTGCCCATTGGCTGGGGTAAGCGCCAACCGTATTGCGTTAAGAAGCGCCGGCAAACCTTCATCACTGAGCTTTGAAACAAAACCGACGGCCGCTGGCAAACCATCCAAACTCGGTCCAAGCGCGGATTTCACAGCTGCAATGGTTGGATGATTCGTCCAAATGATCTTCGGGATTGATGGTTCGGCTTGTTTCGCGAGTGTGATGCCGCTTAAATCTCGCTCGTCCCAGTCTCGCTCCAATCGCAGATCGATGATTGCGACATCTGCCTTCTTGAGGGCCATTTCACGTTTGCCATCATCAGCGTTTGTCACCATACTCACTGAAAAGCCTTCGCGTTCCAGACACTCCTGGACAGGTATAAAATCGTCCGGTTGGTTGTCGACGAGAAGTACTCTCGGTCTATGATTCATCATAGGTGTTCACTCCGCCGCTAACGCGGCCACGGTGGTAACCGCTTGCGCTTCACTTCCCTGAATGCGTTCAGTAACTCGCTTTGCGCGAGGGTCTTGGGTAAGTAGTCCGTTGCTCCTGCTTCGAAAGCCGCTCGCGCTCCTTGCCAGGTCGGCGCTGCCGTGAAAACAACAATGCGGCGATCGGGTTGTTCGTTGCGAAGTTGTGAGACGAAGCGTTCGACGTTATCGACGTAAGTCGCATCGAGTGCCACGATCTTGTACTTCGAGTCGAGTTTGTCGCCAGCTAACTGTTCCTGTGTCATCACATCGAAACCGCCTAGTGGTTCTAAGGCTTTCTTTAACACGGCATTCCAGTGATTTTCTTTTGTCGTTCCCAGTAAAACCATAAGCATAAATTTTCGCCGGCGTTTATTTCATTGTTGGTAACCAAATTACCATTGAAGTGCCTTTGGGTCCGGTCGCTCCGATTTCCAGTGTGCCGGCGTAGGCTTCAACGATGGCATGCGCCATCAACAGCCCTATTCCCATTCCCTTCTTTAACTGGTTATCAGTAGCTGACCGTTCAACACGTTTCTTGAAGAGCTGTTCTCGAACCTCATCGGGGATGCCATGACCACCGTCGGAAACAATGAGTTCGACGCCGCCTTCCTTAGCAAGGCGGGTCTCAACGGAAATCCAGCATCGGTTTTCATCAAGGGGGCTAACTGCGTCGAAACTGTTATCGATGAGGATGTCCAAGACCATAGAGATCCATTCGCAACTGACGAGGACCAGGGCCATCACGTTGAGATCTGGTTTACTTCTGAGGTTAACAATACGGTATGTAAGATTAGGATCTTCCCAGAGAAAGTTGAGTCGTTGGATCACGAACTCACTCAGGTTGAGAGGTTCTACTTCTTCGGCGGAGAGTTGCGGCACTGTGGGTTTGATCCGCATCCTGCGCGCGTACATCTCAATAGTCTGTAGTTTCTCCTCTAACCATTTGGGCGCTATTTTGTCACGCGCTGCGTTCGCGCGAATGTTGCTCACTTCGAACTGAAGAGCCGCGGCATTACGAGCAACGGCATGTCGCCAACCGCTGTTCATCATACCCATCCAGGCAAGCGCTGTGCGAGCGCCGACAAGCCCCTTTGTTTGTTTTAGCTCTTCAAATTGTTTAGCTTTTTCAATGGCAATAACTGCCATATCAGAAAAGGCTGTCAGAGCTTTGGAATCTTCTTCGTCGAATGCTCCCGGACGATCACTTTCGACATTAATAACTCCGATTATTTTGTTTCCAGAACGAAGAGGGACGACTAGTTCAGAGATCGTATTCTTATCGTAAACAACGTACTGGTTGTTCTCATTAACATTGTTTTCAATTAAAGGCTTTTGTTTGAGCACTGCCAGGCCGGTTAGACCAATACGTCCGCCGGTGGCCGCCGGATCCAGCAATCTCTTTTCCTTTAATCGCTGAACCAATTCCGGGTGTGCTTTCGGTGGATAGACACTTTCGAGGATTAATTGTCGGCTCTGTTCATCGTAACGCTCGATCGTTCCGAGAAAAGGTTTTTTTCCTTCCGCCGTTATTAATCCATTAATCGCCAAATGGAGAATTGTTTGTAATACGTGCTTCGGCGTACTACCGAAGCTGGCCGAAAGCATCTTGCTCGCTTCATAGAGAGCGTCTAAGCGGGCACTCTTTCGTTGTATCTCCTGAAACCTTTTTGCTCCGGCGAGTGCGATAGCCGCTTGATTGGCAATCAACCGGAGCAGGTCGATCTCCTCTTCCTCAAACTTTCGAGGCTTTAGCGTGTGGATCAGCATTGCCCCGACAACCTTACGTTCGCTGAACATCGGCACACTTAGACCAGACTTCAAGCCGTGCTCAAAGACAAGTGCTGGCACGTCGAACTCGCGAGCATTGCGATCTTCATAATCGTAAACCGCAACTGCTTGCCCCTTGGCAATTGTGTACCCAGTCTGTGAGCCATTGCCCGTCGGCAATTCAAGTGTGTCTATCCACTCGGGCGGCCAGCCGTAGCCGGCCTTGAAGAAGAGTCGCCCCTCGGAATTTTTCAATACAATATTGCAGTAGATGGTTCCGAGTGCTTTGGCAGCAATCTCGGCAGCGCGGTCGAGAATCTTTCGCTCGTCGTCGAGTTCCAACAGTTCTTCAGACATTTGCAGCAGGTCATGCTGCTTCTTAAGCGTTTCGGCTCGGCGCTTGAATAGCTGTGCGTTCCGAATCGCCACTGCTGCCTGATCGGCGAACAGTTTGATGTTTTCGAGCTGGTGACTGGTGAAGCGAGTTCGTTTGTGAAAGTTAACAAACATCACGCCGAGCGGCGTGCCCGAAGCAACCAGTGGGACTGCTACACAGGATTCAATCTGCTCAACGCGAGCAAAACGCCGGTCCCGAAACAGTTCGTCATCGTTAACCTGTTCAGCAATGTATAAAGTGTCGAGCTTCCGGACCTGATTAACAATCGAATCGTCGGGAACGACATCATTGGGCCACGCGGCCTTTGGAAACTTCACCCCGGCGTGTGTCGGTGGGTACTCCCACTTTTCACTTAATGGATCGAATGCATAAAGCACAACAGCGCCACAGCCAATTGCCTTTTGAGTTCCGGTCGCAATTGATTTAAGAGTGTTTCGGTGGTCACCGAGAGCCGACACTTCGGCAATTCCCTGGGCGGCTTTCTTGACCGAGATGAATTGATCGAGTGACTTGGCGGTTTTCAATGAGAGAGCAGCGTAAGTGGAGAAGTTCTCGAGGGCCCTGCGATCCTCGTCGCTAAACTGGCGCGGCTCGTGATAACTGGAATAGAGCACGCCTACCTTTTCATTACCGACTTCCAGCGCTATTCCCTGGAAGGCACGAACGCCGCTCATGCGCAGATGTTCGCGCATCTCATCGCGAATGAAGTCGTAACTTCGATCATCGATGTCTTTTACAACCAGCCAGCCCTCTTCAATCACTCTGTAAGTCGTGCCCTGGCGAAACGGTTCCAGACTCCGAAAGACATTCAGATCTTCTTTTGAGATGCCTGAGCCCCGCAGTTCATCAGGTATGAACCTTTGCTCACCTTGATCGTAAGACCAAATCGTTGCCATATCGCAGGACAACACCACACGAAGTTCATCGACGATCGTCTGGAGCACATCACTCACCGGGCTCCTATTCTCATTGACGCGGCTGAACGGCTGGGCCATTGAGTGCACTGCACGGGTAAGCAATTGCAGCTCACTTATGTGCCGGGCTTTGTCGTACGCGCTTGCTGCGGTGTAAGTAAACGCCACCAACAAATTCACGTCAGAGTCAGGAATCGGAGCGCCCGTGAATTTGTTATCCGCAACGAGCAGTCCGATGACCTCGTTACGAAACTCTACCGGCACAACAACCAACGGCGTGCCTGGTTCGAAAACGCGCGCAAACTCATCGGGGAAGCTCGACGGATGGCAAGCATTTACAACCACCGGCCGGCGGCTCTCCACGACCTGCGCGAAAATACTGTCGGGATAGGCCGTGAGATCAAAATTCACTTTCCCAATAATCTTTCCCAGAGGAGTTGGTTTGATGGCGTCGCGATTTAATCTCTCCACATACTGTTTGAAGTCCTTTAGGTACTCTCCGCTTTCGACAACCCCTTTCCAATTTTCGTGATTCAACTGGCCTATTGCCATGCGGCCGACAAATTTGTTTGGTCCGGCACGCAATAACAGAACCGCGCGATTAAATTGCAGGCCGTAATGAGCCGTGACGCCGGTGAGTTGCGCATGCAACATCTTCTCGGTATCGCGGCTATCCTGAAAGTAATCGCTGATAGCGTTGAGCGTATTCAGCTTTCCAAACGTACGCTGCTCTTCGGTAAGGAGACGCGAGGTTTTGAGTGCAACTGAGGCCTGGGCGGCAAGACGCTCCAGCGCCTTGACGTCAGCCGTATCAAGCACGAGTTCGTTTGACCCGCTTCCCACGAATAGTATGGCTTCAAGCTTACCACTTTCGTTCTTGATCGGAACCGCGGCCAGGGGGCAAAGCTTTGAAAGTACATCGGCGTTATCGGATTTTCGATTCTCTGTCAGAACGTTAACGAACTGCGGGTCACCGGTACGGATTACCTCAGCCCATACACCAGAATCCGGCAAACTACTGGCCTTCAAACTGCCAGGTAACTCATGCAGTGCTTCCAATTTGAAAGTACGGCTCACCTGATCAAGGACATAGAGCCCTCCGGTATCACAGCGAGCCATCTTCACCGCAATCCGAACAATTTCATGCAGCAATCGATCCCTGGGCTCATCGCCGCGGATCAATAACGAAGATTCAAAGAGAGCTTCCTGAAGCTGATGCTGGTGTTCTGTTAACTCCTGCAACCGGATGCGGTCGAGAAGGACAGTCACTTTCTCCGCCAAAGCGTTTGCCAGTCCCTGCTCTATCTGATTAAAAGGACGTTGCGGCCGAGTAGTACCGAACTCCACAATCCCGACGGGCTTGTTGTCGACAATCAATGGCAGCACCAGCAGTGTCTGAATGGGTTCTTTGAGACCAAGTTCACGGGACAATTTCTTAAGGATTTGCCGGCCTTCCTTCTCTTTGTTTTCAAGAATCTTGGATTTACCACGTGAAATTCTCTCCCACAAACCGGGCCATTCATCGAGGACCATCGCGGTACTGGATGCAGTTATCACTGAGGGGTGAGACGCAACAACTTTGAGCCTTCCTCTGTGTTCGTCGCGCAGCAGCACCCGGCCGAATGTATGAGGCAGGCATGAGGCGGTTAGCTCAATCAGTTCCTTTAGCTCTTTTTGGGAAGGCGCCGGTTTCGCGATAATCGAACTCGATTTCAGCAGCAACTCCATACGCCGCATGTCTTCAAAATACCCGACCGAGCCACAGCGATTGCCTTCTGCATCGTAAAGCCAGTTAGAAGTATGTCTTATTCGGATTTTATCGCCGTTTTTGTGACGAATTGCCGTTTCGTAGCTGATGAGCTTTCCGTTGTTTTGGTGAAGCAACTGCGCGATGCGATGCGGCTCATTGGGATCAGCGTAAAACTCTTTAACCGGTCGCCCCAGAACCTCCTCCTTCGTATAGCCCAAAATGTCAGCGGCGCGTTCATTGAAGAGCGTAACTCGCCCTTCCATGTCGACTGCCATCATTCCCGCAGGCGAGTTTGAGACGAAAGACTGATACCGGCCCACGAGGCTGGCACTCTCGAGCGCAACGACCACGGCCTCACTGAAAACGGACAGCATCGAAACATCAATGTCAGTAAACTTGACGTCAGAAGATCCCAACCTGTTCGTCTGCTTGTTGTCTGCGCACAACAATCCCCGCAACTCTCCAGTCTCTTTTTCAACAAAAGGAACAACCAGCAAGGAGTGACATTCACCAGAGCGCAGGTGCGTCGGCGGACAATCGTTGCGCACGGCATAATGTCGCCTCAAGTCGTCACCGCACTCATTAAAAATCTCTTTCTGGAATGCAATATGGCCCAACAACCCACTTCTTTCGCCAGTCCGAATTTCGAATTCTTTGCCACGCTGAAAACTGTTTTCGCGGTGGCCGTAACTCGCTTCAAGGCTTAACCAACCTTCGCGTTTTACAAGCACGATGTAGCAACACTCGCAATCCAGAATCTGCGTAACGTGGCGAGCAATATACGTTAGTCGATCGTCAAACGACTGGCCTTCAAGATCAGTCATGATCTCGCCGACAGCCTGCGCAAGCTTCTCGAGGCCGCGCATTTTCACCTGATCGAGATCAACCAGGTCAACATTAGCGATGGTGATTGCAGCCTGGTCAGCATAAAGGCCCAGTAATTGTTTCTCATCCTCAGTGAATTCGCGGCCCGCATCGTCGTCGACATAGAGCACGCCAACAATCCCACCGTTCCATTTGAGCAGCACTTCGAGCACGGCTCCGTACGGACGTGTATCGTTCCACACCGGCGCCTTCTCATCAGACTCGCTGTAGTTGAGACGGATTTGAAGCCGCTCCGTACTTCCTTCGAGAGCATCATTCACCAGCCGGCCAGCAAGACCTTCTTTCAGTTGCAGGATGACTCCTACGTGCTGTGGGCGCCGGTGATCGGCAATGACAACCAGCTCGCGTGTATCAGGAAAATATTTATAGAGTCCACCGTTCTTTACTTTCAGGAGTTGAACGGCTTGTTCAATTATTGTTCCCAGGAGTTGTTCGTGGTCGCGCTGTTCGGTAATCGCAATGGTCGTGCGGCGCACTGACTCGAGCTGTTCGACTCGCTGGCTCGTCTCCTGCAAGAGTCTTGCAACGTGGAGGGCTTGTGTTGCTTGTGACGCGAACAGCAAAATAGCGCTGAGATCCACTTCATTAATAGGACGTCCGCTCTTTATGTTATCTGCCACTACGACCGCGAGTAGAGTTTCGTTTTTAAGTGAAATGATTAGACGTTCAGCGAGACAGCCGCTATCCAAAGGCTCCGCCATTTGCAAGTCTTCAGCGCCTTCTACTAAATGAAGTTGTATTGTTTCGCTGAAGTAACGTGCTGCCAGCTCAGGGTTGGGTTTCCAGATACTTCCCAATAGGTCGTCGGTCATTCCGTATTGCGACGTGAGGCTTAAGCTTTCCGCTACTCTCGGTACATAAAGACGCACACGGTCGAGGCCAAGAGTGTGGAGACCGTAAGTTATTGAGGTGGCGATGGCATCAAAATCGGTGGAGCGGAACAGGGCAGTTGTGACCTGTATCAGCCGAACGTAGTCTTCTCTGTTTGCTATTACTGGCTGGCCGTTGCTGTTTCCCTTGCTATTTCCGCCTTCAGTGATCATGATCCTCTACTCCAGATTTAAAGCCATACGCAGACTACTTATCCTTAGTAGGTATGCCACTCTGTCACCGAGCATAAAATACGCGCAGAGGACATGAGCACGTATAACATTCTTCTTACTCACATTACTTATCCGCCAAAGCACCGTTTTCTTGAGCAAAAACCGATCATAGTTGCTTCTGTTATTACCAGGCACACGTAATAATTTGGCCTACACGAGAGCAGTTCATCGAATTGCTCTGAAGCACATCACATGATTCCGGGGCATGAGTTGGCCGGCGATCTATGAGCCTTTGTGCCTTTTGTGGTTAATAACTTTACGGTTAGTGAGTCCTGAAGAAACGTTTGAGCCACCCTGAGAACCACCTCAGGGCTGTTCGAAAAAAGCCGTGCTGCGGAGGTGGCTCACCCACCTCCGTCTTTGCTTCTGCTCCCAGGCACGTGAAGAACTGCGCGGCCATCATCTTCGCAGTGCCCTGAATCATTCGTTGGCCCACGCTCGCGATGGTGCCGCCCACCTGGACGTCGCCCGCGTATTTGATGTTAGTGAAGTTTCCTTCCTATTCGAGATCCAGGTCGCTGGAGCCTTTCAGAAACCCGGGTGCACCTTTGCCGTCGACAACGATGCGAAGATGCTCGGGCTCGCGTAGATCTTCGAAACGTGCAGTTCCGTTGAAGACTCCTTTGATCGAACCAACTCCGGCACGGATAGTCGCTGCAAAGGTGTTCTCGCCGGTTTCCTCCAGCCTCTCGCAACCGGGAATACAGCGCTGCAACACTTCCGGGTTAACCAGCGATTGATGGACGCGCTCGCGCGACGCCTCGATCTGATGGCTACCTTCCAGCTTCACTGCACGCGCGCCTTCGCTGACTGAATTGCCCGGCGCGTGTGTACCTTTGCGAGGTGGCGACGGTAGTCGCCGGACGCATAAAGGTCCGTATTCGGATTGATGCCGTCGCAAACATGCTCGACTGCTGCTGCGATCGCGTTGTCGTCGAGGTTTGTTCCCGCAAGCGCTGTTTCGACGGCGTGTGCTCGATAGGCTTTCACGGCGACACCCGTAATACCAATGCCTGCTGATTTACATGAGCCATCGTCGTTCAGGACGAGATTGACTGCGACTCCAACCACCGCGAACCCGGAAGCAGGATGAGGCACTTTCTGATACGCCTGGCCGAATCTTCCGCTCGGTTTCCTGATGCGGATTTCGCGAAGTATCTCGCCGGGCAGGAGACTGGTGGTAAGCAGATCGACGAAGAAGTCTTCTGCTTTTTCTGTTCGTTCGCCGTTGGTGCCAACCAGGACAAACTCAGCATCGAGTGCGAGGACCGCAGCGGGCCAGTCACCGGCCGGATCCGAGTGCGCGACACTGCCGCCGATGGTCCCCTTGTTGCGCACCTGCACGTCGCCGATACTGCGCGCGCACTCAGGCAGCAGCGGGCAGATGGTTTTCAGCAGATCTGAAGATTCGATCTGATAGTGCGTGGTTGTGGCGCCAAGGAGAATCTGATCGCCCTCTTCGCGAATGTATGAGAGTGACTTGATGCGTGCGATGTCGACGAGCAACTGCGGCTGCGCGAGACGCAGTTTCATCGCGGGGATGAGACTATGTCCGCCGGCCAGAACTTTTGCGCCGTCGAGATCGCTCGCCAGTAACGCGATCGCCTCGTCAAGTGTTGCCGGGACTTTGTAGTCAAACTCTACTGGAATCATAATCCGCTCCTAATCCGCGTTATCCGCGGTTAATAATTTGCCAGACGTTCTCCGGTTTGATCGGCATGTCGAGATGCTGCACTCCGAACGGCGCCAGCGCATCGACTATCGCGCCAACGATCGCCGGTGTCGCTCCGATCGTCCCGGCCTCGCCTACACCTTTAACGCCAAGTGGGTTCACAGGCGAAGGAGTCTCGGTGCGATCCAATTCAAAGTTCGGAATGTGTGACGCGCGCGGGACCGCGTAGTCCATCAAAGTGCCGGTCAGTAACTGTCCCTGCTCGTCGTAGACCACCTCTTCGTACATTGCCTGCCCGATCGATTGAACGATGCCGCCGTGTACCTGCCCGTCAACCAGCATCGGATTGATCACCTTGCCGCAATCGTCGACCGCCACGTAGCGCAACCACTTTATGTCGCCAGTTTCGCGATCGACTTCGACGACGGCTATGTGCGTGCCGAAGGGGAACGTAAAGTTCTTAGGTTCGAAAAAGTAAGTCGCCGAAAGACCCGGCTCTGTGTCCGGCGGCAGATTCTTCGCGACGTGCGCTGCGAGGGCAATGTCCTGGAGCGTCAAACTTGACTTGCCGTCGGTCTGAGGTTCCGGCAACGCACCTGCGGGCGCTTCGCCAACGGGCACAACCGGATCCGAAGTCCCGGCTGCGGCTGCAGCCGCTGCCTTTTCGAACGAATACTTCCCGCCTTCAAAAGAGACGCGCGACGCATCGGCCTCGAGCATGTGCGTGGCAATCTTGTGTGCCTTCTCTTTCAGTTTTTGAATCGCGATGAACACCGCCGTGCCGCCGACCGCCGTCGCACGGCTGCCAAACGTCCCGATGCCGTACTGGACTATGCCGGTATCGCCATGAATGACGGTGACGTCGTTGATGTTGACACCCAACTCGTCGGCGGCGATCTGCGCGAACGATGTTTCCTGGCCCTGGCCGTGCGGCGACGCGCCGGTCAATATCGTTACCTTTCCCGTCGGTTCGATACGAACAGTCGCGCTTTCCCAACCACCGGCGGGCATTGCCTGTGATGGACCAAGCGCGCAGATCTCGACATAGGTCGAGACGCCGATGCCGATCAAACGACCTTCTTCGCGCCCCTTCTTCTGCTCTTCGCGAAGCTGCTGGTAGCCGGCGATCTCCTGTGCCTTGTTCAGCGCTGTCTCGTAATCGCCGCTGTCGTAATCGAGACCGGTGGCCGTGTGAAACGGAAACTCGTCTGGCTGCGGGAAATTCTTCCGGCGCACTTCTGCCGGATCGACGCCGAGTTCAGCAGCAACAAGATCGAGCCCGCGTTCCACGATGTACGTCGCTTCCGGCCGTCCCGCGCCGCGATAAGCGTCAGTGGCCATCTTGTTTGTGAAGCAGGCGGTGATGTTCATCTGGATCGCTGGAATCTTGTAAGCGCCGGAGAGCATCAGGCCCGTGAGCGTGGGAATCGCGGGCGTCAGCAGTTGATGATAAGCGCCGAGATCTGCAAACACGCTGTAGCGCAGGCCAGTCAGCGTTCCATCATTCTTGAAAGCGATTTCGATATCGCCGACCTGACCACGACCGTGAATCGTGGCTTGAATGTTTTCGCGGCGCGTTTCGATCCACTTCACAGGTTTGCCAAGCTGCATCGAGATCCACCCGAGCAAAGCCTCTTCAGCGTACACGTTCAGTTTCGAGCCGAAACCGCCGCCTACTTCCGGAGTGATCACGCGCAACTTGTTTTCGGGGATACCGATCATGAGCGCGACCTGGGTTCGCATGAGGTGCGGGATCTGAGTTGAAGACCAAAGCGTCAGCTCTTCTTCACCAGGAAAGTAGCGAGCCAGAACACCGCGCGGCTCCATCGCGATCGGTGCTAGACGTCTGTGCAGCACGCGTTGTTTGACGGTGCGATCGGCAGCCGCGAAGGCAGCGTCGATGTCGCCTTCACCGGATGTTAGCCGGTAAGCGATGTTGTCGCTGAAGGCGTCGTGAATTACCGGACCGCCTGCCGCAGCCTCTTCGACGTCAGTGACGACGGGCAGTTCTTCGTAGTCGACCATGATGAGGTCAACTGCGTCTCGCGCTGCGTAGCGATCCTTAGCCACAACAGCCGCGACGGGATGGCCCACGAAGTAAACCTTGTTCGTCGCCAGCACGCGATGATCGGGAACTTTCAGGTCGGGCAAGGCGCCCGCGCAGGGAACTGGCCCGATTTTGCCGGAGACGTCCTGGCCCGTGTAGACAGCAACAACGCCGGGCGCCGAGCGCGCTGCTTCAGTGTCGATGCTATTGATCTTCGCGTGTGCGTAGTAGGAACGAACAAAAGCAACGTGCAATGTGCCGGGCAAAGCGATGTCGTCGACGTAGTGTGCGAGGCCTCGAATCAGACGAGGATCCTCCGTGCGCTTTACTCGTTTGCCAACGTAATTGTCTGTCATGTAGCCTCCAATTGACCCATGTTCAGAGTTCAAGCTTCAGCTTGCTCTGCGAACAGTAAGCGGCGGCAACCTAAAGGTTGAACTCTAAACTGCTTTCTTCGCCGCGTATTGCACCGCTTCGATGATGTGCTGGTAGCCCGTGCACCGGCAGAGATTGCCTTCCAAACCGTGACAGATTTCTTCACGCGAAGGATCAGGGTTCCGGTCAAGCAACTGGGCCGCGGTGACGATCATGCCCGGCGTGCAATAGCCGCACTGCAATCCGTGTTTTTCCCAGAAGCCTTCCTGCACGGGATGCAGCTCGCCGTTTTTGGCGAACCCTTCGATCGTAGTGACTGTGGCGCCATCAGCCTGCACGGCGAACACCGTACACGACTTCACCGCCTGACCGTCGAGCATCACGGTACACGCGCCGCAAAGCGACGTTTCGCATCCGACGTGCGTGCCGGTCAGTTCCAGAACGTCGCGCAAATAATGGACGAGTAGCATGCGTGGCTCGACCTCATCGGTATGAGAGACGCCATTCACGCTCAGATTGATAGCCTTCTTCATAGCTACCTCACTTTGAAATTTTTTGAGTTCAATTCGCTTGGGGCTTTATTGTAGGGGTGGCCCTCCGTGGCCACCCCAGCATGCGCATTTCAACACTGGGGTGGCCACGGAGGGCCACCCCTACAACTAAACTGTGGCTTTGTGAATCCGTCGCTTCAATCGATGGATCGAACGGCGGACGACTTTGAGTTGCGCATGATCGTGCGACGCGAGTGCCGTTTCTCGTTGGGTCTTGAGCTCGCGAATCCGCGCTTTGATGCTGCTTTTATCGATGCCGACGGCCGAGTGATGCTCGTGTTGAATGCCAAGGGCCTTCGCGAGGGCTACGACCAGGTGTTCCTTGTTCATCTGCGTGTAGCCCTGGACAATCTCAGTCCCGCTGCCTTTCGCTATCTCACGCAGTTCTGCCAGGTTC
>Ga0207676_10001283_pt1 | contig 18682 bp, 19 predicted proteins | sample KBSSwiS72_FD_184307 | JGI IMG/M metagenome (GOLD analysis project Ga0207676, IMG submission 184307) | Switchgrass rhizosphere microbial communities from Kellogg Biological Station, Michigan, USA - KBS Switchgrass S7-2 (SPAdes) (version 2) | ecosystem: Host-associated > Plants > Roots >...
CAATCGCCTTGCGCGTGCCGCCGGTGGAGACCAGTTCGACGCCCAGGCCCGCGAGCGTGCGGGCGGCTTCCACCAGTCCGGTCTTGTCGGAGACCGAGAGCAGGGCGCGCTTCACGGGGGCGCGGTCGGGAGCTTGAGGGAAATCGGGCGCGGCGGGCACGGCAGTCTCCTAGCGTCGAAAGGAAGATGCCCAGGCGAGCGGCGTTTATGGTCCTTGCGCTCCCCGGTGGTCGCCCACCTCGTTCGCCAGTCACGTAAGGATGGCGCGGACTTAGGCCGGGTGGTCTTCTCCGTCAACGCGGCTTTGGGCGGCTGAGAGCTTCCACCGCACCTTCGCGCCGGCGTCGAGCCGGGCCTGGCCGCGCATGACGATCTGCTGGGAGCGCCGCGCAGCCCCGCCCTGGTAGTGCGTGGAGGGCTCCAGCGCGACCTCGGCCGCGTCGCTGCGCAGCCACCAGCCGGATTCCTCGCCGTCCGCCTTGAGCAGGACGCTGGACCGGTCGCGGGCGATGAGAGCGCTGACCTGGGGATGCAGGTGGAAGCGGACCGTGAAGGGCACGAAGCGCCGGCCGTCGGAATTCTTCGGTCCGCGCATTTGCAGGGGCGTCAGCCGGTCCTCGCCGCGCAGTTCGTCGGTCTCGGCGTCGATATAGAGCCGCCGCTCATGGCGAAATCCGAAGGCCGCGGCCCAGCCCTGGTGCGCCAGCTCCAGCCAGAGGCCGGCGGCGGTCTCGTGACGCCGGGCCTCGACCTCGTCGTGGGCGCCGTAGAGGCGCGGGCCCAGCACCTGGCCGGCAAATCCGCGCAGGGGTTGGCCGCATGGCGCCTCGCCCACCGAGAGCGTGGAGGCGGCGTCGACCAGGCGCAGCGCCTGTGGCCCGTGCGATTCCGGGGTCCAGCCGCCGCCGACCACCAGCCGCCGCCCGCCCGCCAGGACCTCGATCGCCAGGGGCTGGGCGCAGGCCGTCGTGCTCCAGGGGCCAGCTGCGGGACCACCGGCGTCGACCATGACCTGCAAGGAGCCAGCTTCGAGGCGATGATAGCCGTTGCGGTGGGTGGGGATCGCCCGCTCGGCGTCCTCATCCTGGGCGCGGGCGGCGGCGACATAGGCCGCGGTGAGCTCCTCTCCGCCCTGGAAAGCCGCGAGGCGTCCATCAGCCAGGGTGAAGAACCTGACTGCCGAGCCGAGGCGGTCCATCGCCCGCATCATCTCCTCGGGGGCGGCGATGCCATGCTGCGCCAGCGCATCGTCCAGCGTGGTGAGGTCAAAGAACAGCTCCAGGGCGGCCTGCGGGCAGCGCGAAGCATGGCCGCCATCGTGACTGAGCGTGTCGGGCAGGGAATACGTCAGGCGGCGCAGGGCCCGGTCGAGGAGCGGCTCCCCGGCCCGCTGGCCGAGGGCCGCGGCGGCGACAGCCGCCACCACCGCCCGTTCCGACGCGCGCGCAGGTCCATCGTTGATGCTGAGCAGGAACCGCGCCTGGCGCGCGAGATCGCCGGCGATCAGGGCGAGCTCGGCGTCGGAAGCCCGGGCGCAGATCGCCCGCGCCGCGCAGGCCAGGTTGAACACCCTGTGCTCCAGTACCTCCGGGCTCCAGGAGAAGGTGTTCCAGCGTCCGAAATGCCGGCGCCATTCTAGGGTCAGCCGCAGGCCCTCCGCAGCCCCCGGCTCGCCAAGGGCCAGCAGGTCGCGCAGCCAGCCGAAGCGGTGCAGCGCCACGGCGAACCGGCGGCTGGGACTGGCGCTGTCCCATGGGTTTCCACGAGGTCCCGGCGCAAGCGTCTCACCACCGAAGACCAGGGCGCCGGCCATGATACGGCGGCCGTTCTCGGCGTCTGTTGGGCGCAGGTCGTGGGGCGTGGCGCCCAGACCGTCGGGCCTCGGCCCTGACAGCAGTGCGCGGTGCAGCGGCGAACCGCGCCACTCCGCGCCCATTTGGCGACTGGCGGCCACGCCCAACGCCATCAGGGTGTAGCGACCGGGGACGTGGTTTGTCGCCAACGTCACCGGCTCGCCCTCACGCCCCGCGCAGGGCGCGGATGTTCGCGGCGTAGGCAGCTTCGCCGCCGCGAAACACCGCCGTCCCCGCTACCAGCGCCGTGGCCCCGGCCTCGACGCACAAGGGCGCTGTTTCCGGCGTCACGCCCCCGTCGACTTCCAGCGGGATATCGCGGCCGGTCGCATCGATCATCTTCCGCAGCGCTGCGATCTTGGCGAGCTGCGAGTGCATGAAGGTCTGGCCGCCGAACCCCGGGTTGATTGACATCACCAGGACCAGGTCGACGTCCTCCATCATCCACTGGATCACGGAGGGGTCGGTGGAGGGGTTGAACACCACGCCGGCCTTGGCCCCCAGCTTGCGGATCTGCTTGAGCGTGCGGTTGAGGTGCGGCCCGGCCTCGGGGTGGACGCTCATGATGTCCGCCCCGGCGTTGCGGAACGCCTCCAGGTAGGGGTCGGCCGGCGAGATCATCAGATGGACGTCCATCGGGATCTTCACGTGCGGCCTCAGCGCCTTCACCACATCCGGGCCGATGGTGATGTTGGGGACGAAGTGGCCGTCCATCACGTCGACGTGCAGCCAGTCGGCGCCAGCCGCTTCGACCGCGTGCGCTTCTTCGCCGAGGCGCGCAAAGTCCGCCGCCAGGATCGATGGCGCGATGAGGGGTGGGCCGGACATGCGTGGGACTTAGCTGAATCGCACTGTTCGGTGAAGGCTACCCCTTGCGAAACCGCGCCACGTAGAAGCCGTCCATGCCGCCGGCGAGGTGGTGGGGCAGGATGCGCAGGGTTCCGTCGTCGTCGAGGCTGGCTTCGGGAGAACCGCCCTCGCCCACCGCGATTTGGTCCAACGTCACGCCGGGCGTCCGGCGCAGGAAGGCCGCGACCTGGCCCTCGCCCTCCTCGGTTTCCAGCGAGCAGACGCAGTAGACCAGCCGGCCGCCGGGCTTTAGGCGGCGCACGGCGGCGTCCAGCAGCTTCGACTGCACGGCCGCAAGCCCGGCCACGTCGCTGGGCTTCGCCGCCCAGAGCACGTCGGGATGGCGGCGGAAGGTGCCGGTGGCGGAGCACGGGGCGTCCAGCAGGATCGCGTCGAAGCTGCGTTTGTCGGTCCAGTTGGCGGCGTCGGCGGCCACGATCTCGGCGGAAAGGCCGGTGCGGGCGAGGTTCTCGCTCACCCGCTTCAAGCGCGGCGCGGAGCGGTCGATGGCGGTGACCTCCGCGCCCGCGGCAGCGAGCTGCAGGGTCTTGCCGCCCGGCGCGGCGCACATGTCGAGCGCGGTCTCGCCGGGCTTGACGTTCAGCAGGCGCGCGGGGATCGCCGCGGCGGCGTCCTGCACCCACCAGCCGCCCTCTGCGAAGCCGGGCCAAGTGGAGATATCGCCGCGCTTGAAGGTGCGGAGCGACCCGCCGGGCAGGACCTCGCCCTCCAGTTCGGCCGCGAGCGCAGCGGCCTGGGCGGGGTCCTTGAAGCTGAGGTCGGTGGCGGGCTCCTCGGCGATCATCGCCGCGATCTGCCGCGCGCCCTCGATCGAATAGACGGCGCGCCAGCGGGCGTAGAGCCAGCTCGGCGCCAGCAGTTCGGGATCGTCCAGCTCCGGCGGCTCGCGGACCAGGCCGCGAAGAACCGCGTTCACCAGGCCCTTGAACATCGCCAGGCCCTTGTCCTGGGCCACGAGATCGACCGAGGTGGTGACGGCGGCATGGGCCGGGGTCTTCAGCACGAAGGCCTGGGCGACGCCCAGGCGCAGGACCTGCACGACCTTGTCCGGCGGAGCCTTCTTGACCTTCGACTGCAGGGCCGAGTCGATCGGGCCGAGCCTTCGCAGCGTCGCCATCACCAGGGCGCGGGCGAAGGCCCGGTCACGGCCGGAGAGCGCCTGCAGCGCGGGATGGCTGAGGCCTTCGTCGAGGCCGCTCCGGCCGGAAAGCGCGGACGTCAGCAGGTCGAGGGCGGCCGCGCGCGCGGGCAGGCCGGCGGCGTCATTGGGCTGTAGATCGGTCACGCGGCGCGGCGTGCCCCCTCGGGCCCGCCGATGCAAGCTCTTTAGGCGTCAGGCCTTGGCGGTCCGCCAGTGCGAAATCACCACGAAGGCGAAGGTGACCATGCCGAGCAGCGCCAGGATCGAGCCGGCGGTAGCGCCCTTCTCCGCCGCCGCGTTCCCGGCCAGCAGCATGGCCAGCGACGGGATGGCGATGATGACGCCCAGTCCGGACAGGGCGAAGTTCACCCAGCCCAACCGTCCGCCAGCTCCTGTGAGGGCGTAGAAGGTCCCCATGAGGGCCAGGGTCGCCCAGCCCAGGAGATTGAGGTGCGCGTGGGCCGGCATCATCGCGTGGTCATTAGACGCCGCCATCACGACCCCCCACACCATGCCGCCGCAGGCGCAGAGCGCGGCGGTGCTGAAGAACGCGAGTGGCAGTCTGGACATGTTCGATCCTCCCCCGAGGCGATGTAGCCGCAGGAGACCAGCGTTCGTTCAGCATGGCAACGCTTGGCGTTTTGGCGGGCCGGCGCCTAGATAACGCCCATGGACGAGCTCCCGCCCAACGCTGCGCGCAACAAGCCGCTGACGCCCGCCGCCCGACGCGCCCTGGAAGAGGCCGAGGCCCGTCGGCTTGCGGCCAAGGCCGAGGCTGAGCGCGCGCCCGAACTGGGCGGGCCCAAGGGCCCCGAGCCCACACGCTTCGGCGACTGGGAACGCAAGGGCATCGCCGTCGACTTCTGAATGCGCCGCCTAGTAGACCCGCCGGCAAGGCCCGAGCGGCGGCTTGATCCCACCCCGATACACGAGATCGTAGGTCCTCCAGACGCCGCTCGGGCCCGGGGCGTAGTGGGTCAGCATCTCGGCGATCCCTGGGTCCTCCCTGAAGAAGTCGAGATAGTCGAAGTTCTTCTGTCCGAAGAGGGCCCTGTCGCGGTCCTCGCGCATCGCGTCGTGGACCAGGATGCGGGCGGGCGGGTTGCAGCGCAGATCCTCTAGGGTCGCCGCCTGCACGGCCTTGGCGAGCCGCGCGAGCTCGGGCGAATGACGGCCGGACGCGCGGTCCCTGGCGATCGCGGGCAGCATCCAGAAGGTATAGTAGCGCGACGACCACAAGAGGCCGCGCTCCTCGACCATCGGCCAGATGAAGGTCGCGCGTGACGAGAAGGCCATGACGGACGAGCCCGGCGGCAGGTCGGCCGTCAGGGCGGTGACCTCAGTGCGGAACCGATTGTGGTAGACGTTGATCCCCAGGACGGCGGTGTTGAGCAGGGGCAGGAAAAACGCCCAGGCCAGGATGCCGAGCCCGGCTTTCTCGCGAGCCGTCAGCTCCGACCACCGCATCATCGACGCTTCGACCGCAATCGCGAACAGTAGCAGCCCCGTCGCGGGGATGCCGTGATAGAACCAGCCCTTCCCCTGGACCGCGAACCCGACCACGAAGGCCGCGCCTGCCACGAGCGAGGCCGCCGCGATCCTCGAACGCACCCGCCCGAGGACCAGGACGCCGAGCAAGGTTAGCCCTGCCGGCCAGGCGAGTTCGGAGGCCAACATATCCTGCAAAGGCATGTCGAAGGCGCCGTAGGTCAGCCGGGTCATCGGGACCATGGTCCGCAGATAATCCGGCGCCAGGGCGAGAACCGCGCCCGCGTATCCGACAGCGCCGAGGCCCAGGACAAACCACTCCGGGCGCCAAGGCCTCCAGTTCGGCCGGGCGGTCAGGAAGAACCAGGCCTCCAGGAACACTGGCGCCAGCACGAAGAATGGCTTGAGGGCGAACCCGGTCGCGCCGAACACCGCGACGCCGATCGCCAATGCGGCCGATGTCGGCAGGCCCGCGGCGCGGCGCGCGATCTGCGCCAGGTAGGGCACGGTGGTCAGCAGAACATACTGTTCGCGCTGGCCGAATTCGCGCAGCAGCAGGACCACCGAGACCACGCCGAGGGTGGCGTACATGCCGGCGCGCTGGGCGGGCGAGTGCTCGCGCACCAGCCGCGCAAGCAGGGCGGCCGTGAGGCTGGTGATCAGGACGAAGAAGGCGACCAGACCGGTGAGCGCGGGCGCGCCGGCAAGCTCCGCCAGCCGCACGATCGGGATCGTCATCCAGAACCAGAGGGGCGGATTGAGTTCGACGATCTGGCTGTAGAGCCCGGCGCCGTGGCTCATCTGGCGCCCGATCCAGAGCTGCCAGGCGATGTCGTGCGAAAGGGGGACGTATCGCAGAGGCCAGCAGGCCAACAACAGGGCGAGTGCCGCCGCGATCTCAGGCCATCGGGCCCAAACCTCTTGCCATGCCCGACCGCCGCCACGCCCCATGCCCGCAAACTCGCGGACAGAGATGACCAACGGGTTGAAGGGTGAAGCGGCTCAGCCCGCCTGGGCCATCTCCGCGACCACGCGCAGCGCCGCGGCCTGGGGGTCGTTGGCGGCGGTGATCGGGCGGCCCACCACCAAGTGCGAGGAGCCGGCCTTCAGGGCGTCGAGCGGTGTCGCCGCGCGGGCCTGATCGTTCTTCGCCGACCAGTCGGGACGGACGCCTGGGGTCACCACCAGGAAGTCGCGGCCGCCAAGTGCGCGGGCCAGGGCGGCCTCCTGCGGGCTCGCCACAACGCCGTCGCAGCCGGCGGCGATGGCCTGATGAATGCGGCGTTCGACCAGCTGGCGGGCCTTTTCAGCATACCCCATCTCGGCCAAGTCATCGTCGGCTAGGCTGGTGAGCACGGTCACCGCCAGGATCTTCAGGCCGGAGACGCCGCGGCCGCGGACGGCGGCGGCCATCACCTGCGGCTCGCCGTGCACGGTCAGGAAGTCGCCGCCGGAGCCGGCCAGGGCGGCGGCGGCCCGCTGCACGGTGGTCGGGATGTCGTGCAGCTTCCAATCCAAGAAGACCTGCTTGCCCTGCACCTTCAACTCGCGGGCCAGGCCCATGCCGTCGGAGGCGAAGAGTTCGAGGCCCACCTTGTAGAAGCTGACGGCGTCTCCCAGCCCGGCGACCAGGGCCCGGGCCTCGTCTGCAGTCGGTACGTCGAGCGCCACGATGAGGCGCTTGTCGGCGGCGACTGCGGGTCGTGCGAGAGCGGCGGCGGCCATGGCGAAGGCTCCGGTGCAGGCGCGCAGCTTCAGTATGTTCCGCGCGAGTCGAATTGGGCTAAGACCGTCAGATGATCCACTGGGACTTCGCGGTCAACTTCTTCGTGGCGCTGTTCGCCCTGCTCGATCCGATCGGGAACGTGCCGCTGTTTGCCGCCTCGACCGTAGGCGCCTCCAGCCGCGAACGTGCGCAGATCGCCCTCTACATCTCGCTCTTCGCCGCCGGCTTCCTGATCTTCTTCTACTTCTCTGGCCTCAGCCTGCTCGCCTTCTTCGGCATCTCCATGCCGGCGTTCAGGATCGCCGGCGGCGTGATCCTCTTCATCCTCGGCCTGAAAATGGTCAACGACGACTTCACCGCCAGCTTCACGCAGGCGGCGGGCGAGACCGACGACCAGCGGACCTATGTGCGCCGCCACATCGAGCGGCTGATCGTGCCCTTCGCCATGCCGCTGCTGATCGGCCCCGGCGCGATCTCCACGGTGATCATCTACGCCAGCCAGGCCAAGGAGTTCGGGCTGGAAGGCGCGGCGATCGGGCTCGGCGTCATCGCCGCCGTGGCGCTCGCGACCCTGGTGTCTTTCCTGGCCACGCCCCTGATCGGCCGTCTGCTCGGCAAGATCGGGCTTTCGATCATCGTGCGGGTGCTGGGCCTGATCCTCTGCGCCATGGCGGTGCAGTTCGTGCTGATCGGCATGGCCGACGCCACCCACGGCCTGATCCTGCGCTCGGCGGCGTCACCTTACGCGCACTAGACCTTCCGGAAGCGCGGGCCCTGCGAGGCCATCAACGCCAACGCCCAGTCGTCCGGGATCAGCTTGCTGAAGGCGGCGATGGCCTTGTTCGGCGCGCCGGGAACGCAGATCGGGCGGTTGGCCTCGACCGCCTCATAGCCTGCCGCAGCCACCTCGTCGGCCCCCAACCAGAGCCACGGCGGCGTCGAGGCGGTGAGCTGCGCCCGCGTCCCGTTGACGTCGTGGAATTCCGAATAGGTGAAGCCGGGGCAAAGCGCGGTCACGTGCACGCCCTGGCTCTCGGCCTCCAGGTGCAGGCTCTGCGAGAACTTCACCAGGAAGGCCTTGGTGGCGCCGTAGAGCGTGTGGCCGGCCGAGCCGGGAACCAGTCCCGCCAGCGAGGCGACGTTGACGATACGGCCGAAACGGCGATGCGCCATCCCGGGCAGCACCCGGTGCGCCAGTTCCGCCGGCGCCGTCATCATCACCTGGATGAAGGCCTTCTGGTCCTCCCAGCGGGTGTCGCCATAGCTGCCGGCGAGACCGTAGCCGGCGTTGTTGACCAGGGCGTCGACCGTGCGGCCGTGGGCAGTAAGGTGGTCCAGGATGTGGCCGGGCGCCTCTGGCTCGGCGAGGTCCGCGGTCACGGTCAGGGTTTCGACGCCGTAGCGCAGCGAAATCTCCTCCGCGAGCTTGTCCAGCCTGTCGGCCCGCCGCGCGGTCAGCGCCACGTCATAGCCGTGGCTGGCCAGGATGCGCGCAAACGCCGCGCCTATGCCGGCCGAAGCCCCAGTGACCAGCGCTAATCTGCGATCCATGCCATTCTCCAGTTCCGAAGGGGAAACTAGGCTGCGGGCTCACGCATTCAAGGAAAAGCGTGGCTGTCGCGATCGAGCGGCGACTCGCGTGCCGGGCGACAGGTTGTTGAACGGGGTATGGAATGGGTGTATCGCGCCCGCCGCGTGACGGCATCGGGCCGCCCAAGGGAACCCGCGTGACGTTCCCGGAGATTTTGGATGGCTGATCCGGCCGTGGTCGTCCCTGGGGCGTCCGAGGACACGCAGCATTCTCCGCATTCCGAGAGCTTCTGGGCCCTGGCTTTGGGGTCCATCGGCGTCGTGTTCGGCGATATTGGCACCAGTCCGCTTTACGCGATGCGCGAAGCGCTGCACCACACCCGAGCCACCGTGTCGCCGGAGCACGCGGTGCTGGGCGTCGTGTCCCTGGTCACCTGGGCGCTGATCCTCATCGTGACGGTGAAGTACGTCATTTTCCTGATGCGGGCGGACAACAAGGGCGAGGGCGGCACCCTGGCCCTGATGGCGCTGGCCCAGCGGTTTGTGCCGCGGCGCTCCGGTTGGGTGTTCGCCCTTGGCGTGGTCGGGGCGGCGCTTTTCTACGGCGACGGGATCATCACGCCCGCGGTGTCGGTTCTGTCGGCCGTCGAAGGCATTCGCGACGCCCCCGGCGCGCCGGCCAGCGTGGCGAAGCTGGTCATACCCATCTCCGCCGGCATCCTGATCTGCCTGTTCCTGGTGCAGGCCAGGGGCACCGCCAGCGTGGCGCGGTTCTTCGGCCCGATCACCGCCCTCTGGTTCCTGGTGATCGCGGGGCTGGGCGTCTATCACATCGCCGACGACCCCTCGATCGTCCGGGCGCTGTTGCCACACCACGGCGTGATCTTCCTCGGCGAGAACGGCCTCCTGGGCTTCATCATCCTCGGCAGCGTCTTCCTGGCGGTCACTGGGGCGGAGGCGCTCTATGCCGACATGGGCCATTTCGGAAAGAAGCCGATCCGGGCGGCCTGGTTGGCCTTCGTGCTTCCGGCGCTGCTGCTCAACTACCTGGGGCAGGGGGCGCTGGTGCTGGCGCACCCCAGCGCCCGGACCAACCCGTTCTTCGACATGATACCGCAGGCCATCTACTGGCCGGTGCTCATCCTGGCGATGGTCGCCACCGTGATCGCCTCGCAGGCAGTGATCACCGGGGCCTTCTCGATGACCCAGCAGGCGGTGCAGCTCGGCCTCTTCCCGCGGATCGACATCCGCCGTACGTCGGAGACCCAGGCCGGACAGATCTTCGTGCCGCAGGTGAACACCTTCCTGCTGATCGGCGTGCTGGTGCTGCTGTTCACGTTCCGCACATCTTCGAACCTCGCCGCCGCCTATGGCATCGCGGTGACCGGGGCGATGTTCGTCGACACCCTCCTGTTCTTCGTGATCGTGCGGTTCATGTGGAAACGGCCGGCCTGGGTCGCCGCGCTGGCCGCCGGTGGCTTCGGCCTGCTCGACATCACCTTCATCTCCTCGAACCTGCTGAAGATCCCGCAGGGCGCATGGTTGCCGCTGGTGCTGGGTTCGGCCCTGGTGGTGATCATGTGGACCTGGACGCGGGGCGCGCAGATCCTCACGGCCAAGACCCGCCGCGACAGCGTGCCACTGATCGAGCTTTCCGAGATCCTCAAGGCCCGCGCGCCGCACCGGGCGCCGGGCACAGCGATCTTCCTGACCTCGGACCCCTCAATGGCTCCGGTCGCGCTGATGCACAACCTCAAGCACAACAAGGTCCTGCACGAGAAGAACATCGTGCTGACCATCGAAACCGCCGAGACGCCGCGGGTGCGCGAGGAAGACCGGGTGCGGATCGAGCCGATTAACGACGACTTCAAGAAGGTGATCATCTCCTACGGCTTCATGGAGAGCCCGAACCTGCCCAAGGCGCTGGGCCTATGCCGCAAGCTGGGGCTGAAGTTCGACATCATGGCCACCAGCTTCTTCCTGGGCCGGCGCTCGGTGGTGCCCTCGGCCCAGTCCGGCATGCCCATGTGGCAGGACAAGCTGTTCATCTTCCTGATGAAGAACGCCGCCAACCCGACCGACTTCTACAAGATCCCGCCGGGCCGGGTTGTGGAGCTGGGCACGCAGGTTACCGTCTAGCCGATGGTTTCCACCTACATCGGCGACGCGATCTGGGTGATCGCCCTCACCATCATGTTCTCGGCATCCACCCAGGCCTCCAACCGTACGGCCGGCGACAGCCACCTGCCGGTGCTGGGCGCGAACCTGCCGCGCACCCTCGCGCTCTGGGCCCTGCCGGGCGGGGCCTTCGCGATCAGCCTGTGGTTCGCCTATACCGCCCGCACCAACGACCTGAGCGCGGACGCCGCCCTGATCCTCCTGGGGGTCCGCGCGCTTTCGGCCTCGCTGCTGGCGCTGCTGCACCTGCGGCTGCTCAGCGGCATCGTAAAACCGCCCGGATCCAACGGGTCCTGAGCCCCACTCTTCCTTGAACTGGGCTTGAACTGGGCGCCTGTTCGCCCTTAAAGGCGCGCGACCCTTCGTTCTCCCCTCTTCAGGACGCCGCCGCGCCATGTCCGATAAATCCGTCAAGAAGGTCGTGCTCGCCTATTCCGGCGGCCTCGACACCTCGATCATCCTGAAGTGGCTGCAGACCGAATACGGCGCGGAGGTGGTGACCTTCACCGCCGACCTCGGCCAGGGCGAGGAGATCGAGCCGGCGCGCGCCAAGGCGCTGGCCGCGGGCGTGAAGCCGGAAAACATCTTCATCGAGGACGTGCGCGAGGAGTTCGTGCGCGACTTCGTCTTCCCGATGTTCCGCGCCAACACGGTCTATGAAGGCCAGTACCTGCTCGGCACCTCGATCGCGCGGCCGCTGATCGCCAAGCGCCAGATCGAGATCGCCAGGATGACCGGCGCCGACGCCGTCAGCCACGGCGCCACCGGCAAGGGCAACGACCAGGTCCGTTTCGAGCTCGGCTACTACGCGTTGGAGCCCGACATCCACGTGATCGCCCCTTGGCGCGAGTGGGACTTCAAGAGCCGCGAGGCGCTTCTGGACTTCGCCGAGAAGCACCAGATCCAAATCACCAAGGACAAGCGCGGCGAGGCCCCGTTCAGCGTCGACGCCAACCTCCTGCACTCCTCCTCCGAGGGGAAGGTGCTGGAGGACCCCGCGGTCGAAGCCCCGGAGTTCGTGCACATGCGCACGATCTCGCCGGAGGATGCGCCGGACAAGGCGACCGTCTTCACCATGGACTTCGAGAAGGGCGATCCCGTCGCCATCGACGGTGTGAAGATGTCGCCGGCGACCCTGCTCACCAAGCTCAACCAGCTTGGCCACGACAATGGCGTCGGCCGCCTGGACCTGGTCGAGAACCGCTTCGTCGGCATGAAGTCGCGCGGCGTCTACGAGACACCCGGCGGCACGATCCTGCTCGCCGCCCACCGCGGCATCGAAAGCATCACCCTCGACCGCGGGTCGATGCACCTGAAGGACGAGCTGATGCCGAAATACGCGTCGCTCGTTTACAACGGGTTTTGGTTCGCGCCGGAGCGCGAGATGCTGCAGGCCGCCATCGACCACAGCCAGGCCATGGTGAGCGGCCAGGTGCGGGTGAAGCTCTACAAGGGCAACGTCAGCGTCATCGGCCGCACCAGCCCTTATTCGCTGTACGACCAGGACCTGGTCACCTTCGAAGAGGGCAAGGTCGCCTACGACCACCGTGACGCGGCGGGCTTCATCAAGCTCAACGCGTTGCGCCTGCGCGTGGCGGCCAAGCGCGATAAGCGGCTAAAGGTCTAGTCGGCGCTCAGCCGGTTGAACGGATAGCGATCGCGGATCCGGAACTGGAAGAAGCGGCCCTTGGAGTCCGCGTCCACGAAGGAGCGGTGCACGTCGCCCGGGACGCCGACATAGACATAGAGCTCGCCGCTGGAGAAGCGGACGAAGAGCTTGGCGCGCTGGGCGTCGTAGTCGATATCGCTGATGGCGGTCGATTCCACGTGCATGGGCCGTCTCCCCGGCTGTCTGCGCTGAATTCCAAAAGCCTCCGCCGCATGGGCGGTTCCCGATGCAGGCCAATGCATGCCAAGGTCGCGGCGCGGCGAAGCTTGGGATTCGCCAAGTTCGGGGGAACAATTCAATGCAACCACACAGCCTGGTGGCGATCGTCACCCTACTGGCGCTTCTCACCTACTTCTGGATGGGCCTGCAGGTCGCCGGCGCGCGCGGCAAGTCCGGCATCCAGGCGCCGGCGATGACCGGCCATCCGCTGCTCGAGCGGGCCGTCCGCGTGCACTACAACACCCTGGAATGGCTACCGATCTTCCTGGTCTCCATGTGGCTCTTCGCCATCTACTGGAACGACCTGGTGGCTGCGGGCCTGGGCCTGGTCTGGATCGGCGGCCGCGTGGTCTATGCGTTCGGCTACATGGCCGATCCCGGCAAGCGGGGCACGGGCTTCCTGATCCAGGCGCTGGCCACCAGCGTCCTGCTGTTCGGGGCGCTCGGACGCCTTGTCTACGTGATGGTCACCGTCGGGACCTGATCCCGCCGGCCCGCCACTCGACGCTCCACTAGGGCTGTGGCAAGGGCGGCGGCATGACGCCGCCCGTCGATCTCGCGCGCTATCTCGCCTATGTCGGCGTCACCACCGTGATCGTGGTGACGCCCGGCCCGGCGATCCTTTTCGCCATCGCGACCGGTGCGCGGCGAGGCCGTGAGGCGGTGATTCCGGCCATGGTCGGGATGAACCTGGCCAGCGTCATCTGGCTGGGCGCCGCGGGGCTTGGATTGAGCGCCCTGGCGCTGACCTTTCCGACCGTCTTCCGCGCGCTTGCGTGGCTGGGCGCAGCCTATGTGGCCTGGCTCGGGCTGAAGGCGGTGCTTTCGGCCTTTCGCAGGGATGAGGAGGACGCCCATGCCGTGGCGCTCCACGGCCGCTCAGCGCTGCGCGACGGGTTCATGGTGCAGATCTCCAACCCCAAGGCGCTGCTCTTCACCACCGTGATCCTGCCGCCGTTCATCGATCCCGGGCGGCCGATCCTGGGCCAGATCCTGGTGTTCGCCGCCACCAGCATCGCCCTCGATGTGATGTCGATGACCGCCTACGGCTACGGCGGAGCCGCGCTGGCCGCCCGCATGACCGAGCCGCGATTCCGCCGGGCTTTTTCCCTGTTCACCGGGTCGCTGCTGATCACCGCCGCATTGCTGATCGCGCTGCGCAAGTAGCGTTCCCGAAACAAGCGGGGCCTACAGAAACCACAATTGTCGCAGACTATTATCGGGCCTAGATGTCATTCGTGGGACGTATCCGAGTTTCGAGGCCGAACATGTCCAAGAGATCAGCCGGCATAGCGCTCGCCATCGTGCTGGCGGCGGGCCTGGCGGCCTGTGCGACGCCCACGCCCTATCAGCCGAATATTGCGGGCCAAAAGACGTCCGGCGGCTATTCCGAGGTGCGGATCGAACCCGACCGCTTCCGGGTCAATTTTGCGGGCAACACCCTGACCTCCCGTGAGACGGTCGAGGGCTACCTCCTGTTCCGCGCCGCCGAGCTGACCGTGCAGCAGGGCTACGACTGGTTCGCCATCGTGCAGCGCGACACCGACAAGAGCGTCCGGACCTATGTGGATCCGGATCCGTTCTACAGCCCCTGGTACGGACCTTCGTACGGCTATTGGCGGCCCTACTGGCGGTACTATGGCGGCGGCTATGGCTGGCGGACGTGGAATCCCTATTGGGGCGGTCCGTTCTGGGGCAGCAGCGTCGATATCCACACCGTCGAGAAGTTCGAGGCCTCCGCCGAAATCGTCATGCACAAGGGCGCCAAGCCCGCAGGCGACACCCACGCCTTCGACGCTCGCGCCGTGGTCGACAATCTGAAACCACACATCCAGTACCCAGCGCCGCCGAAGTAGGCCTCACGTAGCAGCCGTATCAGGCGGTCCAGACGAGCCGCCGGCTCGGTTGGCGCTCTGCGGGAAGAGCCGGCTTCGGCCTCGGTACTTCACCCGACATCCACGCTCAGGACCGCCTGTTACGGTTTTTGCCTCGGGCCGGCAGGGCAGGGGTAGTTGATCGTGGATTTTTCCGAAGCCCTTGTCCTGCTGCTGCTCACTGGACATTGACGATGGCGCCCCCGCGCCATCCCTTGCGGCGCTCTTTGGACGCGGCGCGCGGGCCGAGCGGCAGGCGCAAGATGAGCCTGCGGCCGTTGCTTTGCTCGGTGACGCTCGCCTTGGCCGGCTGCACGACGCTCGGACCGGATTTCACGCCGCCCCGAACCGACTGGGAGGAAGGCTGGACCAGCCCTACGCTCGCGAGGTTGGCGCCGCCGCCCGGCGGGGCGGACAACACGCTCTGGTGGCGACAGTTCAAGGATCCGGCGCTCGACGCGCTGATCTCCGCGGCGATGGCTGAAAATCGGGACCTGAAGGTTTCGGGCCTTCGCGTGCTCGAGGCCCGCGCCCAGCTCGGCATCGCCAATGCGGGCCTCAAACCGCAGCTCATCGAAGGCACGGCTTCAGCGGGGTACGGCGCCAACGCCCCCGACTTCGCCCCGATCGGCAAGAGCGATTTCGCCTTCGCCAGCGCAGGCGCCAACGCGGCGTGGGAGCTCGACTTCTGGGGCCGCTTCCGCCGCGGCGTCGAGTCGGCGGACGCCAACTACTTCGCCAACGTCGCCAATTTCGACGATTTCGCGATCATCCTGCGCGCCGAGGTCGCCCGGCTCTACATCAGCTACCGGACCACCGAAGCCCAGCTGAAGATCACCCAGGAGAACGCCGCCCTGCAAAAGCGCAGCGTCGAGATCACCGAGGTGCTTTTCCGCAACGGCGCCGAGGGCGAGCTCGACGTCGTCCAGGCCCGCACTCAGTACCTGGCGACGATCGCGGCGATCCCGCAGCTTGAAGCGGGGCTGCAGCAGACCCGCAACGCGATCACCGAACTGCTCGGCCGACCGCCCGGGCCGCTGCCCGAACTCGCGCTGGGACCGCAGGCGCTTCCGACGACCCCGGCCGGCATCACCCTGGAACTACCCGCCGACCTGCTGCGCCGGCGACCGGACGTGCGCGCTGCGGCCTACCGCGCCGCGGCCCAATCCGCGCAGATCGGCATCGCACAGAGCGAGCTCTATCCTTCGCTGGCGCTCACGGGCTCCATCGGCGTCACCACAACGAGCCTCGGCGGCGCCTCGAACATCGTAACGCTCGGCGTCGGGCCGGCCCTGCGGTGGAACCTGTTCGACTTTGGACGCATCCACGGAAACGTGCAGGTCCAGGACGCGCGTCTCGAACAGGCGCTCCAGGCCTATCAGCAGCAAGTCGTCTCCGCGGCGCGCGAAGTCGACAGCGCGGCCATCGCCTTCGTCAAGTCGCACGAGGAGGATGTCATCCTCGACCAGTCGCAACAGGCCGCCAAGCGCGCCCTCGACATCGCCCAGACCGGCTACCGCGAGGGGTTCAACGATTTCCAGCGCGTCCTTGACGCACAGGCGGCGCTGTTCCGTCAGCAGGAGAGCTTCGTCATCAACCGCGGCCAGCACGCGAGCGACCTGATCGCCGTCTACAAGGCCATCGGCGGCGGCTGGCTGCCGTCCGCCGAGGGCGACTACGCCGACGCCGAAACCCGCGCCCGGATGCGGGCGCGCAGCAACTGGGGGCGCCTGCTCGACGCGCCGGCCGCCCCGGCCCCGCAGGACGCCGCTCATCCATGACCGACACCACGTCCCCAGCCGACGCCGCGCCTGCAAAAGCGGCCCGCACCACCCGCATCGGTGGGCTGGCGCTGCTCGGACTGATCGTCCTGCTGCTCGTCATCCACCTGGTCGCCGATCGCTTCACGCCCTATTCGAACCAGGGCCGCATGCACGCCTATGTCGTCGGCGTCGCTCCCGAGGTCGGCGGCCTGATTCAGCGCGTCGTGGTCCGCAACAATCAATCCGTCCGGCGGGGCGACCTGCTATTCACCCTAAGTCCGGCGCAGTACGACATCACCGCGCAAAAGGCCCGAGCCGACATCAGCGCAGTCAGCCGCGAACTCGCCGCCTCCGACGCCGGCATCCGGGTGGCGAACGCCAACCTCGCGGCAACGCGCGCCGCGTTGCTTCGCGCCCAGCAGGACGCCAGCCGCAACGAGCGCATCTACAAGGAGGATCCCGGAGCGATCTCGGTCCGTCGGGTCGAAATGGCGCGCGCGACGCTTGCCGAAAACGTCGCGCGGGTCACCGCGGCCGTCGCCCAGCTGGAACAGGCGCGACAGGCGCGTGGCCTCCTCGGCGACCAGAACGACCGGCTGATCGCGGCCCGCAGCGCCCTCCAACAGGCCGAACTCGACGTGCGCCGCACGCGCGTCGTCGCGCCGGCCGACGGCCTGATCACCGACCTGAAAGCCGATGTCGGCCAGTTCGCCGGCCCCGGGACGCCGGTGATGACTTTCATCGCCCTCCACGACGGCTGGGTCTCCATGGACATGACCGAGAACAACCTGGGTCATATGAAACCCGGCGACCGCGCCGAAGTCGTCTTCGATGTCGAACCCGGGCGCGTCATCAAGGGCCGGGTGCGCAGCATCGGCTACGGCGTCGCGGCGGGGCAGAAGGACGCGCCGGGGACGCTGCCCACCGTCGAGAACAGCCGCGACTGGCTGCGGCAGGCGCAGCGTTTTCCGGTGGTCATCGAGTTCGACCGGTCGCAGCTCGCGCGCGTCAACGGCCTGCGGGCCGGCGGCCAGGCCGCGGCGATCGTCTACACCGGCGACCATCCCATCCTGAACGCACTCGGATGGCTCTTCATCCGCGTGATGGGCCTGCTCTCCTATGCCTATTGAGACCCACCCGTGCTGACTGAGCTGCCGCTGCCGGCCCGGCGGGTCTTCCGGCTAACGCTGGGGATCGCGCTCGTCACCTTCGTCGTCTATGCGGCGGCGATCCCGGTCGGCTACCTCGCCATCGTGATCACGCTGGTGCTGCTGCCGGCGCCCGGGCCGCCTCCGGGACTGAAGGCGGCCATCGCGCTCGTCGCGATCATCGCGGTGACCATGCTCTACGGCATGCTGCTCGGCCCGGTGCTCGACTATGTGCCGGTGGTCGGCATCCTCCTGGCGCTCATCGGGGTAGCCGCAGCGGCGATCCTTTCCTCCCGGCCAGGCGGCGCGATCATCGGCATGCTGGTGACGATGAGCAGCACGGTGGTCGCGGTGATCGCGGCTCAGTCCTCGGCCGCGGCGGCAGGCATGGTCAAGGTGATCGCGATGGCGTTCGTCGGCGCAATTATCACGGCGCAGGTCGCCCACGCGATCTTTCCCGAGGACAAGGCGGCGCCGCCGGCCGCCCGCGCAGCCCCGCCGCCGCCCGCGGCGCCTGGATGGATCGCCTTGCGCTCCGCGATCATCATGCTGCCGCCTCTGATCGCCGCGCTTACCGATCCCGGCTCCTACATCATGCTCCTGATGAAGGGCTCGCAGCTGTCGCAACAGGCCGGCGAGGTGTCGGCGCGCCGCGCCGCCAGCGTCCTGGTCGGCTCGACGGCGATGGGTGGGGCGGTCGCGCTGGCGCTTTGGTGGCTGCTTCAGCTGTGGCCGGGGCTGACGTTGCTGACGCTGGGGCTGGCGCTGGCGGTCCTGCTCATGGCGCGGCCGATGTACGGGATCATTGCGTCGCGCTTCCCGCCCGACTGGTGGCTGAACGCAATGGTGACCGCTGTCATCCTGTTCGGTCCCGCTGTGGGCGACACCGGGACCGGCGACGATATCCAGCGCAAGATGCTGATCCGCCTTGCGACCTTCATCGCCCTGGCGTTCTACGCGACGTTCGCGGTTCAAGCCCTAGACAGATGGCGGCCCCGCCAGCCGGCGGCGAAGGCCGGAACGCATCCTACGCCCGCGCATTGATCGGCGGTCCCAGCATTTGGGATTCGCGCCCTCGACTAATCTTCGCCTAGATGGATGCCATGATCCCAAGGAAGCGGCTTCTCGCCCTCACCGGATACACGGTCCTCGGCCCGATCACGGGTCCGTTGGTCGCGGGGATCATCCGCAATCTGGGCAAGGGCGAGTTATTGCTCGCGTGC
>Ga0207676_10001287_pt1 | contig 18650 bp, 18 predicted proteins | sample KBSSwiS72_FD_184307 | JGI IMG/M metagenome (GOLD analysis project Ga0207676, IMG submission 184307) | Switchgrass rhizosphere microbial communities from Kellogg Biological Station, Michigan, USA - KBS Switchgrass S7-2 (SPAdes) (version 2) | ecosystem: Host-associated > Plants > Roots >...
AGAGTCGGGGGAGGAGCGCACCCTTGACCTCTCAGGCAATTCAGAGACCTTTCCCGCATGGCGTTGCTGGATTGGATCGCGCCGGAAAGCGGCCTGCGGATTGAGGGCGACGGCATTCGGCTGCGTCCGCCGCGCGCGCATGACTATCCGGAATGGCGCGAGCTTCGGGCGGTGTCGCGGGGCTTCCTGCAGCCCTGGGAGCCAACCTGGCCGGCCGACGATCTCAGCCGCGCCGCGTTTCGGCGCAGGTTGACCGCCTACGCGCGAGACCGCGAGGCCGGCGCCGCTTACCCGTTCTTTGTCTACCGCGCCTCGGACGACGCGCTGACCGGGGGCATCACCCTTTCGAACATCCGTCGCGGCGTCGCCCAGATGGGCTCGGTGGGCTACTGGTGCGGGCGGCCGTTCGCACGGCATGGTCATACGCTGGCCGCGGTGCGGGCGCTGAGCGGCTTTGCGTTCAGCACGCTGGGCCTACATCGCCTGGAGGCGGCCTGCATCCCGGAGAATGCGCCATCCCGCAGATTGTTGATCAAAGCGGGGTTTGCGGAGGAAGGATTCGCTCAGGCTTATCTGAAAATTAATGGCGCTTGGCGAGATCATGTCCTGTTCGGCCTGATCTCCCCATTGAGGGGCCATGAGGGACCGGACGAAGGTGTGTCGGTCTGACCGGCGCGATCGCGTGAGAGCCAGGGCCGCCCTCAATTGGCTATGCCGAACGACCGATGGATGTGGGACGCCACCGCGACGCTTGAGGCGTTGGGCGCGGCCGATGTCGCCCTGTGGGTCTGGGAGCCCGAGCGCGACCGCATCCGACTGACTGGCGCCACCCGCGCGCTGGGGCTAGGTCCGTTGGCTCCCGACTGTTCCTCCGCGGCGTTGCGCGCCTTGGCCCTTCCGCAGGACCGCGCCTACGCCGAAGACATCCTGCGCGTCCAAGAGCCGGGCTGCGAGGTCGCGGTGCGTTTGCGCATGCGCGGCGCCGGCGTCTCCATCTGGCGCGGCGTCTGGCTCGAGGAAGGCTGCCGTGCAGCCGGCGTCGTAGCCCCCGAGACCCGTTTCGCCGCCTCCGACCAGGACGCCCTGACTGGACTGTTGGACCGCAAGAGCTTCATCCTGCGGGCGCGCGAGCAGCTGCAGACGCCCGGCCGTCACGAACTCATCGTCGCCGACCTCGACCGCCTGCGCCGGCTAAACGAGGCCTTGGGCCACGAACGCGCCGACCTGGTGCTGGCCGCACTGGGCTCGCGCTTGGCCGCGGCCTTCCCGCCGGACGCGGTGCTGGCGCGGATTGGTGAGGACGAATTCGCCGCCCTCTGCGTCGCCGGCGCCTCGCCGGGCGCCGATGCGCTGCGCCGCGCCCTGGAACAGCCGTTGCGCGTCGCCGGCTTCGATATCCATCCGACGCTCTCCATCGGGGCCGTGGAGGCCCAGGGCGGCGACGAAGCCCCCGAGGCGGCCGAGCTGCTGCGCCGCGCGGAACTCGCGGTTGAGTCGGCGAAGAGCCACGGCCGTGGCGGCGCGGCGGCCTACGGACGCGGGCTCGAAAGCGACGGCCTCTCGCGCCTGGCGCTGGAAGGCGACCTCAAGGGCGCCCTGGGCCGCGGCGAACTGGTGCCCTTCTACCAACCGATCGTGCGGCTCTCGAGCGGGGCGCTCTCCGGCTTCGAAGCCCTGGTTCGCTGGCGCCACCCGCGCCGAGGCCTGCTGACGCCGGAAATCTTCCTGCCGCTCTGCGAAGAGATGGGGCTGATGGAGGAGCTGGGCGCGATGATGATGCGCACGGCCGCCGCCCAGCTCGCCGAGTGGCGCATGAAGCACAAGGCCGCGGGCGAGCTGACGGTCGCCGTCAATCTCTCGACCGGCGAGATCGACAGGCCGGACTTGGTTTCCGACGTGGCGGCCATCCGGCGCGAGACGGGCCTGCCGCCCGGCGCGCTGAAGCTGGAAGTCACCGAAGGCGACGTCATGCGCGACCCGGACCGCGCGGCCGTCATCCTTGGCGAACTGCGCGACGCCGGCGCGGCGCTGGCGCTGGATGACTTCGGCACCGGGTTCTCGTCGCTGTCGTACCTGACCCGTCTGCCCTTCGACACGCTGAAGATCGACCGCTACTTCGTGCGCACCATGGCCACCAACGAGGGCTCGGCGACCATCGTCTCCTCGGTGGTGAAGCTGGGTCAGGACCTGGCGCTGGAGGTGGTGGCCGAGGGCGTCGAGAACGCCGGCATGGCCCGGGCGCTGCTGGCGGTCGGCTGCGACTACGGCCAGGGCTTCGGCTACGCCCCGGCCCTCTCGCCGCAGGAAGCCGAGGTCTATCTCAACGAAAGCTACGTCGACGGCGCCGCCCCGGTGAAGGCGCGCAGCTTCCGCTAGGCCCGCCCTGCCGCGCTTCCCAGGAACTGCGGGTCGATGCCCAGCTTGGCCAGCGCCTGCTTCCACTTTCCCTCGTAGTCGTCGCCGAAGATCAGGCCTTCATCGGCTTCGCAGGTCAGCCAGACGTTTTCCTTGAGCTCGTTCTCCAGCTGGCCCGCGCCCCAGCCGGCATAGCCCAGGGCGAGTAGGGATCGCCGAGGCGGCCCGGTCGGATCGACCATTGCCTCCAGCGCCTCGCGCGTGGCGGTCAAAGCCACGCCGCAGCCCACCCGCAGGCTGTGCTCCACCCCATAGTCGTCGGTGTGCAGGACGAAGCCGCGCTGGGTCTCAACCGGTCCGCCCATCAGCACGAGGTCGTCGGGCAGGTGAATGGTCGACTTGATGTCGAGCTTCTCCAGCAGGTCGGGGACGGTTAGGCCTTCCACGGGACGGTTCACCGCCAGGCCCATGGCATGCTCGGCGTCGTGGGCGCAGACCAGGATCACGGCGCGTTCGAACCGCGGGTCGCCAATGCCGGGCATCGCGATCAAGAGCTGGCCGGAGAAGAATCCGCCTTCCATCGGCTCGACTCTCGCGCCTGAACGTGGCGACTTCAAGAGCAGTGGCTTGCAGAGAGCGCCTGTGTCGCTATCTGCCTAGCCTAAGCCATTTGGAAGGGACGCCCATGACCATCAAAGTCGGCGACAAGCTGCCTGCCGTCACACTGACCCAAGCTACGGCCGAAGGGCCCAAGCCGGTCACCACGGACGACATCTTCAAGGGAAAGAAGGTGGCGCTGTTCGCACTGCCAGGCGCCTTCACCCCGACCTGCTCGGCCAAGCACCTGCCGGGCTTCAAGCAGCGAGCCGGCGACATCAAGGCCAAGGGCGTCGACACCGTCGCTTGCCTCTCGGTCAACGACGCCTTCGTCATGCGCGCCTGGGCCGAGGACCAGGCGGTGGGCGACGACATCGTCATGCTCGCCGACGGCGGCGCGGCCTTTACCGACGCGGTAGGCCTGGCCTTCGACGCCTCGCGCTTCGGCATGGGCAAGCGCTCGCAGCGCTACTCCATGATCGTCGACGACGGAGTGGTGAAGGAGCTGAACATCGAAGAGGGCGGCGAATTCCGCGTCTCGGCCGCCGACTACCTGCTGGCCCAGCTCTAAGGCGGGCCGCCTGCGCGGCCGGGAGGGTGTAACCTTCCGGCCGGCCGGTTCGTATTCCTCAAGGCGGCGTTGGATCAGATCGAACACAGACTGCGAGGGTTGATGCTCGCCGGCCTCGCCGGGGAGGCCGCGCCCTATCGCAAGCTGCTGGACGAGCTGTCCGGCCTGCTGCGCGCCTACTATGCCCGTCGCGCGCCGCCGGGCATCGACGCCGAGGACCTGGTGCAGGAAACGCTGATCGCCGTGCACACTCGCCGCGCCACCTATGACGCGAGCCAGCCCTTTACCGCGTGGGCCTATGCGATCGCGCGCTACAAGCTCATCGATCAGCTGCGCCGCAGCCGCCTGCATCTGCGCGCGCCGGAGGAGGCGGCGGACGCCCTCTTCGTGCCGCCGGGCGCCGACGCGGCCATGGCCGGCCGCGACCTCGACAAGGTGATGGCCGACCTGCCTGCCCGCACCCGCGACTTGATCCGCGAGACCCGCATCGAAGGGCTCTCCACCCGCGAGGCGGCGCAGAAGCACGACATGTCGGAGTCGGCGGTGAAGGTGGCGGTCCATCGCGGGCTGAAGGCGCTGGGCGCCAGGTTCGGAGGCTCTCGTGGAGACTGACGACCTGATCCAGACCCTGTCGGCCAGACCCGCGCCCATCGCGCCCGGCGCTGTCGCGCGGCGTATCCTGGCTGGGTTGGGCTTGGGCGCGGTCACCTCGACCCTGCTGATGATCGCCTGGCTGGGCGTGCGGCCGGATCTCCGCGAGGCGATGGCGACGGGAATGTTCTGGGTGAAGTTCGCCTACACCCTCCTGACCGGCCTCTTTCTGACGGCGGCCCTGACGCGGCTGTCGCGGCCAGGCGGCAAGCTCGGCGCGTTCGCCGTGGCCATCGGCGTCCCGCTGGCCGCCCTGGTCGCCATGGCCGCGGTGCGCCTAATGCGCGCCGACCCCGAGATGCGCATGCCGCTGATGATGGGCGCGACGTCCGACGTCTGCCCCTGGCGGATCTTCATCATCGGCCTGCCGGTGCTGGCCGGGGCGGTCTGGGCGATGCGAGGGCTGGCGCCCACCCGCCTGACGGTCGCGGGCTTGGTGGCTGGCGGCTGCGCAGGCGCCTTCGGCGCGGCAATCTACGGCTTCCACTGCGATGAGACAGCGTCTCCGTTCGTGGCGATCTGGTACACGCTGGGCATGGGCGCAGTGGCGGTGTTGGGCGGCGTCGCCGGCTCCCGCTGGCTGCGCTGGCGCTAAGGGCGGAGCTAGGATTTCGGGAACGGTCGACTGAGGAAGCGCGAGCCGCGCTCGCCGAACCGCCAGGGCACGTCCATCGCCTTGCTGATGCCGATGCGCGGGCCTGTCACGACGCCCGCGGCCTCGCCCGGGATCAGATCGAACGGCGGCTCGTCCAGCCGAAGGCCATTGTGCCAGGAGGTCACCGCCAGCGCCTCGCAGAGCCGGCCGGGGCCGGAACAGAGCAGGCGCGGGTCATCGGTCCGCCGCCGCTCGCCCATCACCTCGAGGCCGACTGTGGGCTCGATCGCCCGCAGCAGCACGGCGCTGCCCGGCCCGTCGCCGCAGACGAAATTCAGGCACCAATGGATGCCGTAGGAACGGTAGACGTAGACGTGTCCCACGGGGCCGAACATCACCGCATTGCGCCGGGTCGGACCTGGAAAGCTGTGCGAGGCGGGATCGGTCGGGTGATAGGCCTCGGTCTCAACGATCCGGCCGCCGACGCCGTCCACCGTCAGGGTCCAGCCGATCATCGCGCGCGCCGCGGCCTGCGACGGCGACCGGAACAGCGCTTCTTGACGGGCAAGGACCTCCGGGCGCGAAATAGGGTCAATCATAGGGGAAGGATTTCGCATGCCGTACGTCGAGGGCCAAACCATCCACGACGCGGACAGCCACGTGATGGAGCTGCCGGGGACTATCAATCCCTACATCGAGCCGCAATTCCGCGAACGCTTCGTCGAACTGGCGGGCGCCAAGGCGATCCTTCCCGAGTGGTCGTCGAAGATCCAGGCCATGCAGGACGATCCGGAGTTCCGCGCCGGCGACGAAGCCAACCTGTTGCTGCGCAAGAACTACCAGGCGCTGGGCGCCTTCCGCCGGGAGGACCGCCCCAAAGCGCTGGACCATTTCGGCTTCGCGAGCCAGCTGGTGTTCACCACCGCCTGCCTGAGCAATTTCGGCCTCGAGCAGATGGGCGAGGTGGAGCTGGCGATCGCCACGGCCCGCGCCCACAACCGGATGATGACCGACTTCTGTGCGGTCGACCGCCGCCTGCTGGCCACCGGCTATGTACCGCTCATCGACCGGGCGAGGGCGCCGGAAATCGCGCGGGAGGCCCTGGCGCTGGGGGCCAAGGCGCTGGTGATCCCCTCACGCCATCCGCCGGGGTTTTCGCCCAGCCACATCGAGCTCGACCCGCTTTGGGCGCTGGCGCAGGAGGCGGGCGTGCCGATCCTCTTCCACGTCGGCGGCGAGGAGAAGATGGCCAGGGACTATCTGGAAAACGGCCTGCCGTTCGTGAAGGACTTCCATGGCGGGGATGAGAATTTTACCTCGCTCACCTTCATGGCCATCCCGCTCAGCCTTTGGCAGACCCTGTCGGCCCTGGTCATCGACGGCGTGTTCGACCGCTTCCCACGGCTGAAGTGGGGCGCCATCGAACTGGGCGCCTCGTGGCTGCCGAGCCTGATGAGGTTCCTGGATTCCGGCGCCGCCGCATTTGGCAAGGAAGAGCGGCTGCAGAAGCTATCGGCCAAGCCCAGCGAGATCCTGCGCCGGCAGTTCCGCGCCACGCCTTATCCGCACGAGGACACCCGCTGGATTATCGAGAACTCCGGCGAGGAGATGTGCATGTTCTCGTCGGACTTCCCGCACGTGGAGGGCGGACGCAATCCGCTGAAGCGTTTCAACGACAGCCTGGAAGGGGCCTCCGAGAACGCCCGGCGCCGGTTCTATCGCGACAACTTCATCGACCTCCTGGGCGCGGGCCTCGATCCGGCGCTCCACGACCTGCCGCAGCTTGCCGCCGCCTAAGCCGCCAAAGGTCAGGGTAAGTGAACTCAAGTGGCGTGACCCGCCGCTGCGAGAGATCGTGCTGCCGGGCGGCGTGCTGCGCCTGACCCTGGGCATCGGCTCCGGGCTCGGCCGCAGGCCCGGCGATCCTGAGGGCCGGTTCTGGGGCGTCGGCGATCGTGGCCCCAACCTCAAGATCCCGGCGGCGATTTCGGACTACGGCCTGACCCACCTCGAACCCCTGCGCGGGCTTGCCGGCGCCAAGGTGCTGCCTGCGCCGGATATCGGGCCGACGCTTGCCGAGCTGCAGCTCAAGGCAGGGCGCGTCGAGCTGATCCGAAGCTTTCCGCTCCGCATGCCCGACGGCGCTTTGGTCTCTGGCTGCGCCCTGCCGACGGCTTCGGGCGCGGAGATGGAGCCGACCTTCGATGTCGCCGGCGCGCCCATCGCGCCCGACCCCTCCGGCGCCGACTCCGAGGCCGTCGCCGTGCTGGCCGACGGCTCGTTCTGGGTGGCCGAGGAGTATGGCCCATCGCTCATCAAGGTCGACCAGCAGGGGACCGTACGCCGGCGCTGGACGCCGAGCGGCGTGAAGCTGCCGGGCGGCGAGGACTTGCTGCCGGCGCGAGCGGCGGAGCGGCGGATGAACCGCGGCTTCGAGGGCGTGGCGGCCTCGCCGGAGGGCGCTTGGCTCTACGCGGCCTTCCAGAGCGCGCTGAACCGTCCCGGCGCTGATCGCAGGTTTACCACGATCTGGAAGCTGGACGCCGAGACCGGCGACCTGGCCGGGGAGTTTGACTACCCATTCGATCCGCCGCAGAGCTTCACGGCGGATGCAGCCGCCGGCGAGGTGACCGTCGACGACCTGAAGATCTGCGAACTCGCCGCCGTCGGCCACGACCGCCTGCTGGTCCTGGAACGCATCACGAAAAGCGCCCGGATCTACCGCGTCGACCTGGCCGGCGGGCGGGCGCTTGCCAAGACCCTGATCTTCTCAACCGATGCGGCCGGCGGGATCGCCCCCGATCTGGAAGGCATGGTCCTGATGTCCGACCGCGAGCTGATCCTCGCCACAGACAACGACTTCGGGATCGAGGCGGCTGAGACGCGATTCTACAGGCTGCGGTTCAGCACGCCGCTGGCCGGCTAGCTCGCCTGTTCAAACTCGGTGGACTCTTCCGGCAGCGGTGTGGAGGCCAGGGCGCGCGCCATCGCCTCCACCAGGCTCTGAACCTGGATGGGCTTGGACTCGTGATCCGTGAAGCCCATCGACCGGAAGTGCTCGCGTCCGCCGGATGTCACGTCTGCGGTCAGCGCCACGACCGGAACCTCCTGGTTCGGGCCTGGGGTGCGGCGCAGACGCTGCAGGGCCTCGACGCCGGTCATGCCCGGCATCTGGATATCCAGGAGGACGATATCGAAGGCCTCCGCGGCCAGCAGGGTCAGCGCCTCGGGGCCGCTGGCGGCCTTGGAGACGGTGTGGCCAAACGCGGTGAGCAATTGGTCCAGCACCAGGAGGTTGACCGCATTGTCGTCGACGGCCAGCACGCGGACCGCGCGCACATGCGCTTGCTGGGCGATCGCCGCCAGCGCCGCGGGCGGTCGCTGCATCACCGGGGTGACCTGCTCGGCCAGCGCCATGGGGATTTCGACGTGGAAGGTGGAGCCTTCACCGGGCGTGCTTTCCGCCCAGATGCGTCCGCCCATCAACTCGGTGAGCTGCTTGGCGATGGCCAAACCCAGCCCCGTGCCGCCGAATTTGCGGATCTCCGAATCGTCGGCCTGGGCGAAGCGCTCGAACAGCATGGGCAGGTGATCGGGCGCGATGCCAAGGCCGGAGTCGCGGACGGCCACATGCAGCCACACGGCGTCCTCGGACTTGGTCCGCGCCTCGGCGGTCAGTTTGACGGACCCCTCGCTGGTGAACTTCAGCGCATTGCCGACGAGGTTGAACAACACCTGGCGCAGGCGAAGGGCGTCCATGCTGACGAACTCGGGGACGTCGTCGGCGAGGTGGAGGACCAGCTCCACGCCCTTTTCGTCGGCCCGCGCGCCCCAGAAGCTGACCAACCGGTCGAGGAACATGTGCAGGTCCTCGACGCCCTCGACGATCTCGAGGCGGCCGGCGTCGATCTTGGAGACGTCCAGGATGTCGTTGAGGATAGAGAGCAGGTATTCGCCGCTGTCGATCAGGGTGTCCAGCCGCTCGATCTGGCCCGGATCCTCTTCATCGCGCTTGAGGAGCTGCGCCATGCCGAGGACGCCGTTCATCGGCGTGCGGATCTCGTGGCTCATGGTGGCCAGGAAGTTCGACTTGGCGCGGTTGGCCCGGCGGGCTTCCTCGCGCGCCAGGTCGGCGGCGGCGCGTTCGCTGAGCGCGTGATCGCGGGCCGCCTCCAGCTCGGGGATCATGGCCACGTTGGCGTTGAAGGCGTCGTGCAGGGTGGAGATCGTGCGGATCGTACCTTCCAGCATAACGGCCAGCAGCACGGCGAGGCACGAGAGCGAGAGCAGCGCTGCGCCGGCCTGCAAGGGTGTGAGCCGGCCGATCGCGACGACTGCGATCGCGCCCAGGACCGGGAACACGAAGGACCAGAAGATCTGCCGCGATAGCATGCCGGCGGCCATCGCCACCGCCAGCAAGGTGCAGGCCTGCACGGCGAATAGCACGATTTCGGGGATCCCGCCGACCAGCGCCACGAAGGCCGTCGGTGCGAGGTAGGTGACGAAGCGCGCCGTGCAGAGCGGCGCGAGCTTGCGGAATCCGCGCGCCTCGTCGCTTCCTCCGGCCACGGCAAGCCAGCGCTCGACGAAGCGCTGCTGCACCGCGTCGATGGTGCAATAGGCGACAAACGCCACGGCCGCGACGATCGGATGGCCGAGCATCACGAGGCTCACCGCGGCCAGCAGGTTGAACACCGCGTGGAACAGGAAAGGCTGGGCCAGACCGTTCAGGGTGAGCTCATAAGTGCTCACCGAGGCCCGCATCGCTTGCGCTGCGGCGGCGGCTTCAACTCTGCGGAATCTCATGCAACCCCCAAACAGACCGGGAGAATGAGCCCCAAAAGTAAAGCTTCAGAGAATTTTGCTACCCACGCGAGAGTGCGCCGGAGATCAGGACGCGAGCATGCTCGCGGTGGTGGTTTCGAGGTCCTCGACGCCCTCCACCAGCCCGTCCGCCAGGCCGCTCGCCTGGGCTAGGACCTGACTGGAATAGACCCGGGCCAGCGCCGCTTTCGACTGCATCCAGGGGTCGTCTGAACCGGCTGCGGCCAGCGCCTGGCGGCCCAGGATCCAGCCGCCGACCACATCGCCGGCGAGCTTCAGGTACGGCGTGGCGGCGGCAAGGCTCGGGGCGCCGCCGTTGGCCAGGATCCAGTCGGTCGCGCGCTCGAGGGCGGCGACGCCCGACGCCAGCCGCTTGCCGATCGGGGCCAGCTCGGCGGTCTCGGTGAGCAGGTCGGCGGTCAAGAGCATCTCGGCGCAGAGGCCGCGCATGACCGCGCCATCGCCCATCCGCACCTTGCGGCCCACCAGGTCGATGGCCTGGATGCCGTTGGTGCCCTCGTAGATCGGAGCGATGCGGGCGTCGCGATAGTGCTGGGCCGCGCCGGTCTCCTCGATGAAGCCCATGCCGCCGTGCACCTGCACGCCCAGCGAGGCCACCTCGACGCCGACATCGGTGGACCAGGCCTTGGCGATGGGGGTGAGCAGCTCCTGCCGGGCGAGCGCAGCGGCGCGTTCCTCGGGCGTCTCGGCCAGGCGGGCGAGGTCGGTAAGGACGCCGGTGGTCAGGCAGATGCCGCGCGCGGCCTCGGTCTTGGCCTTCATCAGCATCAGCGTGCGGCGCACGTCCGGATGGTCGTAAATCGCGGCTGGGTATTCGCCGGACCAGACGGCGCGGCCCTGCCGGCGCTCCTGGGCGAAGGCGAGCGCCTGCTGGAAGGCGCGCTCGGCGATGGCGACGCCCTGCACGCCCACCTGCAGACGCGCGGCGTTCATCATGACGAACATATGCGGCAGGCCCTGGCCGATCTCGCCGACCAGCTCGGCCTGGGCGCCCTCGTAGAGCATGACGCAGGTTGGCGAGCCGTGGATGCCCAGCTTGTGCTCGATGGAGCCGGCCCGGAAATCATTGCGCGCCCCAAGCGAGCCGTTGTCGTCGAGCAGGAACTTGGAGGTCAGGAACAGGCTGATCCCCTTTACCCCAGGCGGGGCGTCGGGCGTGCGCGCGATGACCAGGTGGCAGATATTGTCGGCGGCGTCGTGGTCGCCCCAGGTGATGAAGATCTTCTGGCCATGCAGGCGGTAGCCGCCGTTTCCGTCCGGCCGGGCGACGGTGGTGAGCGCGGCGAGGTCCGAGCCGGCTTGCGGTTCGGTGAGGCACATGGCGCCGGTCCACTCGCCGGACACCAGCTTCGGCAGCACCAGCGCCTTCTGGCGTTCGGTCCCATGCTGCGCCAGCGCCTCGATGGCGGCCTGGGTGAGCATCGGGCAGAGGCCGAACGCCATGTTGGCGGCATGCACCATCTCGAAAACGGCCAATTCCATGGCCTTCGAGAGGCCCTGGCCGCCGTGCGCCGGGTCGGCGGAGAGCGAGTTCCAGCCGTCGGTCACAAACGCCCGGTAGGCGTCGGCGAAGCCTGGCGCTGCGGTGACGACGCCGTTGGCGTATTTCGCGCCCTCGGTGTCGCCCTTCCGGTTCAGGGGCGCCAGCACGTCGGTGGCGAAGTGTCCGGCCGCGTCCAGCACCGCGGCCACGGTGTCGGCGTCGAGCTCCGGATAGGCCCGCGCGATCAGGGCGTCATGCCCGACGGTGGCGAGCGCGAAGGCCAGGTCTCGGACAGGGGCGCGGAAGGACATTCGAGGGGCTCCGTGGCTTCGCGCGACGTTCTAGGCTGCGCGGGTCAGCGAAGAAAGTCGCCGTTCGCATGGGGCGCCGCCTTTCGGCCACGCTCTACACGCACCATTTGCAGGCGGGGCTGTTCTTGAGAGACAGATTTATGCTGCGCAGAACTTTGAACGTCGGCCTCGCGGCCGCGACGCTGACGTTTTTCGCCACGGCGCCGGCCCTTGCTACGCCGACCAGCAACGACCCCTCCAAGGCGCCCGCGGGCAACTATGAACTCGATCCGCGCCATGCGGGCCTGGTGGTCAAGGTTGCGCACCTGGGCGGGTTCTCCCGCTTCACCATGCGCTTCAACGCGCTGACCGGCGGGTTCACGTACGATCCCGCCAACTGGCAGGCGACCAAGGTCAACATCAGCATCGATCCCAAGTCCATCGACACCGAGATTCCTACCTTCAACAAGCAGGTGGCGGGCTTCTTCGAGCCTGACAAATATCCGGCGATCACCTTCGTCACGACCTCGGCCACTGGCTCCGAGGGCAAGGGGACGGTCACCGGCGACCTGACCTTCCACGGCGTGACCAAGCCGGTGACCCTGGACGTCACGTTCAACGGCTCGGGTCCCGGCATGCTGGGCGCAGGCACCCGAATGGGCTTCTCCGGGACCGGCCGGATCAAGCGCAGCGACTTCGGCGTCACCAACGAAAAACAGTTCGCCGGAGATGACATCGACCTCTCCTTCGAAATCGAGTTCGTGAAGAAGTAGGCCCGCCATGACTGTCGAGGCCCGGCGGGGGCGTTATTCGACCGTCGCGATCATCCTGCACTGGCTGATCGCGGCGGCCATCGTGTTGCAGGTGATCCTGGGCTGGCGGATGGGCGGCCACCCGACGCCCGAGCGCTTTGCGGTCTTCCAGCTCCACAAGTCGGTCGGCATCACCATCCTGCTGCTCAGCTTGATCCGGCTGGGCTGGCGGCTGGCCAATCCGCCGCCGCCGCTGCCGGCGACCATGGCGGCCTGGGAGAAGGCGCTGGCGAGGATCACCCACGTCGGCTTCTACGTGGTGATGATCGGCATGCCGCTGACCGGCTGGCTGACCGTCTCGACCAGCCGGATTGCGGTGCCGACCCTGCTCTACGGGACGATCCCCTGGCCGCACCTTCCGTTTGTCTCCGACCTCGCCCCGGGGGCCAAACACCTCTGGAACCAGATCGGCGCCAATGCCCACGAGACCGGCGCCTGGCTGGTCTATGGACTGCTCGCGCTGCACGTGGCCGGCGCCTTGAAACACCAGCTGTTCAGCAAGGACGAGCCCGTATTTGCGCGCATGGCGCCGGGAGCCGTTCCCGGCCGCTGGCCGGACCCTCGCCTGATTGCGATCCTGCTGGCCTTCGGCGGCGTGGCGGCGTTCGGATCCGTGGTCCAGCCGCCCAAGCCCGCAATGGCGGCAGCCGCCGCCACGCCGGCTGCGCCGCCTGCCGAGGAGGCCACGGTCGTGCCGGCGTCCGCCGTGGCTCCCACGGCGGCGCCCGCCACGCCCGCAGTCGCTTCAGCGGCGACGCCGGCCGAGTCCGCCGATCCGGTCCATTGGAAGGTCTCTCCCGGCTCGGCGCTTGCGTTCACTACCGCCTGGAGCGGCGCGCCCGTGCAGGGCCGCTTCGACCGCTGGAAGGCCGACATCCTGTTCGGGCCGAAGGCGCTGGACCGCTCCAAGGTGACGGTGACCATCGACATGAGCTCAGCCAAGACCGGCGACGACCAGCGCGACGCAGCACTTCCCTCGCCCGATTGGTTCGACAGCACCGCCCATCCAAACGCCGTCTTCACCGCCACGCGGTTCACCCAGAGCGGCGAGGGCAAGTACGTGGCGCACGGGACGCTGAACCTGCGCGGGGTGAGCAAGCCGCTGGACTTGCCCTTCAGTCTGAAGATCGATGGGGCGAAGGCTGTCGTCAGCGGGAGCGCGAGCCTCGACCGGGTGGCGTTCGGCGTCGGGCAGGGCGAGTTCGCGGCCACCGACCAGATCCCCGCAAAGGTGCAGGTCCGCGTCCAACTGCATGCTCAGCGCGACTAACGGTCGGTCGGTCCCGTTGACAGGCCCCAGCTTGGGCCGGACGTTACAGTCAGCTTCGCAATGAACGGGACGCTGCCCATGAAGATCCTGCTCGTCGCCGCCGGCCTGGCCGTGAGCCTCGCCGCCGCCGCGACCGCCGCGACGCCCATAAAGCCCTACATCGCCGCCGCCGTGGCCGACCCCGGCCGGGGCGACCAAAAGGAGGTCGACGCGCGCCGCCACCCCGGCGAGGTCATCGCCTTTTCAGGCGTGAAGCCAGGCGACAAGGTCGTCGATCTAATCCCGGGCTCCGGCTATTTCACGAAGATTTTCTCGAAGGCCGTGGGGCCGAACGGCAAGGTCTACATGATCTGGCCGAACGAATACGCCAAAGAGGCGCAGCCCGATCCGGAGGAGAACAAGAAGCTCGCCAAGGCCGGTTATCCGAACACCGTGGTGATCGAGCAGCCCGGCGCGGCATTCGCGACGCCGGAGCCGGTCGACCTGGTTTTCACGGTCCAGAACTACCACGACTATCCGGACAAATTCATGGGCAAGATCGACCCGATGGTCTTCAACCGGGCGGTCTTCAAAGCGCTGAAGCCCGGCGGGACCTTCCTGGTGGTCGACCACGTCGCCGAGGCCGGCTCCGGCATGCGCGACACCGACACCTTGCACCGCATCGACCCGGCCATCGTCAAGCAGCAGGTCGTCGCCGCGGGCTTCGTCTTCGAAGGCGAGAGCAATGTCCTTCGCAACCCCGCCGACGACCACAAGAAGGTGGTGTTCGACAAGGCCATCCGCGGCCACACCGACCAGTTCATCTACAAGTTCCGCAAGCCGCAAAAAGCCAAGTAAGAAGTAGGACAAGGCGGCTAGTCGCGGTGTAACTCCACCGCGTGGACGACCAGCAAGCCCAGATCGCCAAGGCCGCCGCTGCGCTGAAAGGCGGCGGCCTGGTCATCCTGCCGACCGAGACGGTCTATGGCCTGGCGGCCGACGCCGCCAACGCCCGCGCCGTGGCGGCGGTCTACGCGGCCAAGGGCCGGCCGAGCTTCAACCCCTTGATCGCCCATGTGGCCGACGTCGCCACCGCCCGGCGGATCGCCCGCTTCGACGAGCGGGCCGAGCGGCTGGCCGCCCGGTTCTGGCCGGGCCCATTGACCCTGGTGCTGCCCGTGGCCGACGAGGCGGCGGTCTGCGACCTGGCGCGAGCGGGCCTCGACACCGTGGCGGTGCGCGCGCCGGGGCACCCGCTGGCGCACGCGCTCCTACAAGCGTTCGGCGGCCCGCTGGTCGCGCCTTCGGCCAACCGCTCGGGCCGGCCCAGTCCCACCACCTTCGCCGACGCCATGGAGGAGACCGGCGCCTCGGCCGCGGCCCGGATCGATGGCGGGCCCTGCACCATCGGGCTGGAGTCTACGGTCGTGGCCCTGCTGGACAAACCGCGGCTCCTGCGGCCCGGGTCGGTGACCCGCGCCGAAATCGAGGCGGTCGTCGGCCGGCTCAGCGAGGCCGAGGCCGACGCGAAACGCTCGCCGGGTCGGCTGGCCCGCCATTACGCACCCAACGCGCCGGTCCGGCTGAACGCAACGGAGCCGCGCCCCGGCGAAGCCTTCCTGGCGTTCGGCGCCGCAGGGGTCCGCGACCGCACCTGGAACCTGAGCCCTACGGGCGACCTCGCCGAGGCTGCCGCCAACCTGTTCGTGCATCTGCGAGCAGCCGACCGCTCCGGCGCTTCGGCCATCGCCGTCGCCGCGATCCCCCACGAGGGCCTGGGCGAAGCGATCAACGATCGGCTACGCCGGGCCGCGGGGTTTGTCGGCTAGGCGGCCGGGACTAGACTGGCGTCATGACCGCCCCCGTTCCCGCCGACGTCCTCTCCCGCCTGAAGGCCGTGCTGGGCGAGGGCGGCTGGAGCCAGGACCCCGAACGGCTGGCCCCGAAACTCCTGGAATGGCGCGACCGCTGGACCGGCCAGACCCCCTTCCTGGCGCTGCCGAAATCCACCGACCAGGTCGCCGCCGTGGTGGGCATCTGCTTCGAGTCGGGGACGCCGATCACCACCCAGGGCGGCAATACCGGGCTGGTCGGCGGCCAGATCCCGCAAGGCGAGGTGTTGCTCTCAACCGAACGGCTGCGCGCGATCCGAGAGGTCGAGACCTTCGACGACGTGCTGGTGGCCGAGGCGGGCGTGACGCTCGCCGCCGTGCATGAGGCCGCCGCCGCCGTGCGCCGCCGCTTTCCGTTGGGGCTGGCGTCTGAAGGTTCGGCGACCATCGGCGGGGTGGTCTCCACCAACGCGGGCGGCACCCAGGTGCTCCGCTACGGCATGACCCGCAACCTGGTGCTGGGACTAGAGGCCGTGCTGCCCACCGGCGAGGTCTGGAACGGCCTGAAACGCCTGCGCAAGGACAACACCGGCTACGACCTCAAGCAGCTGCTGATCGGCGCCGAGGGCACGCTTGGCGTGGTGACCGCCGCGGCCCTGAAGCTCTATCCGGTCATGGCCTCGCGCGCCGTGGCGGTGATCGGGGTGGAGAGCCCGGAGATCGCGATCCGCCTCCTGGCCCGCGCCAAGGACGAGACCGGCGGCGCGGTCGAGGCCTTCGAGCTGATGGGCCGCCTCGGGATCGATTTCGCCCTGAAGAACGTCGCCGGCACGCGTGACCCGTTGGCCGAGTCGCATCCCTGGTACGTCTTGGCCGAGTTCTCGTCCGGCGAGCCCGGCTCGGCCGAGGCGTCGATGGAACGTTTCCTTGCGTCTGGCCTGGACGACGATTTGATCCGCGACGCGGTGGTTGCGCAGACCGAGGCCCAGGCCAAGGCGCTGTGGGCGATCCGCGAGAACCAGTCGCCGGCCCAGAAGCCCGAGGGCGCCACCTGGAAGCACGACGTCTCGGTGCCGGTGAGCCGGGTGGCCGATTTCCTGGCCAAGGCCACTGCCGCCATGCACGTATTTGCTCCCGGCGCACGGATCGCCGCCTTCGGCCATATGGGTGACGGCAACATCCACTACGACGTGCTGCGGGCCGACGGAGGCTCCGACGCCGAACACTCGGCCCGGCGCGACGGGGGCTCGCGGATCGTGCACGACATCGTGGCGTCCATGGGCGGCTCAATCAGCGCCGAGCACGGCCTAGGCTCGATGAAAACCGAGGAAGCCCGGCGCTACAAATCCGCGGTCGAGATCGAGGCGATGCAGGCCATCCGCAAGGCGCTCGACCCCAAGCGGATCATGAACCCACGGGTTCTTTTCTAGGGTCACCTCGCCCGGCGAAACGGAAGGGTTGGCGCCGCGCCAAACTCCCGGCAAAGGTCGGTGATGCTGATCGTCCTTTCACCGGCCAAGTCGCTCGATTTCACCGCGGCGCCGGGCTCGATCCCGGTGAGCGCGCCGCAGCTTGCCGACCACACCGCCGAGCTCGCCAAGGCCACCAGCAAGCTTAGGGTCGTCGACCTCAAGCGGATGATGTCGCTCTCCGACAGCCTGGCGAAGCTGAGCCGCGAGCGGTTCCAGGCATTCCAGCCGGATTCGGAGGACGGGCTGCAGGCCGCCTTCGCCTTCAACGGCGACGTCTACATCGGCCTCAAGGCCCGCGAACTCGACCGCAAGTCGCTGACCTGGGCGCAGGACCATGTGCGGATCCTGTCGGGCCTCTACGGGGTCCTTCGGCCGCTCGACGCAATCCAGCCCTACCGCCTGGAGATGGGCGTGCGGATCAAGACCAAGCGGGGCCAGAGCCTCTACGACTTCTGGGGTTCGCGGATTTCCGAGTCCCTGGACGCCGCCCTGACCGGCCAGAAGGACCGGACGCTCGTGAACTGCGCGAGCCAGGAATATTTCGGCGCCGTCGACCGCGCCGCGCTCAAGGCCCCGGTGATCAGCTGCAGGTTCCTCGAGGAAAAGGATGGCGAGGCGCGCATCCTGTCGTTCTACGCCAAGCGGGCGCGGGGGCTGATGGCCCGCTACGCCATCGACAACCGCATCGAGCGGGCCGCCGATCTGAAGGCCTTCGGCAGCGACGGATACCGGTTCGCGCCCGGCCTCTCCACCGACGAGGAATTCACCTTCGTGCGGCCGCAGCCGCCGCCGCTCGCCCAGGTGCGGGCGAAGGCTCAGGCCTCTTGACGCCGGCCGCCTGACGCTGGCCTTTGCCTTCCCAACGCTTGTTTGAACAAGAACTGGGAGGATGCGGTCATGGCCTACAAGCCGTTCGACCTGACGGGGAAGGTGGCGTTAGTCACCGGCGGCAACAGCGGCATCGGTCTCGGCATGGCCGACGCCATGGCCCAGGCCGGCGCCGACCTGGTGATCTGGGGCACCAACGAAAAGAAGAACGCCGCCGCAGAGGCCCAACTCAAGGCCCACGGCCGCAAGGTCCTGACCCAGAAGGTCGACGTCGCCGACGAGGCCGCAGTGAAGGCCGGCATGGCCGAGGCCGTCGCGAAAATGGGCCGGGTCGACAATGTGGTGGCCAACGCTGGCGTCGGCGGCGGCGCGCCTTCCTTCTCCGAGTTCTCCACTGAAACGTACCGGCGCGTGCTGGCGGTGAACCTCGACGGGGTATTCTTCACCTTCCGCGAGGCCTGCAAGCACATGGTCGAGCGCGCGGGCCAGGGCGACAAGGCGGGCGGCTCGCTGGTGGTCACGTCATCGCTTTCGGCCATCGACGGCGCTGCGCGCAACGAGGCCTACGCCTCGACCAAGGGCGCGGTGATTTCGATGATCCGCGCGATCGCTGTGGAGCACGCCCGCTACGGCGTGCGCGCCAACGCCATCCTGCCGGGCTGGATCGCCACCGACATGACCGCGGGCGCGCAAGGCAATGACAAGTTCAACGACGCGGTGATCAAGCGTGTGCCCGTCCGCCGCTGGGGCGAGCCGGAGGATTTCGGCGGCATCGCGGTCTATCTGGCCTCGGACGCGTCGCGCTTCCACACCGGCGACAGCTTCCTGATCGACGGCGGCTACGCGATCTTCTGACCTCCTACGGACCAAGGACGCAGAAGGGGTTGTCCTCTGGGTCTAGGAGCGTCGTCCAGCTTTCGCGGACCTCGCGCACGCTGGCGCCCAGCGCGACGAGGCGTTGGACCTCCATTTCGCGCGGTCCGCCCCGCAGGTCGAGGTGCCAGCGATTACGGCCAACCGTCCGGCCGGCCGCCTGCTGGAAGCAGAAGGTCGGACCAGGTCCGTCGACC
>Ga0207676_10001289_pt1 | contig 18643 bp, 11 predicted proteins | sample KBSSwiS72_FD_184307 | JGI IMG/M metagenome (GOLD analysis project Ga0207676, IMG submission 184307) | Switchgrass rhizosphere microbial communities from Kellogg Biological Station, Michigan, USA - KBS Switchgrass S7-2 (SPAdes) (version 2) | ecosystem: Host-associated > Plants > Roots >...
GACCCCGGCGATGCGCGAAGCTGTGCTCGCTTTTCTGGATCGGTGGTGAACGCAACACTGCCGGACAAGGTGGCGCGCGCAGCCCGCGGGGAGTGCACCTCGACTTGGTGCCGGGAGGGGAAGTCGAATCCCCACGGTGTCACCACCGGCGGATTTTGAGTCCGCTGCGTCTACCAGTTCCGCCATCCCGGCCGGGACGACTGGGCCCGAACGCGGCGCGTTGCCCCGCTGACCCAAAGCCGGCATTATCGCGGAAAGCCGCACGTCTTGCACATGCGGCACCCTCTTCGAGCGCCGGCGCATTTGCCACATTCGGCCGTTCTCCACTTTCGCACCCCGAGATGACCGCGGTCCGCAACGTGCTGTTCGTGATGTGCGACCAGCTGCGGCGCGATCACGTATCCTGTTACGGCTCCGCGAGGGTTCCAACGCCCAACATCGACCGGCTGGCGCGCCGTGGCGTGCGCTTCGATCACGCCTACGTCCAGTCGGGTGTGTGCGGGCCGGCGCGGATGTCGTTCTACACCGGCCGCTACGTGAGCTCGCATGGCGCCACGTGGAACCGAGTGCCGCTCTCCGTCGGCGAGCACACGCTTGGCGACTATCTGCTGACCGCCGGCCGCAAGGCGACGCTTGCCGGCAAGACGCACGTGACGCCAGATAGCGAGGGGATCGAACGCCTCGGCATCGACGTCGAGTCCCAGCGCAGCGCGCTTCTGCGGGAAGGCGGGTTTACGGTACTCGATCGGTATGACGGCCACACGCCGCCGGGGCCCGAGTCGGGCTACGCCGACTTTCTGCGGGCACGGGGTTACTCGAGCGGCGATCCGTGGAGCGACTACGTGATCGGCGTGAACGATGGCGGGCGCTTCGCATCCGGCTGGCGGATGCGCAACGTGCACCTGCCGTCGCGTGTGGCCGAGCCGCATTCCGAGACGGCGTACATGACCGACGTCGCGCTCGCCTGGATCCGCGCGCAGGGAGACACGCCGTGGGTGCTGCACCTGTCGTACGTGAAGCCGCACTGGCCCTACGTGGCGCCCGCGCCGTTCCACGCGATGTTCCGCGACGCCGACCTGGGTCCCGTCCTGCACGGCGTCCAGGATGGCTCCGCCGACGAGCACCCGGTCGTGCGCGCGTATCGCGAGCACGACGAATGCCTGAGCTTCCGCGACGAAGCGGTCGCGAGACACGTGCGGCCTGCTTACATGGGCCTCATCGCCCAGTTGGATGCTCACGTCGGCCGCGTGCTCGATGCGCTGGCGGAGATGGGCCGGCTTGGGGATACGTTGATGGTGTTCACGTCCGACCACGGCGAGTTCATGGGCGATCGCGGCCTCGGCGAAAAGGAGCTCTTCTACGACGAGATCGTGCGTGTGCCGCTCATCGTGTGCGATCCGGATCCGCGCGCCGACGCGACGAGGGGCAGCCTCGAAACGCATTTCGTCGAAGGCATCGACGTCGTGCCCACGATCCTCGATGCGCTCGACATCGCACCGTCGAAGCATCGCATCGAAGGCCGGTCGCTGCTGCCGCTGACGCGCCGCACGTTGCATGGCGACGCGCCCGTTGCGTGGCGCGATTGCATCTACAGCGAGCTCGATTACGGATTCCGCCGTGCGCGCAAGGTGCTGCGGCGCGGCGTGCGCGAGTGCCGCGGCACGATGGTCCGAAGCGATGCGTGGAAGTACGTGCACTGGGAAGGCTTCCGGCCGCAGCTCTTCGACCTCGGTGTCGACCCGCAGGAGCTCGTCGACCTGGGAGGTGATGCGCGGTACGGCGCAGAGCGAGCGAGCATGCGCGAGCGCCTGTTCGACTGGATGGCGACGCAAAAGCGACGGCCTACGATCAGTGACGAGGAAGTCGCAAGCCACACGGACAATCATCGGGAGCGCGGCATCGACATCGGCATCTGGTGATCCGGTCATGAAGCTGGAGTACGATCGTCGCGGCGAACCGGAGGGAGCTATGAACGATCAGGCGAATGACGGACGGACGCGCGAGCTCGATGCGGTGGTGCGACTCGTGCGCACACGAACGGCGGCCGTCAAGCGCGACGTGCTGGAGCGCTTCGTGCTTCGCTATTTCGGCCAGGTCGATCCCGAAGACCTTGCGGAGCGCTCGCCGGCCGACCTCTACGGCGCGGCGCTCTCGCACTGGAATTTCGCCCGCCGCCGGGAGCAAGGGTACGCCCGCGTCCGCGTGTTCAATCCGACGATCGAGGAGCACGGCTGGCAGTCCACGCACACGGTGATCGAGATCGTCAACGACGACATGCCGTTCCTCGTCGACTCGGTGACGATGGAAGTCAATCGCCACGGCCTGACCCTGCACCTGATCGTGCATCCGCTCGTCACCGTGCTGCGGGACAAGGACGGGATCCTCGCCGACGTTGCGCCGGAGGGCGCGCCCGAAGCGATCCGCGAATCGTTCATGCACGTGGAGGTCGACCGCGTGACGGATGCGGCGCAGCTCGCCGGGCTCGCCAAGGAAATCGCCCGCGTGCTCGACGACGTGCGCCTCGCCGTGACGGACTGGAAGAAGATGCGCGACAAGCTTCTATCCGTCGTCGAGGAGATCGACACGAGGCCGCCGCCGATGCCCGCTGACGAGATCGCCGAGTGCAAGGCGTTCCTGTCGTGGCTTGCCAACGAGCACTACACGTTCCTCGCCTATCGCTGTCACGACCTGGTCGTGGTCGACGGCCAGGATGCCCTGCAAATCGTCCCCGGATCTTCGCTCGGGTTCCTGCGCCAGGAGCCGGGGCAGACCGTCGCGTCGAGCTTTTCCGCGTTGCCGGCGGAAGTGCGCGCGTACGCGCGCTTTCCGGACCTGCTCATCGTGACCAAGGCAAACGCGCGCTCGACCGTGCACCGCCCCGGCTATCTCGACTACGTCGGCATCAAGCGCTACGACGGCGAGGCCAAAGTGTGCGGCGAGCATCGCTTTCTCGGGCTTTACACGTCGACCGCTTACAGCGCGAGCCCGGCGGAGATTCCGCTGCTGCGCCGCAAGACCGCGAACGTGATCGAGCGGGCGGGCGTGCTGCGAGGCAGCCACGCCGGCAAGGCGTTGCGCAACATCCTCGCGACGTATCCGCGCGACGAGCTCTTTCAGACGTCGGAGGACGATCTCCTGCGGACGACGACCGGCATCCTTCACCTCGGCGAGCGACAACGCTTCCGGCTCTTCGTCCGGCGCGATCCGTTCGAGCGCTTCCTCGTGTGCCTCATCTACTCGCCGCGCGAGACCTACACGACCGAGCTGCGCGAGAGGTGGCAGGCAATCCTGCTCGGGGCATTCAACGGCACCGGCTGCGAGTTCAACGTGCACTTCTCGGATTCGGTGCTGGCGCGGGTGATGATCACCGTGCGCACGCAGCCCGGCAAAATCCCGCCGTTCGACGTGCGCGAGCTCGAGGCGAAGCTCGCGCTCGCCGCGCGTCGCTGGGTCGACGACCTCAGGGATGCGCTGCTCGACGCGGCAGGCGAGGCGCGCGGCAACGAGCTCTTGCGCCGCTTCGCGCCGGCGTTGCCCGCGGCCTATCGCGAAGAATTCGCGGCCCGCGCGGCCGTGCCCGACATCGAGATGATGGCGCGGCTCTCGCCCACGAATCCGCTCGGCATGAGCCTTTACCGGCCGCTCGAGGCCGAGCCGGGAATGCTGCGGTTCAAGCTCTTTCACCTCGGTGCGCCGGTCACGCTTTCGGACAGCCAGCCGATGCTGAAGCGCATGGGACTCAAGGTCCTGGACGAGCGTCCGTATCTCATCTCGCCCCCGGAGCAGCCGCCGGTCTGGCTGCACGACTTCGGCATGCAGACGCGTGCCACCGATGCCGACGTCGACATCGACTCGCTGCACGCGGTGTTCGAGGATGCGTTCGCGCGCATTTTTCGCGGCCAAGTCGAAAACGACGACTTCAATCGTCTCGTGGTCGCCGCGCGAATTCCCGCGGCCGAGATCGTCGTGCTGCGGGCGTATGCGAAGTACATGCGGCAGATCGGTTTTCCGCTCTCGGAGGCGTTCATCGAGACGACGCTCGCGGCGCACCCCGACATCGCCCGCCATCTCGTCGCGCTGTTCCGTGCACGGTTCGATCCCCAGTCGAGCTCGGGGGACGCGGACGCGGATGCGCGCCTCAAGGACATCGCATCGGCGCTCGAAAGCGTCGAAAACCTGTCCGAAGACCGCGTGCTGCGGCAGATGCTGGCGCTGATGGTCGCCACGACACGCACGAATTTCTGGCGCCGCGATGCGCAAGGCGAGCCGCGCACGTTTTTGTCGTTCAAGTTCGACCCGGCGAAGGTGCCCGGCCTACCCGAGCCCAAGCCGATGTACGAGATCTTCGTGTACTCGCCGCGCTTCGAGGGCGTTCACATGCGGTTCGGTCCGGCCGCACGGGGCGGGTTGCGCTGGTCCGATCGGCCCGAGGATTTCCGGACGGAGATCCTGGGCCTCGTAAAGGCGCAGCAGGTCAAGAACATCGTGATCGTCCCCGTGGGGTCGAAAGGCGGCTTCGTGCTGAAGCGCGCGCCGTCGCCCGGCGATCGCGACGCCTACATGAAAGAGGGCATCGCCTGCTATCAGGACTACCTGCGCGGCCTTCTCGACCTCACCGACAATCGCGTCGGCGACAAGATCGTCCCGCCGCCCCAGGTGCGCCGTCACGACGGCGACGATCCGTACCTCGTCGTCGCCGCGGACAAGGGCACGGCCACTTTCTCCGACTATGCCAACGCGGTGAGCAAGGAGTACGGCTTCTGGCTCGGCGACGCGTTCGCCTCGGGTGGCTCGGTCGGCTACGACCACAAGGCGATGGGGATCACGGCGCGCGGCGCCTGGGAGGCAGTCAAGCGGCATTTCCGTGAAATGGGAATCGACACCCAGACGACGGATTTCACCGTTGCGGGCATCGGCGACATGTCCGGCGACGTGTTCGGCAACGGCATGCTGCTGTCGCCCCACATCAAGCTCGTCGCCGCGTTCGATCACCGCCACATCTTCCTCGATCCCGATCCCGACCCTGCGACGTCGATCGCCGAGCGGCGGCGGCTCTTCCAGCTGCCGCGCTCGTCGTGGGGCGATTACGACGCGAAGCTCATCTCCGCCGGGGGCGGCGTCTACCCGCGGAGCCTCAAGTCGATTGCGGTCACGCCGCAGGTGAAGGCCGCGCTTGCGATCGCAGCGGACACCCTCACGCCAACCGAGCTCGTGAACGCCATCCTCAAAGCTCCCGTCGACCTCCTGTACAACGGCGGCATCGGAACCTACGTGAAGGCGAAGAGCGAGACGCACGCCCAAGTGGGCGACCGCGCGAACGACGCGCTGCGCGTCGACGGCCGCGAGCTTCGTTGCAAGGTGGTGGCGGAAGGCGGCAACCTGGGCTGCACGCAACTGGGACGCGTCGAGTTCGCCCGGGCTGGTGGGCGGATCAACACCGACGCCATCGACAACTCGGCCGGCGTCGACACGTCGGACCACGAAGTCAACATCAAGATCCTGCTCGGCCTCGCGATCAGTGACGGCGAGCTCACCGACAAGCAGCGCAACACGCTGCTCGCCGAGATGACCGACGACGTCGCGGCGCTCGTGCTGCGCGACAACTACTTCCAGACGCAAGTGCTGTCCGTCACCGGACGCATTGCGCCTGCGCTGCTCGACGCGCAGCAGCGGTTCATCCAGTTCCTCGAGCGCGAGGGCCGTCTCGCCAGGGCGATCGAGTACCTGCCGACCGACGACGAGTTCACCGAGCTGCGCACGCGCGGCCTCGGCCTCACGAGCCCCGAGCGCTGCGTGATGCTCGCCTACGCGAAGATGTGGCTCTACGACGAGCTCCTCGCTTCGAGCCTCCCCGACGATCCGTGGGTCGCGACTGCGCTGTCGCGCTACTTCCCCCGCGCGCTCAGGGAGCGGTACGCAAGCTACATGGACCGGCATCCGCTGAAGCGCGAGATCATCGCGACGCACGTGACGAACAGCATGGTGAACCGCGTCGGCAGCACCTTCGTCCATCGGCTGATGGAATCCACCGGCGCGGGCCCGCACGAAGTCGTTCGCGCGTACCTGCTCTCCCGGGAGGTGTTCGGTTTCGTCGAGTTGTGGAAGGCGATCGAAGCGCTCGACAACAAGGTCGACGACGCGCTCGCCGCCGGGATGCTCATCGACATGAGCCGCGAGCTCGAGCGCGGCACGACGTGGTTCCTCCGCTCGCGCAGGCTCGGTGAGGACATGGCCGCGACGATCGGCCACTTCGCGCCTCGCGTCGAAGCGCTCGCGGCAAGGCTGCCGACGCTGCTCGACGAGGCAGGCCGCGAGCGCATGCGGTCCGCCGTTGCCGATTACGTGGCGAAGGGTGTGCCGGAGGCGCTCGCGTCGCGCACCGTGACGCTCGATGCGCTGTACCTGACGCTCGACATCGTCGAGGTGGCCGGGGCAACCAAGCGGCCGGTCGAGCTCGTGGCCGAAATCTATTTCGAGCTGTCGACGCGGCTCGGGCTGCCGTGGCTGCGCGAAACGATCGCGAGCCTGCCGGGGGGTGCCCATTGGCAGATCCTGGCGCGCACGGCGATGGACGACGACCTTTCGGCGGTGCAGCGCGGCATCGCCGGCGAGGTGCTGACCGCCGCGGGCGACATCACGTCTCGCGATGCGCTGCTTGCCGCCTGGCAGGAGCGCAACCGGCGTTCCGCCGAGCGGGCGAGCCGCCTCCTGGGCGAGCTGCGGGCCGCGCCCGCGGCGGACGCATCGATGCTCTCCGTTGCGCTGCGGGAGCTGCGCAACCTCGCCGCCTAGATGTGGACGAACGCCAGCACGCCGATCGCGATCGACACGACGCCAACGCATACGGCGCCGATGCCGATCGCCTTGTTGCGCGTGAGGATGGTGATGGCCGCCAGCGCGATGGCGATCTGGATCAGCGTCATGGCTTGCGCCCAGCGATGGTGCACGTGCATCGAGGCCGCGCTCTTTTGATTGGCTTCCTTGCCGGCGTCCTCGAGCTTCTTCGCCGCGGCCATGATCTCGTCCTTCTCCTTCTTGTAGCGCTCGACCTCCTGCAGGTACTTTGCCTGCGGCTCGCCGGTGGTGAGCGTGGCGCCCAGCTCCGCGAGGTTCTGCTTGCTGCTCTTCGCCTGATAGAAGTTCCACTGGTCCGAGGCTTCGAGCGTCCGTATTGCCGCTTCGTTCTTGAAGAGCAGCGCGTCGTTCTGGGTTGCGCCCGCCATGTAGCCGTAGAGCGCGCCGATCGTCGCGAAGATCGCCGTCATCATCGCGATGCGGCCGGCGAGCGGGTCGCCGGAGTGCGCCGCGTGCTCGATCTCGTGATCGTGCGGTCCGTGGACGTGGAAGTGGTCGTGCGACATGCGCGGCCTCCGTTTGCGAAGTCAGAAAGAGGTCAAGTGCTGGGCGCGGCTGCGCCGCTCGCGTCGTTGCGTTCGTAGGTGACGTACGAGTAGGCGAAGCCGCCGGGCTCCGTGGGCGGACGATCCTCGCGGGCCGTCTCGCGCCATTCGCTGCGGTCGAGCGGCGGAAACCGTGCGTCGCCTTCGAACTCGCGCGCGATCTCGGTCAGATGAAGCTTCGTGGCGAAGGGCAGCGCCGCGCGATAGAGCTCGCCGCCGCCAATGCAGAAAACCGGCGGGGGCAATTCGACTTGCGCGAGCGCCGCCGGGAACGAGTGCGCAACCACGGCGCCGGCCGCTTCGAGTCCCGCCTGCCGTGTCACCACGATGTTCTGCCGTTGCGGCAGTGCGCGCGGCAGCGATTCCCACGTCTTGCGCCCCATGATGACCGCGTGACCCGTGGTCAGCGCGCGGAAACGCTTCAGGTCTTCGGAAAGGTGCCACGGCAGGCGATTGTCCGCGCCGATGACGCCATTCGCGGCGACGGCGGCGATCAGCTCGACGTTCAAGGTGGTCGAACCCGCTGTCGCGACGCTTGTTTTTGCTGCGGAGTTTTCGACCGTCCGGGGCGGCTCCAACCGGTGGGGTGTCATAATTGCCGCAAATTATAGCGGCGGCGACCGTGTATTACCCTCGTTCCTTCCTGAAGTTCATCCTGCTCGGCTTCCTGCTGGTGAGCCTTCCGCTGCTCTATGCGCTCGGCGAGCTCATCCTGTCGCTCGAGCAGTTGCAGACGCAGGGGCGCGAGGCGGTGCAGCAGGCGGCGCAGGCGGGGCGCACGAGCCGGCAGCTGTTCGAGCAGGCGGTGACGCTCGAGCGCATCGTGCGCCAGCATCTCATTCTCGACGACAGTGCGCTCATCGACGACTACGATCGCCTGCGGCAGGAATTCCGCACGACGGCGAATCAGCTCGCCCTGCTGCCGCTGGGCGAGGAGCCGCTCGGCGCGCTCTATGCGCTGACGGACAGCGAGAGCCGGCTGCACAAGCTGCTCGTGATGCCGCAGCGCTCGGCCGAAACGCAGGCGCAGCTCGCCGACGGCTACGCGCGGCTCGCCGATCGCACACAGGCGATGCTCGGGGTGTCGAACCAGTTGACCGAGAATGCCATCGAGCGCTTGCAGGAGATCGCAACGCAGGGACGGCAGAAGTGGCTGTATCTCGCGCTCGCCACGGCCGCCATCGCGCTCACGCTCGGCATCGTCTTCGCGATGCTGATCGCGCGACCGATTCGCCAGGTGGATCTCGCGATCCGGCGGATGGGCACCGCCGACTTCACCCACCGCATCGAAGTCAACGGGCCGGAGGATCTGCGCTACCTCGGGCAGCGGCTCGAGTGGCTGCGCTCGCGGCTCTCCGATCTCGAAGAGCAGCAGAACCGATTCCTGCGGCATGTGTCGCACGAGCTCAAGACGCCGCTTACCGCGGTGCGCGAGGGGGCGGAGCTGTTGCGCGACAACGTCGGCGGCAAGCTTTCGCCCGAGCAGCGCGAGATCGTCCGCATCGTCCGCCAGAACACGCTGTCGCTGCAAAAGCTGATCGAGGATCTGCTGACCTACCACCAGACCCGCGCGATGGAGCCGCAGGCGGCAGGGCCCGTGGCGATGCAGGACGTCGTGCAGCGCGTGCTGAACGAGCACAAGCTCGCGGCGCTCGCGCGGATGGTGACGTTCGATCAGGCGCTCGCACCGGCGCCAATCGTCGGCGACTTCGAAAGGGTGCGCACGATCGTCGACAATCTCGTGTCGAACGCGATCAAGTATTCGCCGCGGTCGGCATCGGTCGTCGTGTCGTTGCGCGCCGAGCAGGGATTCGCGGTGCTCGATGTCGTCGACCGCGGTCCCGGCATCGATCCCGCCGAGCGCGAGCGGATCTTCGAATCGTTCTACCAGGGCCGCCCGCCGGTCGATGGCCGCGTGAAGGGGTCGGGTCTCGGGCTCGCGATCGCCCGCGAATACGCGCTCGCGCACGGCGGTCGGATCGAGCTCGTCGAGCGCGGGCCAAACGAGCAGGGCGCGCATTTTCGGCTATGGTTGCCGCTCGCCGTGGGCGAAGCGGAAGGCCACGGAACCTCCGCGGCGGCGCAGGTCCGCATGGCGGGGGGCGGATGAGCGCGCGAGCAGCGTTGTCGCTCGCGGCGCTACTCGCGCTCGAAGGACTCCTCTCCGGCTGCGCAACGCCGCCACCACCGCCGGCGGCGCCTGCGGTGTCGGTTCCCGTCGAGCGCCCGGCGCCGTCTCCTGCGGTCCCGCCGCCCGCGCCATTCGAGCAGCCGCCGCTGGAGCCCGTGCAACCGCCGCCTGCTCCGGGCACGCCGTCGAGCCCTTCGCCTCCTGCCATCCAGCCTCCGCTCGAGCCGCTGACCGAACCGCCGACGACGCCGACCACGACCGAGCCGACCGACGAGCAGCAGCTCGCGAGCGTGCTGACCGATCTTCAACGCTACGGTGCAATGAGCCCGGACGAGGCGCGCCGCGAGCAGCTCGTCGTGAATCAGCTGTTTGCCAAGCAGCGCACGGACTACAACCGCATCCGCCTCGCCGTCCTGCTGACGCTCACCAAGTCGCCGCAGGACGACCAGCGGGCGATGCAGCTTCTGGACATCGTCGTCAAGGGCACTCCTGGCTCGCCGGCCGCGAAGCAACTCGCCGCCGTGGTGCAGGTCCAAGTTGCCGAACGCATGCGGGCGGTCCGCGACGAGCAGCAGAAGGCCGAGGCCGCGCAGCGAAAACTCGAGGCGCTCCGCAACATGGAGCGCGATCTTTTGCGCGACCGCATCAGAAGCGGTGGCGGAGGCGGAGGTGGCGGTGGCTCGAGCGGCGGCAGCGGTGGCGGCGGGGGTGGCGGTGGCGGCGGCGGTTGAGGATTCCATCATGAACACGACAACGACACGCCAGGGAGACATCCTGCTCGTCGACGACGACCCGGATCTCCTGAAGCTCATCAGCCTGCGGCTCAGCTCCGCCGGGCACAAGGTGCGCACGGCCGACAGCGGCGAGTCGGCGCTCGCGTCGCTTGCCGTCGCGAGGCCGGGGGTGGTGATATCCGACCTCAAGATGCCGGGCATCGACGGGCTGCAGCTCTTCGAGGCGATTCATCGCGAGCATCCGGCGCTCCCGGTCATCATCCTGACCGCGCACGGCACGATTCCGGACGCCGTCGCCGCGACGCAACGCGGCGTGTTCGGGTTCCTGACGAAGCCGTTCGACAGCCAGGAGCTGCTGCAAAAGGTCGCGGCCGCACTGCGCGTTGCCGGCGACACGTCCGCCACCGACCAGGAGACGACCGGCGAGTGGCGCGCCGGCATCATCACGCGCAGCCCGCGGATGGAGGACCTCCTGCGGCAGGCGCGTCTCGTCGCCGATTCCGACGCGAGCATCCTGATCTACGGCGATTCCGGCACCGGCAAGGAGCTCCTGGCGCGCGCCATCCATCGCGCGAGCCCGCGCCGCGACAAGCCGTTCGTTGCCGTCAACTGCGGCGCGATTCCAGAGCCCTTGCTCGAATCGGAACTCTTCGGCCACGCGCGCGGGGCGTTCTCGGGCGCCGTGCAGGCGCACAAAGGACTCTTCCAGGCGGCCGACGGCGGGACGATCTTCCTGGACGAGATCGGCGACATGCCGCTCGCGCTGCAGGTCAAACTGCTGCGCGTGCTGCAGGAGGGCGAAGTCCGGCCCGTCGGCGCGACACAGCCCATTCCCGTCGACGTCCGCGTCATTTCGGCGACCCATCGGGACCTCGACGCGCAGAAGGCGGCGGGCCACTTCCGCGAGGACCTCTACTATCGTCTCAACGTCGTGTCGCTGAGGCTGCCTGCGCTTGCCGAGCGGCGCGAGGACATTCCGCTGCTCGCAACGCACTTCCTGCGCCGGCTGGCGGAGCGCTACAAACGCCCGGTGCCGACGCTCGCTCCCGACGCCATGGCGCTGCTGATTGCGGCGCCCTGGCCCGGGAACGTCCGCCAGCTCCTGAACTTGCTCGAGCAGGCGGTGGCGCTCGCCACGACAAGCCTCATTCCCGAGTCGCTCGTCCAGGGCTCGCTCCGCGAGGACGCGAGCGTGCTCGTGCCGTTCGAAGAGGCGCGGAAGACGTTCGAGCGCGACTATCTGGTTCGCCTGCTCAAGATCACGAACGGGAACGTGACGCAGGCGGCCCTTCTCGCGAAGCGCAACCGCACGGAGTTCTACAAGCTCCTGCAGCGGCATCGGCTGGAGCCCGCGATGTTCAAGGAAGGCAAAGCTTCCTGACCTTCCGGCTGTCGCCGCAGGGCGACACCGCAAATGCGCGCCGGATCAAGCGGTTGGTGAAAAAGACACAACCGGTTGTCGGTGAAATGAGACAAATGTGCACAACACGCCGGCCGCGAGCTCCCGCAGCGGATGCCCCGGCGCTTGTCCACCGTCAGAGGATAACGAGCGTTATTCGCGTCATGCGCATGCTCTGCGCTGCTGATTGGCACGTGAATTGCTTTGACGTAAGCAACTGTTCACACAAACGACTCAATAATCATGGACAACTTCTCACCCGAACTCGTCGAGCACTGGCGTACGAGCCAACCCTCGACCGACGAGCCGATGGGAAGCACGTCCGACGAGTCGCTGTCTGCCGCGCAACAGGAAGCCTGGGAGGAACTCGCCGAGCGTGTGAGCGCCGCGCGCAGCGTCTACTAGCCTTCTCGACTTTTCATCGAAGCGACGTCGGCTGCGTCGAGTCGCCTTCGATACCCGGTCCCCCTTGCCCGCTATCTTCCTCCCGGCGGGCTTTTTTTTGCCGGCGTGAAGCGTCGACTCCGCTCGGCGAGCGATGCGGTCAGTGTGCGATCGCCGCGCCTACACGGCAATGGGCGCCTTGATCGCCGGATGGCACTGGTAGTCGAGGATCTCGAAGTCGTCGAAGCGATAGTCGAACAGGGATTCGGCTTTACGCCTGATGACGAGCCGGGGTAGCGGATAGGGATCCCGCGCGAGCTGGATCTCGACCTGATCGAGGTGATTGCGGTAGAGATGGCAATCGCCGCCCGTCCACACGAAGTCGCCGACTTCGAGGTCGGCCTGCTGCGCGACCAGGTGCGTGAGCAGCGCGTAGGAGGCGATGTTGAAAGGCACTCCCAGGAAGATGTCGCAGCTTCGCTGGTAGAGCTGGCACGACAGCTTTCCGTCGTTCACGTAGAACTGGAAGAACGCGTGGCAGGGCGGCAGCGCCATGCGCGGAATGTCGCCGACGTTCCAGGCCGAGACGATGAGACGGCGGGAATCGGGGTTGCGCCGGATCTCGGCGAGGACGTTGGACAGCTGGTCGATGTGGCGCCCATCGGACGCCGGCCAGCTTCGCCATTGATAGCCGTAGATCGGACCGAGCTCGCCGTTCGCGTCCGCCCACTCGTCCCAGATCGTCACGCCCACCTCCTGCAGCGAGCGGACGTTCGTCTCGCCGCGCAGGAACCAGAGCAGCTCGTGGATGATCGATTTGGTGTGCAGCTTCTTCGTGGTGAGGAGCGGAAAGCCGTCGCCCAGCGCGAAGCGCATCTGGTAGCCGAACAGCGACACCGTGCCCGTGCCCGTGCGGTCCTGCTTCACGTGGCCGTGGTCCCGGACGTGCCTCATGAAGTCGAGGTATTGGCGCATGAGCGGGCGAAGCGGAAGGGCGGAGGTGCGAAACGCGGAGCAGGCGGCAGACAGGCGGAATTGTAGCGTTTCACGGGCACAATGCGGTTCAGGCCGCGTCGCGCCGTCGCGGTGACGGCCAAGATCGGAGGCGACAACCGATCGACGAAGGCACGAAAAGAAGCCGGAACCACGACCGATGAGCGACAAGACGCTGCACCAGCCCAGCCAGTTCACTCTCCTGCGCGAGCGCCGCTTCGCGCCTTTCTTCTGGACGCAGTTCCTGGGCGCCGGCAACGACAACATCTACAAGAACGCGCTCGTGATCTTCGTCGCGTTCCATGCAGCGAGCCTCACCTCGCTCAACCCCAACACGCTCGTGAACCTTGCCGGCGCCGTCTTCATTCTGCCGTTCGTGCTGTTCTCGGCGACGTCCGGTCAACTCGCCGACAAGCTCGAGAAGTCGCGGCTCATCCGGTGGATCAAGCTGCTCGAGATCGGGATCATGCTGATCGGCCTCTATGGCTTCTGGCGCCGTGACATTGCCATCCTGTTCACCGCGCTCGGGTTTCTCGGCCTGCATTCGACGCTGTTCGGCCCCGTCAAGTACGCGATCCTGCCGCAGCAGTTGAAGCCCCAGGAGCTGATCGGCGGCAACGGCCTCGTGGAAATGGGGACGTTCGTCGCCATCCTCATCGGCACGATCGTCGGGGGCCTCGTCGTCGCGATCGAGGGCAGCGGACCCGTCGCGGCCGGCGCCGTTGCCGTGGGCGTGGCGATCGCGGGCTACTGCGCGAGCCGCGCGATTCCGTCCATGCCGCCGGTCGACCCCGGCCTTTCGATCAACTGGAATCCGTTCTCCGAAACGTGGCGGAACCTGAAGCTCGCGCACGGAAACAACGTCGTCTGGCAGTCGATGTTCGGCATCTCCTGGTTCTGGTTCTACGGCGCCACGTTCCTCGCGCAGTTCGCGGGCTTCGCGCGCGACATCCTCGGCGGCAACGAGCACGTCGTCACGATGCTGCTCGCGCTCTTCTCGATCGGCATCGGCGTCGGGTCGCTCCTGTGCGAGCGGCTGTCGGGCCGCCGCGTCGAGCTCGGTCTCGTGCCGTTCGGCTCCATCGGCCTTACGGTCTTCGCGTTGGACCTGTGGTTCGCGAGCCGCGGGCTCCATGCGAGCGGTCTCGCCGGGCTCGACGTGTTCTTCTCGAAGGGCGCGCACTGGCGCGTCGCGATCGACCTCGTGCTGATCGGGCTCTTCGGCGGCTTCTTCATCGTGCCGCTGTATGCGCTGATCCAGGAGCGCTCGCCGCCTTCGCACCGGTCCCGCATCATCGCCGCGAACAACATCCTGAATTCGATCTTCCTCGTTGCCTCGGCGCTGCTCGCGGTGGCGCTGCTCGGCGCCGGCCTCTCGATCCCCGACCTCTTCATGGTGACCGCACTGATGAACGCGGCCGTCGCCGTATACATCTACCTGCTCGTGCCCGAGTTCCTGATGCGATTCCTCGCGTGGCTGCTGATTCACACGTTCTACCGCGTGGACAAGTCGGGGCTCGACAACATTCCCGAGGAAGGGCCGTGCGTCGTCGTGTGCAATCACGTGAGCTACGTCGATGCGGTCGTCATCGCGGCGTGCGTTCGGAGGCCGATCCGGTTCGTCATGGACCACCGGATCTTCAAGGTGCCGGTGCTGTCGTTCATCTTCCGGACGATGCGCACGATTCCGATCGCGCCGGCGAAGGAAGACAACGGCATGAAGGACCGCGCGTTCGAGGAGGTGAAGAAGGCACTCGAGGCCGGCGAGGTCGTCGGCATCTTTCCCGAGGGCAAGCTCACCGACACGGGGGAGCTCAATGCGTTCCGGCCGGGGATCCGGCAAATCATCGAGGCGACGCCCGTGCCTGTCGTGCCGATGGCGCTGTCGGGATTGTGGGGCAGCTTCTTCAGCCGGTCGACGAACGGCAAGGCGATGCGCAGCCTGCGCGGCATCTATTCGCGCATCGCGTTCATCGTTGCCCCGCCCGTCGATCCGGCGCGCGTCACGCTCGAAGGATTGCAGGCGACGGTGCTCGAGTTGCGCGGGCCGCGGCGATGAGAATGCCGCCAGCTGCCGCCTTGTGCGCACAGGCGAATCGGCGCGGCCCTTGAGCGAGAAAAGGCCGGAAGGCGCACCATGGCCGCGTTGATCGGACTTTTTGTCGGCGCGCTCGTTGGCGCTTCGCTGTGGCACGAATGGGGCGCGGCGCTCGGGGGTATCGCCGGCTTCTTCGCCGGTGCCAAGCTCGCGTCGATGCGTCGCGCAAAGTCGGCGACCGCAGCCGCGACCGGCCATGTGCCGGCGACCCGTAACGAAGTGCCGCCTTTCGCGCCGGCTGGCCGGGCGGCGGACGCCAATGCGGAGCTCGTCCGGCGAATCGTGGAGCTCGAGCGGCGCGTGGCCACGCTCGAGCGCGCCGCGAGTGACGCGGGATTGCCGATCGCGGGGGGATCGGCGCCCGGCCCGGCGACATCAGCGGTCACGGTGCCCGAAACGATCGCCGTGCCGCCGCTCGCTGCACCGGAGCCGCGCTCCCCGCATATCCCGGTCGACGCTCCCCTCGACGATGCAGGGACGCAGCCGGTGTCCGTCGCACCACCGGCGTTCGTCGCACCACCGCCGCCGGCGCGCGACAAAGGACGCATCCTGCCGCCGTCTCCGCGCACGAGTGCTCTGTGGGGCTGGCTCATCGGAGGCAACGCGCTGACGCGCATCGGTGTCGTGATCGTGTTCTTCGGCGTCGCCTTCCTGCTCAAGTATTTCGCCGAGCGCTTCACCGTCTCGATCGAGCTGCGCCTTGCCGGTGTCGCGGCCTTCGGCATCGTGCTCATGCTGCTCGGGCTTCGCATCGCCGGCACGCGCCCTGGGTACGGGCTTTCGCTGGAGGGCGCGGGCGCCGGCATTCTCTATCTCACCACCTATGCGGCTTTCCGGCCCTACGGCGTCCTGCCGGAGGCGACGGCCGCAATCGTGCTGATCGCCGTCTCGGCGCTCACCGTCGGCCTCGCCGTGCGCAACGATTCGCAGCCGCTCGCGGCGCTTGCCATCGCCGGAGGCTTCCTCGCGCCGATTCTCGTCGGCGGCAGCGGCGGTCCGCTCGCGCTCTTCAGCTACTTCGCCGTGCTCAACGTCGCCATCTTCGCGCTCGCGTGGTGGAAGTCGTGGCGCGCGCTCAACATCGTCGGCTTTGTGTTCACATTCGTGCTCGGCGCCCTGTGGGGGTGGGAGTTCTACGCGCCCGCTCACTATGCAACTGTGCAGCCGTTTCTGGCGCTGTTCTTCGCGCTGTATGTCGTGATCCCCGTGCGCAACCTGCTTCGCGGATCGTCGCCGCCCAGGGATCCGGTGGACGGCCTCCTCGTGTTCGGCGTGCCGATCGTCGGATTCGCGCTGCAGGCGGCGCTCGTCGAGGATCAGCGCTACGGTGCCGCGTGGAGCGCGCTCGCGCTGTCGCTCGTCTATCTGTTGCTGTTCGCGGCGACCCGCGCGCGCACCGAGGCCGGATTCCCGCTCTTGTCGCGGGCCTATGCATCGCTGGCGCTGATCTTCGCGACCATGGCGATTCCGTTCGCGCTCGACAACCGCTACACCGCTGCGCTTTGGGCCGTCGAAGCCGCCGGTGTGTATTGGATGGGTGTTCGCCAGGATGCGCGTTTCGCGAGGGCGTTCGCGTTACTCGTCGAGGTCGGCGCCGGCGTCGTCTTCACGCTCGCGGACACGAGCGGCCCCGACGACCCGCTGTTCGCCAACGCCTTCTTTGCGGGCGCTCTTCTCATCGGCGTGTCCGCGCTCGTCATGGCGCGCATTGCCGACAGCGCCGAAGAACAGCTCGGCGCCGGCGAGCGGGCGCTCATCCCTGCGCTGTTCGGATGGGGCGTGCTGTGGTGGCTCGCCGCCGGCGGCGTCGAGCTCGTCCGCCAGCTACCCGACGCCGACGAATCTCACGCGGTCCTGGCGTGGGTCACGGGAGGCGTCGCGCTTGCGCTTACCGTTTCACAGGCGCTGCGCTGGCCGCGGCTCGCAACGGCGGGCGCCGTGCTGATGCCCGCGATGGCGATCGCGGCGTTCATCGATTTTCGCTTGAGCCGGACCACACTGGTTGCCTGGGGCTTCGTCGTATGGCCTTGCGCATGGATCGTCCATGCGTGGGCGCTGCGCGCGGCAGAGGGGCTCAAGCAAAGCACGGGGGACCCGCGATATGCCGCGATCGATGCCGATGCGTTCCTCAACGCGGCGCACAGCGCATCGGCCGTTGGCTTCACCGCGCAGGTCGCATGGGAGCTGAGCGAGTGGGTGGGCCGGTCGACGCCCGCGTACACGGCGTGGGTGCCGTGCGCAGCGGCGCTGCCGGCGATCGTCTACCTCGCGTCGGTCACGCATTGGCGCGACCAGACTCGCTGGCCGGGTTGGCCACCTGCCGATCGCCGGCGCGCGTACACGATCGGCGCGGGCACGCCGATCGCCGGATTCATGGTCGTCTGGTTCTTTCTTGTCAATCTGCTTTCGCCCGGAGACCCGTCCCCACTGCCGTACGTGCCGCTCGTCAATCCACTCGACGCGACACTGGCGCTTGCGCTGTGGTCGACCGCGGCGTGGGCCAAGCGGTTCGAGACGCTGCCCGAGCGCGCGCGCTACCAGTGGCTCGGCGCGGGTACGTTCGTCGCGTTGAACGGCGTCGTGCTGCGCACCGCGCATCACTGGCTCGACGTGCCTTGGCGCTTGACGCCGCTGCTTGCATCGAAGCCGTTGCAGGCGGCGCTCACGCTCACGTGGACGCTGACCGCCCTCACGTCCATGGTCGTCGCGACGAGACGGCGGCAGCGGGCGCTGTGGATGGTGGGTGCCGCGCTGCTTGCCGTCGTGGTGGCCAAGCTCTTCCTGGTCGACCTCGGTAACCTGAGCGGGTTGCCGCGCGTCGTCGCATTCCTCGGCGCGGGCGTGCTGTTGCTCGTGATCGGGTTCGTATCACCGCTGCCGCCCGCGGCGAAGCCGCCGACGGCCACCGACTAAAGCCACGCGAAGCCCATGCTAGACTCGAACGCGTTCGGCGCCTTGCCGTTCCACTGTGGTGCCCCATGTCCGGCAACACGCTCGGCACGCTCTTCTGCGTCACGTCCTTCGGCGAATCGCACGGTCCGGCGATTGGTTGCGTGGTCGACGGCTGTCCGCCGGGCCTCGCGCTCACCCCCGCCGACATCCAGCGCGACCTCGACCGGCGGAAGCCCGGCACGTCCCGCCATGTGACGCAGCGCCGCGAATCCGACACGGTCGAGATTCTCTCCGGCGTGTTCGAGGGTCGCACGACCGGAACCCCGATCGCACTTCTGATCCGCAACGAAGATCCGCGAAGCAAGGATTACGCGGCGATCGCGGACACTTTTCGCCCCGGACATGCCGACTATGCGTACTGGCAGAAGTACGGCATCCGCGACTATCGCGGAGGCGGCCGTGCTTCGGCGCGCGAAACCGCCGTGCGCGTGGCGGCCGGCGCAATCGCACGCAAGTGGCTTGGCGAGCGTCATGGCGTGCGCATCCGCGGCCATCTCGTGCAGCTTGGCCCGCGTGCGATCCCGTTCGAGGATTGGGCGCACGTCGACGCCA
>Ga0207676_10001292_pt1 | contig 18629 bp, 13 predicted proteins | sample KBSSwiS72_FD_184307 | JGI IMG/M metagenome (GOLD analysis project Ga0207676, IMG submission 184307) | Switchgrass rhizosphere microbial communities from Kellogg Biological Station, Michigan, USA - KBS Switchgrass S7-2 (SPAdes) (version 2) | ecosystem: Host-associated > Plants > Roots >...
GAACGTTGATGATCGTCACCGGGATCTCGGCGAAGTAGGCCAGGCCGATGAACTCGGTCATCAGCGAGACACCTGGCCCGGAGGTGGCGGTGAAGGCGCGGGCGCCGTTCCAGCCGGCGCCGACGACGATGCCGATCGAGGCGATCTCGTCTTCCGCCTGGACGATCGCGAACTTGTTCTTGCCGGTCGCCTTGTCGACGCGCAGCTTCGAGCAGTACTTCTGGAACCCTTCCGCGAGCGACGAGCTCGGCGTGATCGGGTACCAGGCGCAGACCGTCGCCCCGCCGTAGACGCAGCCGAGCGCCGCGGCGGCATTGCCCTCGATGAAGATCTTCTTGCCCACTGCGTCGCGGCGCTCGATCCTGAGGCCGAGCGCGTCGTCGAAGTACTCGCGGCCGTGGTGCAGGCCCATCATGAAGGCGTCGAGGTTGGGCTGGAGCAGCTTGGCCTTGCCCTTGTACTGCTCGCCGAGGAGGGTGGCGATCACCTCGGGCTCGACCCCGAGCATCGCCGCGAGCACGCCGACGTAGACGATGTTCTTCAGCAGCTGGCGCTCGCGCGGATCGGTGTAGCGGGTGGCGCAGAGGTCGGTGAGCGGCACGCCGAGCACGTGGATGTCGGAGCGAAAGCCCGACGCCGGCATCGGCTTGGAGCTGTCGTAAAGCAGGTAGCCGCCCGGCTCGATCTCCTCGAGGTCCTTGTCCCAGGTCTGCGGGTTCATCGCCACCATCAGGTCGACGCCGCCGCGCCGTGCCAGCCAGCCCTTCTCGTTGACGCGCACCTCGTACCAGGTGGGAAGGCCCTGGATGTTCGAAGGGAAGATGTTGCGCGGGCTGACCGGCACGCCCATGCGCAGGAGGCTCCGCGCGAACAGCTCGTTGGCCGAAGCCGAGCCCGAGCCGTTGACATTGGCGAACTTGACGACGAAGTCGTTGACGGCCTCGATGCGCGGTGCCGTACCCGCTTGAACGTTCGACGTCATGTCAGGGTGACTACCTTCTTGATTGCCTTGGCGCCCGTGCGGCAGCCATGCCCCGCACGGGTCTGCTTGATCATGAACTTCTGCATGTCCCAGGCGCCGGTCGGGCAGCGCTCGGCGCACAGGCCGCAGTGCAGGCAGACGTCCTCGTCCTTGACCATCACCCGTCCGGTCTTCAGGTCGCTCGAGACATAGAGCGCCTGGTCGAGGTTGCGGGCCGGCGCATGCAGCCGGGTGCGCAAGTCGGCCTCCTCGCCGTTGGCGGTGAAGCTGATGCAGTCGGTGGGGCAGATGTCGACGCAGGCATCGCACTCGATGCACTGCACCGTGTTGAACACCGTCTGCACGTCGCAGTTGAGGCAGCGCTGCGCCTCCTTCCAAGCGGTAGCGACGTCGAACCCGAGCTCGACCTCGACCTTGATGTTGCGCAGCGACTGGTTGATGTCGCGCCACGGCACTTTACTGCGCAGGTCGGTGGTGATGTCGTTGTCGTAGGTCCACTCGTGGATGCCCATCTTCTGCGACACCAGCGTCACCCCGGGGGCGGGGCGCACGGAGACATCCTCGCCGTTGAGGAACTTGTCGATCGAGATCGCCGCGGCATGGCCCTGGGCGACGGCCCAGATGATGTTCTTCGGCCCGAGCGCGGCGTCGCCGCCGAAGAAGACCCGCGGCAGGCTCGACTGCAGTGTCACCGGGTCGAGCACCGGCATGCCCCACTCGTCGAAGGCGAGGCCGAGGTCACGCTCGATCCAGGGGAAGGCGTTCTCCTGGCCGACCGCGACCAGGACGTCGTCGCATTCGAACACCTGCTCGGGCTCGCCGGTGGAGACGAGCTGGCGCCGGCCTTTCTCGTCGCGCACCGCCCGCACCTTGTCGAAGCTCATCCCGGTGAGCTTGCCGTCGGTATGCAGGAACGCCTTGGGCACGAGGCAGTCGAGGATCGGAATGCCTTCGTGGATGGCGTCTTCCTTCTCCCAGGGCGAGGCCTTCATCTCCTCGAACGGCGAGCGGACGATCACCTTGACGTCGCTGCCACCGAGGCGCTTGGAGCTGCGGCAGCAGTCCATGGCGGTGTTGCCGCCGCCGAGGACGATCACCCGCTGGCCGATCTTGGTGACGTGGCCGAACGACACCGACGACAGCCAGTCGATGCCGATGTGGATGTTCGCCGCCGCCTCCTGGCGGCCGGGGATCGAGAGGTCGCGGCCGCGTGGCGCGCCGGAGCCGACGAAGACGGCGTCCCAGGGCTCGGCGAGCAAGGCCTTCATCGAATCGACCCGCGTGCCGCCGCGGAACTCGACGCCGAGCTTGAGGACGTAGCCGGTCTCCTCGTCGATGACTTCCTCGGGCAGGCGAAAGCGCGGGATCTGCGAGCGGATCATGCCGCCGGCCTTCGGATCGCCGTCGAAGATGACGACCTGGTAGCCGAGCGGCGCCAGGTCGCGGGCGACGGTCAGCGCCGCGGGACCGCCGCCGACGCAGACGACACGCTTGCCGTTCGCTGCCGCGACGATGTGCGGCAGGTGCTCGGTGATGTCGTCCTTGTAGTCGGCAGTGACGCGCTTCAGGCGGCAGATCGCGACCGGTTCGGGCTTCTCGGCCTGCGCTTCTTCGACCCGGCCGCGCCGGCAGGCGGGCTCGCAGGGCCGGTCGCAGGTGCGCCCGAGGATGCCGGGGAACACATTGGATTCCCAGTTCACCATGTAGGCGTCGGTGTAGCGACCGGCGGCTATCAGGCGGATGTATTCGGGGACGGGAGTGTGGGCGGGACAGGCCCACTGGCAATCGACTACTTTGTGGAAGTAGTCGGGGTGACCGATATCGGTAGCCTGCAAGATCCCTTTCCGCACGCTCGGCACGGGCTTGCCGGCGCACTGTCTCGACGCATTGGCGACGTTCTCGATCCTAAGGGAGTGCGTCTCGCGATGCCAGACGGGTTTGCGAGTGGCGAAAGGCACCCCCTCGGTACCGTTCTGGTGCATAACAACTACAATGTATATTATGTCTACTAGCTAACCAGCTGCAAGTTGCCTCAGGGCCTCGGCACCCACGGGCGCGTCGATCTGCCAGGCGATGAGCGCGCAACGGGTCGACGACTCTCGCTCCACCCGCTCGATGAAGGGTCGCTCGCAAGCAGCCCGCTGCGACAGGACGGGGTCTGCCGTGCCGCTGGCCAGGAGACTCTGATTGATGACCCAGGCGAACGGCTCGATTCCGGCTCGCCGCAGGTCGACCTGCAGGCGCTCCGCTTCGTGCACGGGGGTGGCCTCGGCAAGGGTCACGATGAGCACCCGGGTGAACGCCGGGTCGCGCAGACGCGGCAGCAGGCTGCGGACCGATTCGGGCAAGTCGCCCTGAGTGCGACTCACCTCCCGGTGGTAGGCCTCGGCAGAGTCCATCAGCAGGATGGTGTGGCCCGTCGGTGCCGTGTCGAGAACGACGAACGCGTCCTTGGCCTGGTCCACCGTCTGTGCGAACGCGTGGAAGACGGCAATCTCCTCGGTGCACGGCGAGCGCAGGTCCTCCTCGAGCATGGCGCGCGCCCGCGAATCGAGACTGGCGCCGGCCTTGGCCAGCACCTCGCGGCGATAGCGCTCCACCTCACGCGCCGGGTCGATGCGGGTCACCGACAGGTTCGGCACGGCCTCGTTCAAGGCCCAGGAGAGATGCGCGGCCGGGTCCGTGGTCGACAACAGCACCTTGTGCCCGCGCCTGGCCAGGGTGACGGCGATCGACGCCGCGACGGTGGTCTTGCCGACGCCGCCCTTGCCCATCGTCATCACCAGGCCGTGGCCGGTCGCCTCGATGTCGCGCACCAGCGGGGCCAGATTGGCGGGGAACCCGGTCATCGGCGCTGCGGTCGCGGCGGCCATCACGACCGCCTCGGGATGCAGGAAGGCCCGGAGCGAGGCGAGGCCGACCAGGCCTCGGGGGATGAAGCCGGTTTCGGTCCGTGCCAGACACGCGATGCCGGCAGGCATCGCCGATGTCGCCGCCGCATGGCGATCGGCCATGGCCTGCGCGACCGTGTCCGGGCTGCCCTGTGCGTCGAAGACGCCGTTCAGGGCAAGCACCTGACGGCGCACGCCCAGGTCCGCAAGTTCGTGCCGCGTGCGGTCGGCCTCCCGCAGTGCCGCGCTCTCGGGACGCGCCACCAGCACGACCGTGGTCTGCCTGGCGTCCTTCAGCGCGGCAACGGCCGCCGCGTAGGTCGCCTTGTTCTTCTCCAGGCCGGGGAGCGGCCCGAGGCAGGAGTTGCCCGTGGTGTTGGTCGACAGGAACTCGTTCCAGGCCGAGGGCAGGGTCAGCAGGCGCAACGTGTGTCCGGTCGGCGCGGTGTCGAACACCACATGCTCGAAGTCGCGGGCGTAGCTGCCGCCGGCCAGGAGTTCGGCGAAGGCATCGAAGGCTGCGATCTCGACGGTGCAGCCGCCGGAGAACTGCTCTTCCATGCTGCGGATGGCCGCGTCCGGCAAGACGCCCCGGTACGGGCCGACCATCCTCTCCCTGTACGCTGCAGCAGCGGCTTCCGGGTCCACGTTCAAGGCGAACAGTCCGGGCACGCCCGTGACCTGCGTTGGTGAACTGGTCAGCGGCGTCTCGAGCACTTCGTCGAGGTTGGACGCCGGGTCGGTGCTGACCAGCAGCACGCGCTGACCCTGCTCGGCCAGGCGAAGTGCACTCGCACAGGCCAGCGACGTCTTGCCGACACCGCCCTTGCCCGTGAAGAAGGCATAGCGTGTGCCCAGGGCAGGAAGCATCGTGCAGCTCAGGAACACTTGCCGGGCGCGCACCCGCAGTCGCCGAGCTTGATGCGCGGCTTCTCGGCACTCGGGATGGCGATGCCGAGCTTGTGCATGAGCTGCATCCGCGACGGGTACATCCCGGTGGAGACGATTCGGCCATCCACGGTGACCACCGGCAGGCGGTCCATGCCCGCCGCCATCTCCTTGACCACGTCTGCATTGGCCGCGAAGGCCGCTGCATCGTGGCTCAGGCTGTGGCGCACGACGTCGACACCGCTGTCCGTCAGCGATTGCAGGTCGGCGTTGAACTGCGCCAGCACCGGGTCGACGGCGACGCCGCACACGCCGGTCGGGCAGCACATCGCAGGTTCAAAGACTTCGAGCCTGTTCATGAAGGTCTCCTTCGAGGCTCATCCTCCGCCGGCGGGCCGGCAGGCGTATTGATTCCGGTCAATCCCGAGACCCCTGTGAATCAACGCGCCGCCCGACCACAATGACGCGATGACGACACCGATCGACCTCCGCTCCGACACCGTCACCCTTCCGTCGCCCGAGATGCGCGCGGCCATGGCCGCCGCCCCCGTGGGCGACGATCAGTACGGCGAGGATCCGACGACCAACCGGCTCCAGGAGGAAGTCGCCGCCCTCCTCGGCAAGGAAGCCGCGCTCTGGCTGCCGAGCGGCACGATGGCCAACCAGGTGGCGCTGCGCGTCCTGACGCGCCCCGGCGACGATGTGATCGTCAGCCGCGAGAGCCACGCCGTCTGGCACGAGACCGGCGGCTCGGCGGCCAACGCTGGGGTGCAGCTCACCGAGATCGGTGCCCGCGGCGTCTTCAGCGCGGCGGAATTCGTCGCCGCGGTCAAGCCGCGCGACCATGGCATCTATCCGCCGACCACCCTGGTCGAGATCGAGAACACGCACAACCGTGCCGGCGGCGTCGTCTTCGCCCAGGACGAAGTTGAGCGCATCTGCGCCGCGGCCCGGGAGCGGGGCATCGCTAGCTTTCTCGATGGCGCGCGGATCTGGAACGCGGCGGTCGCAACCGGTCTTGGCGTCGACCGGCTCGCCGCTCCCTTCGACATGGTCGCGGTGTCGTTCTCCAAGGGGCTGGGCGCGCCGGGCGGGTCGCTGCTCGCCGGCCCCCGCGATCGCATGGCCAGGGCGCTGCGCCACCGCCGCATGCTCGGCGGGGCGATGCGCCAGGTCGGCATTTTCGCCGCCGCCGCCCTGCACGGGCTCAAGCACCACCTGACGGGCCTGCGCGAGGACCATGCGAATGCCCGCCTGCTCGCCGAACGTCTGGCGCAAAGCCCGCGGATCGTGCTCGACCTCGGAACGGTGCAGACCAACATCGTCGTCTTCGCCCTGGCGCCCGAAGCGCCCGATGCTGCCGCGCTGGTGGCCGCGGCACGCGCTGCCGGCGTCCGGGTCAACGCGCTCGGTCCGCGGACGATCCGCGCCCTCACCCACCGCGACGTCACGCGCGCGCAGTGCGCCCAGGCCGCCGAGATCCTGCGGCACGCCGCCGAAGCCGACGCGTAATTGCAGCCAGGGGCCGCAGGCCCAGTCAGCCGGCGGCGGCGTCGAGCCGGATGTTCTCCGCCAGGCTCGCCGCCACCGCGGCGATCCGTCGCAGGTGGCGCGACTCCGGATGGGCGAGCATCCAGAGGTCGGTCTCGGCCTCGTCGATGGGATCGGTGAGAGGGAGCACGTCGGCGTAGGCCTCCGCCAGGAAGATCGGCACCACGCCGATGGCCAGGCCCGCCGCGACCGCTTCCATCACCGCGAGCACGCCGTGCAGCTCCAGCCGCGGCACGACCTTCGGCAGGTGCTTGCGCCGCCACTTCACCGAAGGATGATCGGGCAGGGCCGCGTCGGGCACCGCCCAGGGCAAGCTCGCCAAGGCGTCGAGCGAAGGGGCGCTTCGGGCCAGCTTCCGGTGGGCATAGACCGCGACCCGGACGGCCCCGAGACGCCGGCCGACCAGATGCTCGGGCGGCTTCCGGGTCGCGCGCAGGGCGATGTCCGCGTCGCGACGGCTCAGGCTGGCCAGCTCGTAGCTCATGTCGAGCTCCAGCTGCAGGTGCGGATGGCGCGCCGTCAGCTCGCCGAGCACCGGCATCACGAGGCCGTAGAGCACGGTGTCGGTGGTCGTGATCCGCACCCGGCCGGCGACGCGATCCTCGCCCGCGGCCAGCTGCGACCGGGCGCCCTCCAGCTCCGCCTCGATGCGCTCGGCATGCGCCGCGAGCTGCAATGCCAGGTCGCCAGCGCGGTAGCCGCCTCGATCGCGCTCGAACAGGCGCCGGCCGATGCGCTTTTCGATCCGCTGCAGGGCGCGGAAGACGGTCGAGGTGTCCACGCCCAGGCGCAGGCCGGCCTCGGCGAGGGTGGGTGCCCGGGTCAGGGCCAGCACGAGCGCCAGGTCGTCGCTGCCCAGAGCCGGGGATTGCGTCGCTGCATTCATCGATTGCGTCCCTGCGTATTCCAATTGCGAGATTGCAAGTCTAGATTGGACGCCAACGCAACTCCTCTCTCCCCGCGGCCATGAGCACTTCCATACCCACCCATGACAACGAGCCGCTCGTTCTCGCGAGCCACGCCTTGTGTCCTTACGTGCAGCGGGCGGCGATCGTTCTGGATGAGAAAGGCGTGGCCTTCCGCCGCCGAGACATCGACCTGGCCGCCAAGCCGGACTGGTTCCTCGCCGTCTCGCCGCTGGGCAAGACGCCGGTGCTGCTGGTGCACGGCGCGCCGATCTTCGAGTCGGCGGTGATCTGCGAGTACCTCGACGAATGCCACGTTCCGAGGCTGCATCCGACCGATGCCCTGGCACGTGCCCGCCACCGCTCCTGGATCGAGTTCGGATCGCAGCTGCTCAACGGGATTGGCGCCTTCTATTCCGCGCCGGACCCAGCCCGGCTCGAGGCCGAGCGGGCGGCGCTGGCGGCGCGCTTCGCCCAGCTCGAGGCGGTCCTCGGCGCCGGGCCGTTCTTTGCGGGAGAGGCGCTCTCGATCGTCGACGCCACCTTCGCGCCCGTGTTCCGCTACTTTGACGTCTTCGATGAAATCGCCGATTTCGCGATCTTCGACGGCCTCCCCCGGGTGCGGGCGTGGCGGAAGGCGCTCGCCTCGCGGCCTTCGGTGCGGCGCGCCGTCGCCTCGCGGTATCCGGAGCTCCTCACCCGCTTCCTCGAACGGCGGGGCTCTGCGCTCTCGCGGCGGATGGCGGCGGCGGTTGCCTGATCGCCCCGCCGGCGAGGCGCTTCAGGCCTCGCGGGCCGCCTTCTTGCGCTCGTGCTCCTTTAGGTGGCGCTTGCGGATGCGGATCGACTTGGGCGTGATCTCGACCAGCTCGTCGTCGGCGATGAACTCGACCGCGTATTCGAGCGTGAGCTGGATCGGCGGGGTGATCTTGATCGCGTCTTCCTTGCCCGAGACGCGGAAGTTCGTGAGCTGCTTGCCGCGCACCGCGTTGACCACCAGGTCGTTGTCGCGCGAGTGGATGCCGATGATCATGCCTTCGTAGAGCGGGTCGCCCGCTTTGACGAACATGCGGCCGCGGTCGTCGAGCTTGCCGAGCGAGTAGGTCACCGCCTCGCCGTCGTCCTGGCTGATCAGGACGCCGTTCTTGCGCCCTTCGATCTCGCCCTTGTAGGCCTCGTAGCCGTCGAAGATGTTGCTGATCAGGCCGGTGCCGCGGGTCAGGTTGAGGAACTCGTTCTGGAAGCCGATCAGGCCGCGCGCCGGAATCCGGTAGTCGAGCCGCACCCGGCCCATGCCGTCGCTCTCCATGTTGACCAGGTCGGCCTTGCGCTCGCCGAGCGCCTGCATCACCGCGCCCTGGTGCTGGTCCTCGACGTCGGCGGTGACGAACTCGATCGGCTCCGTGCGCTCGCCGTCCCTCTCGTGGAAGACGACGCGCGGCTTCGAGACCGCGAGCTCGTAGCCCTCGCGGCGCATGTTCTCGAGCAGGATGGTCAGGTGCAGCTCGCCGCGGCCCGAGACCTCGAAGATGCCGTCCTCGTCGGTGTCCTTCACCTTGAGGGCCACGTTCGACTGCAGCTCGCGGTCGAGGCGGTCCCTGATCTGCCGGCTGGTCACGAACTTGCCTTCGCGGCCGGCAAGCGGGGAGTTGTTGACGCAGAAGTTCATGGTCAGCGTCGGCTCGTCGACCTTGAGCATCGGCAGCGGCACCGGCCGCTCCAGGTCGGTGAGCGTCACGCCGATGCCGATGCCCTCGATGCCGTTGATGAGGACGATGTCGCCCGGCCCGGCCTCGGTCGCCTGCTGCCGCTCCAGGCCCTCGAACTTCAGCACCTGGTTGACCCGCGCCTTGATGGGCGTCGATTCCGGCCCCGAGTAGACCGCGACATCCTGCATCGGCTTGAGCGTGCCCTGGTTGATCCGGCCGATGCCGATCCGGCCGACGTAGGTGGAATAGTCGAGCGAGCAGATCTGCAGCTGCAGCGGATCGCCCGGCTCGCCGGCGTGCGCCGGCACGTGCTCGAGGATGGCGTCGAAGAGCGGCGCCAGGTCGGTGCCGGTGGCGCCCTTCTCGGTCGTTGCCCAGCCGTTCAGGCCGGAGGCGTAGATCACCGGGAAGTCCAGCTGCTCCTCGCTGGCGTGGAGCTTGTCGAACAGGTCGAAGGTGGCGTTGACCGCGTAGTCCTCGCGCGCGCCGGGCCGGTCGACCTTGTTGACGACGACGATCGGCTTCAGGCCGAGGGCGAGCGCCTTCTTGGTGACGAAGCGGGTCTGCGGCATCGGCCCTTCGACCGCGTCGATCAGCAGCAGCACGCTGTCGACCATGGACAGCACCCGCTCGACCTCGCCGCCGAAGTCGGCGTGGCCGGGCGTGTCGACGATGTTGATGTGCGTGCCCTTCCACTCGACGGCGCAGTTCTTCGCCAGGATCGTGATGCCGCGCTCCTTTTCCAGGTCGTTCGAGTCCATCACCCGCTCGGCCACCTTCTCGTTGGCGCGGAAGGTGCCGCTCTGGCGCAGCAGCTGGTCGACCAGCGTCGTCTTGCCGTGGTCGACGTGGGCGATGATGGCGATGTTTCGGATCTGGCGGGTCATGACGGGAGGCTTTCGGATTCTTCGATTCGGGGGCTGGGCGCGACCGGCGCCGGGAATGCGGCGCCGACCTCGACCGGGCTGAGGAGGCGGCCGGCGATCAGCTCGCCGCCGGCGACGTGGGCGCTGCCGAGGAAGGCAGCGCCGGGACCGTAGACGCGCACGTTGGGCGCATCGGCCAGCGACAGCCGGCGGCGCACGCCGGCGAGAAAGCGGCCTGCGTCCTCGGCATGGAGAACCACCTTCGGCCAGTCGGCGATCAGGGCATCGGCCGGCAGCAGCGCGGCGTCGAGCTCGACCGGCGACAGTGCCTCCAGCGACTCGATCGTGCGCGCATGCTTGATGTCCAGGTCGCCGCTACCGGTGCGGCGCAGCGCTGCCAGGTGCCCGCCGCAGCCGAGCGCCTCGCCGATGTCCTCGGCCAGGGTGCGGATGTAGGTGCCCTTGCTGCAGGAGACATCGAGCGTCCAGCGATCGCCCTCCCCGGCCGTCACCGCGATCGAATGGATCGTGACGCTGCGCGGCGCGCGCTCGATCTCGACGCCGGCCCGGGCGTAGTCGTAGAGCGGCTTGCCTTCGTGCTTCAACGCCGAATGCATCGGCGGCAGCTGCCGGATGGAACCGACGAAACGCGCGCAACAGGCCTCGAGCTCGCTGCGTGACACCGAGACCGAACGCTCGCGGACCATTTCGCCCTCGGCATCGCCGGTGGTCGTGGTCTGGCCGAGCTTCACAGTCGCGAGATAGCGCTTGTCGGCGTCGAGGCTGACCTGGGCGAACTTGGTCGCGGCGCCGAAGCAGAGCGGCAGGAGGCCAGTGGCCAGCGGATCGAGGGTGCCGGTGTGGCCGGCCTTCTCCGCCCGATAGAGCCGCTTGGCCCGCTGCAGTGCCGCGTTGCTCGATGCGCCGAGCGCCTTGTCCAGGAGGAGCACGCCGTGCACCGCACGGCGCACCAGGCGCGGCGAGCTCACGATCAGTCGTCCTTCGCCCGGGTGGCGTTGGCCTGGGCGATCAGCGCCGTCAGCTCGGCCGCGCGCTCGGTGGTGCGGTCGAACTTGAAGTGCAGCGTCGGCACGGTGTGGATTTGCAGGCGCTTGAACAGGCCGTTGCGGATGAAGCCGGCGGCTTCGTTCAATGCCGTCTCGCACGCGGCCGCATCGCCGACCAGGACCGAGAAGAACACGGTCGCGTGGGCGTAGTCCGGCGTGACCTCGACCGCATGGATCGTCACCATGCCGATGCGCGGATCCTTCAGGTCGCGGATCAGCTCGGCGACGTCGCGCTGGATCTGGTCGGCGACGCGAAAGCCGCGGTTCGGAATCGATCGTTTGTGTCGCATGGATGGGTCCTCGAGAGGCCCTCAAAGGACAGACCCCGCCGTCTTTCGGAGGGCGGGGTCTGGGGGATGAGGCCGTAGTCCGCTCTACAAGGTTCGAGCCACTTCCTTCACCTCGAAGAACTCCAGCTGGTCGTTCTCCTTGATGTCGTTGTAGTTCTTCAGCTTGATGCCGCACTCGAATCCGGCCGCCACCTCGCGGACATCGTCCTTCATCCGCCGCACCGACTCGACCTCGCCGGTGTAGATGACGACGTTGTCGCGCAGAAGGCGGAAGCGGGCGCCGCGGCGCACCACCCCGGCGGTGACCATCGAGCCGGCGACCGTGCCGATCTTCGAGGCCACGAACACGGTGCGGATCTCGGCCGTGCCGATCGTCTCCTCGCGCTGCTCGGGCGCCAGCATGCCGGTCATCGCCGCCTTGATCTCGTCGACCGCGTCATAGATGATGTTGTAGTAGCGGATGTCGACGCCGTTGCTCTCCGCCAGCTTCCGCGAGCCCGCGTCGGCGCGGACGTTGAAGCCGACGATCACGGCCTTCGAGGCGATGGCGAGGTTGATGTCGCTCTCGCTGATGCCGCCCACCGCCGCGTGCACGATCTGCACCTTGACCTCGTCGGTCGAGAGCTTGAGCAGCGACTGCGCCAGCGCTTCCTGCGAGCCCTGCACGTCGGCCTTGACGATCAGCGGCAGCACCTGCTTGGCGCCCTGACCCATCTGGTCCATCATGCTTTCGAGGTTCGCGGCCTGGCGCTTGGCCAGCTTCACGTCGCGGTACTTGCCCTGACGGAAGGTCGCGATCTCGCGCGCCCGGCGCTCGTCGCCGAGCACCATGAACTCGTCGCCGGCCTGCGGCACGTCCGTCAGGCCCTGGATCTCCACCGGAATGGAAGGTCCCGCCTCGGTGATGGGCTTGCCGTCTTCGTCGAGCATGGCGCGCACCCGGCCGAAGCTCGAGCCCGCGAGCACGACGTCGCCGCGCTTGAGCGTGCCGCTCTGCACCAGCACGGTCGCGACCGGGCCGCGGCCCTTGTCGAGCTGCGCTTCGATGACCAGGCCCTTGGCCATGCTGTCCTTGGGCGCCTTGAGCTCGAGCACCTCGGCCTGCAACAGCACCTGCTCGAGCAGGGTGTCGATGCCCTGCCCTGTCTTGGCCGAGACCGGCACGAACGGCGAATCGCCGCCGAAGTCTTCCGGCACGACCTGCTCGGCCACCAGCTCCGACTTCAGGCGCTCGATGTTCGCCTCGGGCTTGTCGATCTTGTTCATCGCCACGACGATCGGCACGCCGGCCGCCTTGGCATGGGCGATCGCCTCCTTGGTCTGCGGCATCACGCCGTCATCGGCGGCGACCACCAGGATGACGATGTCGGTCGCCTTGGCGCCGCGCGCACGCATCGCCGTGAAGGCGGCGTGGCCCGGGGTGTCGAGGAAGGTGATCATGCCGCGCGGCGTCTGCACGTGGTAGGCGCCGATGTGCTGCGTGATCCCGCCCGCCTCGCCCGCGGCGACGCGGCTGGTGCGGATGAAGTCGAGCAGCGAGGTCTTGCCGTGGTCGACGTGACCCATCACGGTCACGACCGGCGCACGCGTCACCGCCTCGTGCTGCGAATCGGCATCGGTCTCCTCCTCGAGGAAGGCGTCCGGGTCGTCGAGCTTGGCGGCCATCGCGGTGTGGCCCATTTCCTCGACGACGATCATCGCCGTCTCCTGGTCGAGCTGCTGGTTGATGGTGACCATCTGGCCCAGCTTCATCAGCTGCTTGATGACCTCGGAGGCCTTGACCGACATCTTGTGCGCCAGGTCGGCGACGCTGATCGTCTCCGGGATGTGCACTTCCTGCGCCTGGAACTCGGCCGGGGCGACGAACGAGCTCGGCGCGCCGTCGTTGCGCTCGCCACGGCGGCCGGCGCGCGGTGCCCGCCAGCCGGCACGTCCGGCGCCCGGGGCGCCGCGCGGGGCGGCCTTGAGGGCGCGCTTCTTGGCGGCGTCGTCGGCCCAGCTCGAGCTGAGCTTCTCGGACTTGATCGACTTCTTGTCGCCGGGCTTGGCGGCCGTGCCGGGCGCAGCGGCGCCGGGCGTGCCCGCCTTCTTGTGGATCGTGCCCTTGATGGCTTCCTTGCCGGCCTCGGCCGGCTTGGCCGGCTCTTCCGGCTTTTTCGCGACGAGCACCTTCTTCGGCGCGTTCATCATCGTCCGGATCGCGGCGGCCTCGTCTTCCGCGGCCTTGCGGCGCTTGGCCAGGTCGGCGGCGCGCTGCTTTTCCTCGTTCTCGATCGTTCCGGCCTTGACGACGCGCAGCGCCGGCTTGACCGGCTCGGCAGCGGCCGGCTTGGCTTCGGGTGCCTTCGCCTCGGCGGGCTTGGCTTCCGCGGGGGCGGCCGTGAGCGGTCCGGCGGCGGCCGCGGCAGCGGCTTCGGCGGCGGCCTTGGCGGCCGCTTCCCGGACACGCAGCTCGGCGGCTTCGCGCTCGGCGCGTTCCTGCGCCTCGCGGCGCCGCTGCTGCTCCTTCAGCTCTTCTTCCTGGACGCGCAGGCGCTCGGCTTCGGCATGGGCCTCTTCCTCGCGGCGGCGGAGTTCCGCCTCGTGCGACTCGGCCGCGGCCGGATCCTCGGTCGGAGCGGCGGTGTCGTCGCGCTTGACGAAGGTGCGCTTCTTGCGCACCTCGACCTGGATGGTGCGGGCCTTGCCGCTCGAATCGGCCTGCTTGATCTCGCTGGTCGACTTGCGCGTCAGCGTGATCTTCTTGCGCTCGACGCCAGGGGCCGCACCGTGCGAGGAGCGCAGGTGATCGAGCAGGCGAGCCTTGTCGCTCTCGGTCACCGAGTCGTCGGTGGAGGCCTTGCTGACGCCGGCCGACTGCAGCTGCTCGAGCAGCGCCGCGGCCGGGCGATTCAGCTCCGCGGCAAGTTGGGCGACGGTGGTCGATGCCATAAGTGTGTCTATCCTTGCGTTGCGGCTTCTTGCGACGCCGCTTCTTGCGTTTCGGCAGCGGTGAACCAGTGTTCACGCGCCTTCATGATCAGATCCTTCGCCGTGTCGGCGTCGAGCTGGGTCAGTTCCACCAGCTCGTCCACGGCCAGATCTGCGAGGTCGTCCAGGGTGTGCACGCCCCCGGTGGCCAGCTTGGCAATGAGCTCGGGGTTCAGGCCGTCGAAGTCGTTCAGATCCTGCGACACCTCGCCCTCATTTTCCGCCTTTGCGAGCTCCATCGTCAGCAGCGCCTGCTTGGCCCGGGCGCGCAGCTCGTTGACCGTGTCCTCGTCGAAGCTCTCGATCTCGAGCATTTCCTGCATCGGCACGTAGGCCACTTCCTCGAGGCTGGCGAAGCCCTCGGAGATCAGGATGTCGGCGACCTCGGCGTCGACGTCGAGCTTGTCGACGAAGAGCTTGCGCACCGCGTCGGACTCGTTGGCCTGCTTCGACGCCGATTCCTCGGCGGTCATGATGTTGATCCGCCAGCCGGTCATTTCCGAGGCGAGGCGCACGTTCTGGCCGCCGCGGCCGATGGCGATCGCGAGGTTCTCCTCGTCGACCACGACGTCCATGGCGTGGCGCTCCTCGTCGACCACGATCGACTGCACGTTCGCCGGCGCCAGGGCGCCGATCACGAACTGCGCCGGATCCTCCGACCAGAGGACGATGTCGACCCGCTCGCCGGCGAGCTCGTTGGTGACGGCGTTGACGCGCGAGCCGCGGACGCCGACGCAGGTGCCGATCGGGTCGACCCGCTTGTCGTGCGACTGCACCGCGATCTTGGCGCGCGAGCCCGGGTCGCGGGCGCAGGACTTGATCTCGAGCAGCTTCTGCTCGATCTCGGGCACTTCCTGGGCGAACAGCTCGACCATGAAGCCCGGCGACGAGCGCGAGAGCAGGATCTGCGGCCCGCGCAGGGTCGGATCGACCTCGGCGATGTAGGCGCGGACCCGGTCGCCGGTGCGCAGGTTCTCCTTCGGGATCATCTCGGAGCGGCGCAAGCGCCCCTCGATCCGGCCCGATTCGACGATCACGTCGCCCTTGTCGAGGCGCTTGACGGTGCCGACGAAGATCTTCTCGCCGCGCGAGAGGAAATCGGTGAGGAGCTGCTCCCGCTCGGCGTCGCGGATCTTCTGCAGGATCACCTGCTTGGCCGCCTGGGCGCCGATGCGGCCGATCGAGACCGACTCGATCTGCTCTTCGATGTAGTCGTCGACCTCGATGTCCGGGATCTGCTCGACCGCCTCGAAGTGCAGCACCTCGGAATCGGGCAGCTGCAGTCCCGCCTCGTTCGGCACCACATGCCAACGACGGAAGGTCTCGTACTCGCCGGTCTCGCGGTCCACCGACACGCGGATGTCGACTTCGCCGCCCTGCAGCTTCTTCGACGCCGACGCCAACGCGGCTTCGACCGCCTGGAAGACGATCTCGAGGTCGACGCTCTTCTCGCGCGAGATCGCGTCCACCAGCATCAACAGTTCACGGTTCATTGAATACGACCTCCGTCCGTCTCGTCCTGCGGGCGCGCCTCGTGAGCCGCCGCACCCTGGGGCGCGAACCGGCGCCCCTTGAAATCGATCACCGGCACGAGCCGCGCCTCGCGCACCTCGTCCAGGGAAAAGTCCAGCACCTTCACCTCTTCCGCCTCGGCCGACGCCTCGGGCAGCGGCCCGGCCGCGGCGGCGCGGGCCCGCGCCGAGCGGCTGGCGGCGTGCTTCTTGGCCGCCGCCTGGGCGGCCGTGGGCGCCAGCACCAGGCGCCAGCCGTCGCCGTGGGCGAGGAGCTCGCCGCGGAAGCGCTTCCGGCCCTTGAAGGGCAGCTTCAGGCCGATCTCCACCTCGTGGCCGGAAAAGCGGGTGAAGTCGGCGGCGTGGCGCAGCGGCCGGTCGAGGCCCGGCGAGGAGACTTCCAGCCGCTCGTAGGCGACGCCGTCGACCTCGAGCACGTGCTGGAGCTGCCGCGTGACCTTCTCGCAGTCGTCCACCTGGATGAAGCGCTCCGGCCCGCCGGGGCTGGCCGGATGGTCGATCGTCACGCGCAGCAGCCCGCCCGGGCCCCGCTCCACCTCGACCAGGTCGTAGCCGAGCCCGCGGACAGTGGTTTCGATGTCGGCGTGCTGACTCATGGCGGTGGCAAACGGTGCCTGCGGCTGCGAGAGGGTGTTGACGGTCGGCAAATGCTGCAAAAAGGGCTCGAAAAAGCGATCAGCCAAAAAAAATGGGCCGGAAGATCCGCCCCACTTGACGCTATCTGGGAAAACCGGAATTGTATCAAGTCGCGCGCTTACCGGCAAGCCGAGAGGCTGTCAAGTAGGACGGGGGCCCGGGGACCCCATGCCAGAATCCGCCGCCTCTCTCCCCGCTCCGGAGCCCATGATGGGATTTCTCGCCGGCAAACGCTTCCTGATCACGGGCGTCCTGTCCAACCGATCCATCGCCTACGGCATCGCCCGCGCCTGCCGCCGCGAGGGGGCGGAGCTCGCCTTCAGCTACCAGGGCGAGCGCTTCCGCGAGCGGGTGGCCGGGTTCGCGGCCGAATTCGGTTCCACCCTCGTCTACAACTGCGACGTCGCCGAGGACGCCCAGATCGAAGCCCTGTTCGCCGCCCTGGGCGAGGCCTGGCCGACCTTCGACGGCTTCGTCCACTCGATCGGCTATGCGCCCAAGGAGGCGATCGCCGGCGACTTCCTCGAGGGCCTGTCGCGCGAGGCGTTCAAGATCGCGCACGACATCTCGAGCTACAGCTTTCCCGCCCTGGCCAAGGCCGCGGCCTCCCGGCTCACGCCGAGCGCCGCCCTTCTCACCCTGACCTATCTGGGGGCGGAACGCAGCGTTCCCAACTACAACACCATGGGCCTGGCCAAGGCGTCGCTGGAGGCCTCGGTCCGCTACCTGGCGACGAGCCTGGGGCCGCGCGGCGTCCGGGTCAACGGCATCTCGGCCGGGCCGATCAAGACGCTGGCGGCCTCCGGGATCAAGGGCTTCGGCAAGATCCTCGACGTGGTCGAGCGCACCGCGCCGCTGCGCCGCAACGTGACGATCGACGACGTCGGCAACGTCGCCGCCTTCCTGCTCTCCGACCTGGCCGCCGGCGTCACCTCGGAGATCACCTACGTCGACGCCGGCTTCAGCCACGGCATGGCGCTGGGAGCCGAGGGCTGAGCCCGGCCGCGCCCCCTCAACGCACGCAGTCGACGAAGTACTGCCCGTCCTCCACCCCCACGCCCTGCAACTCGTTCATCGACAGCAGCCCGTGGACGTCGGTGTCGAAGCCGGGGAAGGCCTTGTTGAAGGCGCGCGTGAAGCGCAGGTAGTCGACGATCTTGCGGTTGAACATCTCGCCCGGGATCAGGAGCGGAATGCCGGGCGGATAGGGCGTCAGCAAGGTCGTCGAGATCCGGCCCTCTAGCTGGTCGATGCCGACCCGCTCGGTCTTGCCGTGGGCGATGCAGGCAAAGGCGTCGCTCGGCTTCATCGCCGGGACGATCGCCGAGGTGTACATGTCGGTCACCAGCCGGGCGATGTCGTCCCTGGCGTAGAACTCGTGGATGCTCTGCGAGAGCTCGCGCAGCCCCACCCGCTCGTAGCGCGGGTGCGCGGCGGTGAACTCGGGCATCACCTTCCAGCAGGGCTGGTTGCGGTCGAAGTCGTCCTTGAACTGCTGCAGCGCCGTCAGCAACGTGTTCCAGCGGCCCTTGGTGATGCCGATGGTGAACATGATGAAGAACGAGTAGAGGCCGGTCTTCTCCACCACCACGCCGTGATCGACCAGGTACTTGGTGACGATCGCCGCCGGGATGCCGGTGCGGGCGAACTTGCCGGAAACGTCCAGCCCCGGGGTGATCAGCGTGCACTTGATCGGGTCGAGCAGGTTGAAGCCCTCGGCCAGTTCGCCGAAGCCGTGCCACTTGGCATTGGCCTTGAGCATCCAGTCCGCGCTGGTGCCGACGCCGGTGACGGCGAGCTTGTCCGGGCCCCAGACCTTGAACCACCAGTCCTTCCCGTATTCGCCGTCGACCTTGCGCATCGCCCGGCGGAAGTCGAGCGACTCGGAGATGCTTTCCTCGACCAGCGCCTTGCCGCCCGGGGCTTCCATCATCGCCGCCGAGACGTCGCACGACGCGATAATCGCGTACTGCGGGCTCGTCGAGCTGTGCATCAGGTAGGCCTCGTTGAAGAGGTGCGGGTCTAGCTTTCGCGTCTTCGCGTCCTGCACCAGCACCTGCGACGCCTGGCTGATGCCGGCGAGCAGCTTGTGCGTCGACTGGGTGGCGAAGACGATCTGGTGCTTGGGGCGCGCCCGCTTCCTGCCCATCGCGTGGAACTGGCCGTAGAAGTCGTGGAAGGCCGCGTGCGGCAGCCAGGCCTCGTCGAAGTGCATCGTGTCGATGTAGCCGTCGAGCGCGTGCTTGATCGTCTCGGTGTTGTAGAGCACGCCGTCGTAGGTGCTCTGCGTCAGCGTCAGGATCCGCGGCTTGACCTTGGCCGCGTCCACGCCCCTCAGCAGC
>Ga0207676_10001302_pt1 | contig 18575 bp, 37 predicted proteins | sample KBSSwiS72_FD_184307 | JGI IMG/M metagenome (GOLD analysis project Ga0207676, IMG submission 184307) | Switchgrass rhizosphere microbial communities from Kellogg Biological Station, Michigan, USA - KBS Switchgrass S7-2 (SPAdes) (version 2) | ecosystem: Host-associated > Plants > Roots >...
CAGAAACAGCAGCATCGAGATGAAGAAAATAAACTTGATCCCCCACCTGCACGCCGTTACCAGTAGCCAAAACTTGTACTGTTGCTAAATTTCCTACCCCTGCCGATCCTGCAAAGGTTCCTATAGGATCTAAATTCCACCCATGCAAACCAGGCTTATTATTCGTTGCCCAAAAAGCATTGGCATAATTAGCCGTATAAAAGAAGTCAGAATTTGTACCATTCCAAAGTGCTGTTGTAAGAGTGCCTGAAAAAACAAGAGGTACAAATATTGTACCATTAAATTCATAAGATGTCGTTAAATCAAATGCCACCAAACTTTGAATATTAATGCCGAACTGCTCACGCGTTTTAAGCCCCATTACAGGCGTTCCATTAGCAAGTTTACCTAGTAGGCTATATCCACCTTTCTTAACGACCCTGCCACGAAACTGATAAGAATTAAGCAAAGTTTCAAAGCTATCTTCAGGAGTTGCCCAAGGCTTCGTATTCTTTGTTACGCCTTCAGTTATCGGACCTATGAGAAATTGTTGTGTTGTCATATATTAAGCCGTGGCTATTGCTATCCAGGTAAAAGAAAAAACACCGCTTGCATTTGAAAATATATCAAATGTTGCATTGCCTGTAATACTTGTGCTGACCAAACTTGGAATACTGCTTGTAATATTATTTGGTATTGCTATTGCAACGTGAATCGTCGTAGGCGCAGGAATTAAAGTTACTGTTCCGTTTGCCGTGACCGTTCCAAAATACAACATGAAATTACCAGGCAGGAAACTTTGGAATTGATTAGGACCTACAATATTTACAACACTTTGCGTCAATTGCATACCAAGATTATCGGCATCATTGGGATCATTTGATGTCGGTAGGAATTTCTTTATTTGAGCAAATAATTGTGGCTCGGTCCCCGACTTTGATGTTGCATTTTTTGCATATAAAGCTACCAGATCTTCAACCACACCAGGATCAGCTGATAATTTTTCAAGGATAACATTTTCATGATCCCCCTGATTTTTCTTATTTAAAGCAGTATGATTTACTAAGAATTTTAAAGCATATTGAGCAAAGTTAGTTTGTATTTGCGTTTGTGTAACTGCTGGGGAGGGTTGAGACTGCGGAGTTATGGGTGAATATGTCATGTATTACCTAAAACTATATAAAAATATTGAATACCCGCTACAAAATCATGCCCAATTAAAGTTGTAATAAGACCCTCCCTTTCAGACAAAACAGATACCCAAGGAGAAAGCAATGGCGTTGTTCCCAAGGTACAAAAATTAACAGCAATTAGATTTTTTGTTATAAAAGGATTTAAATATAAAGTATTAGCATTAGTTATAGAAAAATTGATAATTCCAAAATATAAGATTAATCCCCCAGGAAGATATGTAAATAAACCTGTTTGTCCTAGTTGTATATTTTGTTGATTGTACAATTGATATGTAGTCATCTGAACTTCAGTTCCAGCAGCACTTCCCCCCTGATATCTTAAAAACAAATTATCTATAGTTTGAGTAGGATTAACGACAGATTTTGAATATAGTGAAATTTCACCAACACTTGTTTGTGGTCCTTGTTGTTGTTGAAGTAATTCAATATTTGTATGATTTCCTGACGAAGAAACTGCATCTAGCGCAACATGATTTCTAGAAAAAGCATCATATAGTTGCTCAAAATTAGTTAAAAAATCACCTTGAGAAACGGCCAAAAAGTCATTTGGACCCGGAATTATTGGGTTATATTCTTTTATGTCAGGACCGCTCATTAGTTACCTATCGCTATGTAATAAACATCTCTTGTGGAACCCACTTGTGCTTGAAAATTTATAGTGAAGGAAGATCCTGCAATGTTTGTAGCGGCTACAGAACTGACTAAAGTTCCTACAAAATCTTTAACACACACACCAACATATCTAAGCGTAGTCACAGGTGATAAATTTACCACTTGTCCATTTGTCGGATTGAGAATGACACCTGCATAAAACACAAAAGGCCCTGCAACAAAGCTATATTGATCAGGAAAATAAACGTCAGGATTAGTAGATTGAAGACCTACCTTGATAGATGGATAAGTCATTTGAATAGGAGTTTGACTATTGTTTGGTCTGAAAAATAAATTAGGTACAGTCAAAACTAACTTATTATATATTGCCGTCTGTGTAGCTGTAGTCGCTGGATCAAGGGTTTGTGGTCGAAGAATCAATATGTTGTGGGCACCTTGCAAATCATTATTGCCAAGAGGTGAATGATTCTTCGCAAATGAATTAAAAATCTCAGTAAAATTAGCACGAATTTGCGCTTGCGAAATGACTCTTTTGGATGCTGCTTGAGGTATATTTGGATTATATAACACTATTTAATCTCCAGAATATTGTGTTCCATAAAACCAACTTGCGAAAGGTCTGCCAGGTTGACTAAATATTGTTTGCGCTCGCTGGCTGCCCATCTGCCTTAAACTTCTTCGCTGCGCCATTTGCAATTGGTCTTGATATATCGGCATTAAATAAGCCATGCCTTCGGGATCTGGAAAATCTGTGTAAATAAGTTTCGCTGCTATTGCGCATATAAAAAGATACCATTCATCAAGTTCAGGAGCATCAGAATTAGCAATCAAATCAGTTGGCTGCTGACTGATTTGAAACTCGACCTGATAAACTTGCTGTGGAATTGGCCTAAATGTAATCTGCTGATTATAGAATATTACATCCGTGGGTCTTGATGATTGATAAGGAACCACAGAAGCATATATAGCAGCACCACTAGGTATAACCAAAGTAAAGGTGTATGCTCCTGTGACATAGTTAACTTGTCCCACAATAGAGTTTGAAGTATCTACTAATAAACCTGTATTGCTATTGGCTTGTGGACTATCTGATATTGAGAAATTAAAACCTGAATTATCAAATCCTGAAATAATAACAGCTGCTTCCGTCACATTACCGAAAATATCCTGCTGCGCTCTTAAGAAAGGAAAAGAAGGTATTATCCCAGTATAATTAAATAATGTTCCTGTGCCTAGAGCTATCTGCTGATTAACTGTTAACTTAGGCCATCTATTATAAAATGTAGTTTTATCTTGATAATACCTTAAAATATATCCTTGACAATATACAGGAGGGCTTATTGTTATGTTTCCAGGCGTTGCAACTACTGCTTGCCCTTGGTTATTAGTTGGATTATTTTCGTATAAGAAGGGGTATGTATCAACATTTGGAATAGTAGTAAATACATAAGGTTTAGTTAGCTTTAGGTTCTTAAATTGCTCCGGAAAATGCAGTGTGTACGCCAGATTGATATAGCGATCAATTTGCGTATCTGGCATTTGTGCAGGACTGTATCGAGCGGTCATCCGCCTTACAGTATTTCTCATTTCTAAAAGCTGTACCATCACACGACTCCTGCATTGTATACAGTTCCTTCAAAACTATCCTGATTTCCATAAGGAAGCGGCAGAGGAGTTAAATAAGGTCCTGAACTATTAGGAATTACCGAAGGATTAGTATATGCACTTGGCAATGGACTTGGGTAAGCGAATGCATTGAAATTAGTCGAATCCAAATCTAAAGTTAAAGTATCGCTCGTCACTGCAATCACCTGAGTATTTACCAAATTCAATTGAACCATTCCAAATTGCGTAGGAATCAAAAAACGCACCTTCAATCCTGCCGGATATCCGTGGTCATCAACCGTGGTCACAACGCAAGGATTTGCATTAGTCACAGAAGCAATCGTTTGACAACGCAAATTCTCTTGGACTTGAACCTGACTATAACCAGGATAATAGGTAACAACTGCACTCATTAGAATCCTATTGCAACAAACGCATACTTCTTATCCGATGTATCTACGCTATCTATTTGACTAGATCCATCGTCAGGGCCTTCTTTCTGGATAAATCGGGGTGTGTGATAGTAATTATTTATTTGATCTGCAAAACCACGTTTAATCGTATAAACTTGGCCATGCTGAAATGTTATCCATTGAGGCACGTCACCTACATGCTTATCATAGCATAATTTAGCGGATTGACCTTTAGCTCTAAGATTCAGAAATTTTCCAGTAATCATTTGGTTATCATGCGCTCTTTGAGCTTCAATCTTTGCTGCCAATGCTTTCTTTTCAACAGACATTCCTAACTGCTTATCAACAATAACTTTTTCATCTTCGCTTAGTTCCCTTTTGGGTCTTTCTGTATATTGATATTTTGCAATTTCAGCTTTCTTTTCTTCAATTTCACGCTTAGTCTTTTCAAGTTCAATACGCGCTAAATCAATTTCAGTTAACACACCTTCTAATGTAGCAGTTTCGCTCATATTAACCTCTGGTTGTGCTTCTATTTGTATACTTTTAATTTTTTTTTGTCTTGCCATATTTTCCTTTAATTAAGGAAGAGGCTCGCGAACCTCTTCCAAATAATTACTATGAATTAAACGACTGTTCAACTGTGGTTGCTTCCCAATACCATGCATCTACAGTAGATCCTATGATACCCCCAACAGTTGCGCTGTTAGTACCATCCCCAGCGCCAATTAATACCCCTCTAGATCCTAAGTTTTGTGTTGCAAAACCTAAAATGTCTTGGTTGGCATAAGGCAGAGGAGTTGGAGTAACACCGGTTAAATTATTGGTATTACCTTCCCCTTGAGGAATCATTACAGGCAATGACTGAGGATAACTTGCAGCCAATATTGAAGCAAATGCAGTAAATGCAGATGAATCAACGTTAGCAAACGTTACCGTTTGAGTACCCACAGCATTGTTAACGGCCGATACAGTGAATTGAACTGGCAATCCATTTGATGTGCTATTAAGTTGTTGCATTCCATAAGCCGTTGGAATTTGGAATCTAACAACATCACCAATTTGATAATTTTGCTGAACCAAAGTAGTAACTACCATTGGATTAGCTAGTGTTATCTTTGCTATTACACGATTCTGTGGGTAATAGAGGCTTGTATTGATAACAGAAGAATTACCAACTTTATAAACAGAACCAACGCTTGTTAAAGAATTAGTTGAGTCTAATAGAGTTGTAAATTGGTTTGTTCCGTTAGTTGCTGTAACAGTCATGATAAGTCCACCTAATTCAGGCGCACTTGTCATATTTACAATTCTTACGTTGTCGCCAACTTGGAAACCGTGATTTGTTCCTGTTACAAATACTGTAGGCTGTCCAGGTGTAAAGCTAGATACAGCAATTGTTGCGCCTTGACTATAGATAGAACTATCATACAAACTAAATCCATTGATAGTCATCTTTCCATTTTCATAAGGAGCAATTGTACCAGCCACAGTACCATTCATCTTAATGATACCTGTTCCAGAAGCCATATAAGAAGGCAAGAAAAGACCTTCTACAATTCTATCCGATGTCAAAGAACCAGAAACCCCAAGAGCAGTTTGACCCGATAAAGTCAAGTTCCACAATTGGAATTTAGAAATTTGATTCGGAATAGCTATAAATTTTGGTGTAGACGCAACGTTTTTAAATGTTCCGCTTACAATTTGTGTGCTACCAGCCATATTCAACCTCCTATAGTGCTACTTGAAGCGTGCAACGTAAGTTGACGATCCAAGAGGTGTTAGTGATGTTGAATACTTGCGCCATTTTCCAGCCTGCTGTTTGATACAATCTTAAACGTGGTGATGCAATCTCTGGCGGTGCATAGATAAACTGCGCACTATAGCCATCAAGATCAACCATGTCATAGCTTTCCTGTCCTGGAATAAAGATATTATAAACGTCTTGTCCATTAGCAGAAGCATTAGGCGAAATACTACCAACAGAGGACAATAAGAAACGGATGTTTCTAATAGTACCCCATTCCGCTTGCAATAGGTTTGCTGTATTCGCATACTGCGCAACGTTCTGGAAGCCCACCATTTGATCTAAGTCAGCACTAAGGTTAGTGTGAGTTAAGCCAAAGAAGCAGGTACGAACTGGACCAGTACCGAATTTGTCTTCGCCTTCAATCAAGTCCATGATGAATTGTGCATTAGCAGTGCGCAATAAGCGAACGACTTTGCTGCAATCCAATGGGCTGATGTTTGTTGGGTTGTCCGTTTCTGTTACTTTATTGACCATATTTCTATGGCGGGGAAACCTCTTCGGATCTCCCTCTCATAGTCACCTATGAGGCCTGACTGTCGCATCTCTTTCGAGTTTCCTCACTCAGTCGATTACGCTGCTTTCGCTTGCGCAGTGTTGTCTCTATTAGAGAGTTCCACCTCAATCAGAGGAAATTTTACAACGGCAATAACCCAATATGCCTTACCGTTGGTACCAGAGGTACAATTAATCGGCGGAGCACCCCCCTCCATCATGCTACGAGCCAATTGGTCTTCTGTTTCTCGAAGAGACTGGCCTAATGTAGACACTGCGCTGTTTAACACCAATCTGTTACTTGTTGACCTAGTAATCTAGGCGGGCCAAATCTTCTCAGCTGGCCTCACTATGTTTCCATAGTGTTCAGAGTACCGCATCCCTAATATGTTCATGCCATGTACGTTTATGAGGCATCCTATTTACCCATTCTTCAGCTTCTTGTTTTGAATCTGTTTCAAAACAGGTATGCCAAGGATTTGGACAATTACAACTATCCTCTTCTAAACAAACATAGTAATATTTAAGGTCTTCTCGCTTACTGCGTTCAGGCTGATTATAGATTTCTTTAATGTAACCATCTGATTGCACCTCTCTTTTAGGATTCTGCAATAATTTCATTTCAAAATAATCTATTATATTTTCATCCATAATCTTGCCCCTTGTTGCCTTTCTATGCTGCCATAGCGAAGGGTTTCAAGTCCATCAGAGAAGATTTATAGACCCCATGTATACGTCTAGGGTCTTCGTTAATCAACATTACCTGCTCTTGCAGTATAATGTAAGTTCCATACCAGTCAATTCTAGCATCAATATCAAGCGCTGTAAGTTGCTGCGCTGGTGGGTCTACAATTCCATTGCCTAAAGGCACTGGAGCGGTTAGCAAGTTCTGATAACGTCGTCGTCTCAGAATATCGCCAGCTTGTTGATCCATTGTGATGGGGTAACCCATTGTAGTATGAATCAAGTCTGGCATAGGACGTGCCAATAATTTCATGCTCAATTGCTGCTGAACAGCTGGAGGCAGAATATTGGAGGTTGTCGGGCCGGACATAGTCTTAACCTCATGTTAAGACGAAGTCACATATAAAGGATTACTTACGAGCTGCTGCAAGAGTTTCTTTCCAAAGAGCTGTCTTTTGCTCTTTAGTCATGCGAGAATTAGAGATATGAGCCGCAGTTGATACAGCTTCAGAGCGAACCCCTAAGCTTCCTGTCATCGGCTTTCCCTGTTTGTCCTCAACTCTCTTTTGCTCCTGAGAGATTGGCTTATCTTTTGACGCTATTGCAGCTTTATCAGCTTGGTAACGTGCATCTTTTTTGATGAGATTATACGCTTTTCTCAAAGGATTGCTAGCCGTTTGCATCGCTTCAACGTGGTCTTCGTCACTTTTGATATATTTTTCAATATTTTCAGCCGTGACGACCTCCTTAAAATCGGGATGTTCTTGAGCAGTCTGCAAAATAAGAAGCTGTTGTTTAGCCTCAGCAATTTCCTTGTCCTTTTTGGACAATTGTTTGTTGAATGCATTGAAAGCTTTAACAAGTTTCTTCCCATCAGGGAATTCTTCTTGTTCTAGCTGTCTATAATCAAAATCTTCTTCGGGTTCTGGCTGAGTCTGCTTTTGCTGATACTGCGCTTGCATCTGCATTTGCTTCTCATACATTTCCCTTTCTTTGCGAGCCTGCCAAAGTTCCCTTTCGAGGTCTTCTTTAGCTTTGCGAAGTTCAGCAAAACTCTCTTTAGGTGTTTTGCTTTCCTTCTCATGGGTATCAACCGCCTGATCGACCACTTCAGGTATTTGGGTCTGTTCTGGTGAACTCATGCATTTTCCTTTGAGATTGGCGAAATCTCTATTGCGCCGAAATCGTGTCAAAATCATATTGACATGACGTTGCTATAATATTTAATAAAAATTGAATTTCATTACAACTTAAAATTAGATATTGATTAGACTATTTTGCCTTGAATGATGTAATCTTCGATTTTGTCAATTTTATCATTGCAATAATTTCTAAGCATTGTTACATGCTCTTTATCGAATTTATCTGGATTTGCAAGAATGTAATTTAACGTTTCTTTTTTAGGAATGGCATATTCAAATTTTACGTGGTCATAATCGGTGACTGACCAAAGAAACATGTCTTCATCTTGATAAGGACTAGGACGTGTTACGCGACAGATTGCCGGGCGAAAGACTAGTTTATTTGTATGGTTATTTTTGTAATAGAGAATCCAGATATAATATTTCTTTAAATCGAAACCTTTCTTCATGCACATATCGTATTGCTGCTGCACAATGCTTTCTATATGAGCCTTGAATTTAGGCAATGCAGCTTGCAGGATTTCGCCGACTTCAGGAGTACTAAACATTACTTTTCACCATCATTTGTAGGCCAATCAACATTTTCAAGAACAAAACAAAGAGCATCTCTTAATTTTTCTAAACATTCTGAAAAATCTGTATTGCCATCCTTGAAATTTATGTTTTGCAATGTTGCATAATGAGATATTGCTTCACAATCAGCGCAATATTCTTCGCTTTTTCTTAGATTTATGACAAATTTATCTGTTAAATAACGAATTGGCAATTTAGGAGGTATTTCACCTTCTACTTCAGGAGGTTTATATATAAATTGCGAAGAATAATTTCCATTCATGAATTCCTCATCTTGCTTCCACCCATATAGAGAGATCTATTGCTGTGCATTGAGCTTTGAGTCGGTGACATTTTGTAACCGACTGGCTTATGTATATTCGGAAGCTTCTTGATTTTTGGCGGGATCATTGTCATTAGATATACCTAATAATTCCTCTGTTATTCCTGCACATTTTTCAACTAATTCCCAATCAATAAACATATTTAACCACCATGCATTTTCATATGCTTTGCTGCTGCTTCTCTTTTTTCTTTTCTCATTTGACCATAATCCGCAGCCCCTTCACTTTTTGCAAATTTGGCTAATCTCTTTCCCATTGGTCGACTTTTTTCTGATTTAACTTTTGTTTCTATTACAGCTTTTCTTGTTCCTTTATGTGGATATAATTTTTTACCATGTTCTCGCGTTTCTGAAGACATGCTTTTATGTTCTTTTCTCAATGGTTTAGGATTAGCAGCCATATTATTTATCCTCTAGTCTTTGGTTCTTTTTCGTTAAAGCCACCTGCACGATTATAGCTCTTTTCCAATTGCAATGGAGGCTTACCACCAGGAGCACGGAAACGTGGCTCTGTTTGATTCAAGTTTTTATTTTTTGGCACCATCGGCTTAACAGCTTCCGGAATGATCTTTATTTTTGACATAGTTTATCCTTTAAAAAAGTTGAGGCAAGGCTCTTGCAGCTGCACCAATCGCGTTCGCTCCCTGCCTCAAAAATTATTTATCCTTTTTATAAAATGGTGGACTCTGGTTGGATTCGAACCAACAACCTGCATATAACAGCTTTACCTGTACAACCGCCGCTCTTCCAGTTGAGTCTACAGAATCCATAAAAACCTATTGGCAGGAATTGCACCTGCGACCTCTCCCCGTTTACTTAAGAGGCTCAATCCCTACCGCAAAACGGATCATCGCGCTCTCACTGCTGAGCTACAATAGGAAATGATTATTTATTCATCATCTTTTCGCGTGTATATGGCTTGTGAGCGAGTGACCTATCATCATGATGATCGATCTTTTTTCTTACTTGCTCGTAGCTATTGCTTGCGCCTGCTGGTGGCTTTGGATCATGGTTTTCTTTGATCTTGCTATAATCTGCTCCAGTATTACCCTTCCCAGATCCACCCATAGATGTATTTTTATGACTATGTCCCATTTGAAACTCCTTTCGGTTGTGACATTGCTATTTCTTTATCATCTTGTCTTTTTTGAATATTTTCTATCAAGGTAAATACCTTAACGAAATCTTCAATATGCATAGATTCCACTTCTTTTGCAGCTTTAACCTTATCAAGTGTTGCAGATGCTTTTTGATGCTCAGATTCATTGTATTTAGTCATCAATGAAACTTGTTCGAGGTGGCCTTTCTGAATTCGTTCTTCTGCAAGTGCGCGATCGCTAATAGCCTTAGATTGCAATGACTCATTAACAATCTGTTGATTCTGCATCTGAAGCTGTGCCATTTGTTGTTCTTGTTGTGCTTGTTGCTGTTGCTGTTGCTGAATTGATTCTATTAGCTTGTCTTTATCTTGCATATCAACGTCAGCAAGCAATTGATCGACAGGGATAGGCAATCCATCTTTCCATAGCTGGTATTTCTGGATGAATGCAAGTTGCTTTGTAGTATTTGTTAGAGGCGCATTAGCAACAACAGCGTCGTATCTCTGGAATGACTTATCACGGAATTCATTCGTTGGGTCTTCCTCGATCATCCTTCTAATCTTTCCAAGGGTATAATTCTTCTGAATAAGCGCCCAATGTAGCCTGCCAGCATTACGCTGTGATAAGTCGAGGTTGTCGAATAACTCTTGTAAAGTGGTGAGAGCTGCACCCTGACGCAATTGTTCTGTAATACCCACATCACTGTCTTCCGCTTGTCCCAGCAATTCTGGCGTAACTCCGGCATTTGATTGTATATCCTCTTTAAGGAATTGGGTTGCCTGATAGTTAGCAGGATTAATATTTGCTCCTGGCTTGTCAACGAGCGCATTAAGTCTACCTTTCTTTAAGAATCTAACTTTTCCCGGTCCTACCTTAAAAGCATCACTATCATCAATTAACGCATCTTCTTCGACGTCAACACCTGAAAATTGCGCCGCTAATAGGTCCAATTCTAATTGCTTGCGGTAATTATAAAGGTATTGACTATCTCTTATATTTCTAATAATACCTTGGTAACGAAATGCATAGTTATTATTAGCAAGATCATGATACCCAACAAAAGGTATAAAAGGATACATATCTACGCCAAGAGGATTTGGCCCATCATAGAAGCAAGTATTGTTAACAATGATAGCAAGATGCACAGTAGGCACTTTTTCCTTAACCACGACAACTTGCGGAAATTGTACTTTGAGTTGTTCCATTTCTTCTCGATCAAAGTCCACCTCCGTGCTTTCATATGTTTCAGGATCGACAATAAATGTTGCCATACGTTCGGTTAAATACCAATATTCATCATATGCTAGGAAACCTTTACGCCTGATATTATATTGCTGAGGCATGTATGTAAACTTAGTATCAAAATAAGCTTGGTCATTGAGCATATCAATATCATGCTCTCGACCCGGCAACATCTGTTTAACTTGTTCTTTCCAGAGATATTTGCGAGTGCGTATGAATTGACAATCGCTTAAATCCATTTCACGCCAAAATGCATCCATCATTATCATGTCAGCACTAAGGCATTCAGTGCGCAAGTCTCCGCAAATAGGATCTCGCCTATAGTCTATCCAAGAATGCTCTAAAGCTAGACCAGTTATGCCTGCTGCTTCTTTAAAACATGCTGAATGAGTGTTATATGTATCGTCATTATAATAGGCTGATTGAATGCATTTGGTTGCTTGAGATGCTGTCTTATCGCTAGATCCATGTACTGGAATCATTTGAGTTGCTTTGCGATGCTGACGCTGACGTCCGCAAACCATATTGACTACAGGCATTGAGTTATTGAATACCCATTTTTGATGCTCATAACTCAAACCTGAATACATATTTAGAAAACGCTGGTCGCCAAGATAAACTTTTCTGTCAATTAACTGCTCATAAAAGAAAAGCTGCCAAGCCGATAAATTCTGTTGATATCGTGCATCTGCCTCGGCTACAATATCTCTTTTACCATCTTGATAATAGCTTTGGTAAACGTTCGGGACAACCTGACTCCTTTCGAGCATTCCACTTGTCATAATATCACCTAATAGTAAAATCTTACTTATACATTAAAGTGATAATAAAATAAAATTGTCATTGTGGATATTTCTTCATCTATTTTTACCCATTCGATAAAGTTCTGCATTTTGACAGCATTCAATAAGCACTTCTAAAGATTTTCTGTTGAGTGAGTCCATGATCGGATAAGCATTAAAATAATGAAATGCTCTATTAATATCTTCTTGGCAATAGTGTCTTAACAAATCTGCCTGAGATAAATACCATATTTCTTTTCTAAGTTTAGTTATTTCTTTATTAAAAACTTCTTTTATATATTCTGCGTCTTCAGTTGTCATTGATTACCTTCTAAATGAATACGGATTGTTATTTGGTGGAAGTTGAGCAGGTTGTTTCTTTGCATACGGTGTATTAGCCTTCAATCGATCTAAAGAATCTTTTGTCATTGATCCAGGACCGCGTCCATATTGGATTCTGGCATTAGCCATGTACCTAACCGAATCAGCAGCGTGGCTAGTCCAGTCATGAACGGGTGAGTCTCCATAACAATTTTGTTTTTCATTAAACTTCTTATGATAGTTCTCAAGACATTTAATGAGATGAGAGCATTTGTTTCCATCAATAAAAACTATACTAAGCATGGCTCTAACAGCATCTATGCCTACCTGTTTATCTATTTCACGTTCAAGGAGTACTGTTTTTAATCCAAGTTCCCACATAATATCCTGATAAGTTCTTCCTGTTTGAGCTGAACCTGCGCCAGCATCATGAGGAACATAATGAGAACCGTATAAATATGATTTACTTTTGATTAATTTAACGTAATGTTCTGGACCCTCTCCTTGAGCTTCATAAAAATCTATAATTCTTAGTTCACCACCAATTTCTTGCCAAAATACTATTGAAGTAGCATCGTGATACCCAATATCCATTGCTGTATTTACTGGGGATCTAGTTTCATAAGGAACGTTGCAGATGCGTTTTTCTTCTCTAACCTTTTCAATAAGTCTGCCATAATAACTTCCCTCAACCCCTCTGTTAAAGCTACAATAGAATTCTTGTTGAATGTGTTCTTCTGATACGCCTTCGTCGCGCATCTTTTGAATGTCTTCATCATTTAACACGCCTGTTGCGCTTATTGGCAATACCTCACAAAACCAATCCTTAGAGGATTTTGCCATATTCATTAGGTCATAGAAATGATTCTTACCACGAGGAGTACTAATAAAGATAGCATACCCCCTGTTAACATCCAATATAGGACGTAAATAGTCCCAAGCTGCTGGCGATTGAATGGCGTATTCACTAAAGATAATAATTTTGGGATTGCTCCCAACAAGACTATCAATATTATCGCTTCCAATAAGCTGATATAAAGATCCATTAGATAACCTTATTTTCATTTCATGGCCATTCTTAGATTCAATACATTCTTTAGGAATGTAATCAAGAATTCGCTGACCATCATTTGTAGATGAATCCCAAATAACTTTTTTTGCTTGTGAATATGTAGGAAGGATATGGAATGCAGTCCATCCAGGATTAAGCAGCAATTGAAGAATAGCCCAATTGAATGCGGTAACGTCCTTGCCACCGCGTCGATGAACTACCCAGACTGCACGCTTTGTGCCACTATTTAGAGCTTGAATGAACTTCTTTTGATATGGTCGAGGTTGGAATGTTAGTTCCAATTGCGAGGTCATGAGGAACCACTATGTTATATGTTGATTGCTTTGAACCCTCAATATCTTTTCTTAAATCAGCATCAAACTTTTTCTGATCTCGGTCATATTTATGATATAATGGGTCGTAAAGTCCTTCACATCTAGTGTAAAATACTTCTGGCATAATCTTTAAACAAGCAGCTTTGAATCTATTTTGAGAAATATTTTCTTTAGCTAGTAATAAGGCATCCGAAAAGTCTTTATCTTTAGCTGCATAATCTGCAAGTCTAGTTACACTAAATTTCCGAGGAGAACTAAAGCCAATTAAATTTAAAGAATCTGGTAAATAAGACCATTCAATTAAATCGGCAGCTAATTTCACTAAATCTGTCGGGGGTCTTCCGTTTACCTTTGGACCTGGAAAATGCGAAGGAGCGCAAGCCATTATTAACCTCATATTTTGATTTCAATATAATCAAAGGTTTATTGTTGGTCAAGCGACCATTCGATGACATCAAGAATTAATTCAGCTGAGGGCGTTTCAAGCCAATATGAAGTGGGCATATTATACCATGCGCGCCAAGCTGCATGATCAGGCATAAAGAAAGCTTTTTTAATTGTGCCATTAGCATTTTTGACAAGGTATTTTTTAAGTAGATCATTGGGAAGTTCTTTTTCAACATCTTTCCATTGCATAATTAATCCTTTGGAGGCTGAGGAAGCGGCATCCAATGGGTTATATCTTCTTTACTAATGCATGACCACAAATTATTATCTTTTGGATAGGTTATTTTTTCAATTTCTATATAACCATCTTTACAAAGGATTAAAACTCTAATATTTTCAGGTGGTAAACGATCTTTAACGCTAAACCAAATCGGCCGAACGCCAATAATGTTGTCTTCAAGTTTGTATGTTTCGTAACCATCAAGGGCCTGGACGCATAGGCATCTTGGAGGAAAATCAGGAATAGGTAAAAATTCAGGTAATTTAAATCTACCCAATTCAAATTTTGTTCCTGGGGGATCACATCGAAACCCACATTTACAATCTAGACAATGTTCGCCACAAGATTCGCAATCTCCGCTCATTCTTGCCATGCCTCCATTTCTTTAATGGCATCTTCTTTTGAGAAATCTCCCATTGGAAGACAGTTTCCATCAACCCATTTTTCGACAAAAGAAATTGGATCTTTTGCAAATCCAGCAATGTCATCATCAACAGATTTAACAAACATTAATATTATGCCAGATAATTTTTTTTTGTAAGCAACATGCATATTTTTTCTAAACTCATTCATATGTTTAAAATTCCTTAAAATTTAGGCATGATAGGTAGATTATGCATAGGAAATCGGCATTTTGTATACATGATTATTTTGATTTATCCGAATTAATCATTTTTTCAAATGAATCACTCATCCCAATCAATTTTTCAAACATATCGTCAATGGCATCTGAAATTTGTTTGAGTGATAAATTTTGGTAATGATGATCTAGCTCATCCACGAGTAGGTCGAAAATTTGATATTTCAAGTCTTTGAATTCGTCATCATCCCATTTCATAAGTTGTTATCTTAGGTTATACATAGTTATCGTCGATTTCAGCTATAACTACCAATTCATTAGATTTTAGTAGGCTATCTTTTTGACCGAAGACATATTTGTTACCGCATTTTCTACATTCAATTGATGTACCTGATCTAAATATAGCAATCATGCCTCTGCCAGAAATTAGAACTTGGCCGCAAGAGTTACATTTAATGATATCGTCATTCATCAGCTTTGCACCCGCAGCGTTTGCATCTGATTTCGTATTTTGCAGCTGTATCTAAATTCAATACAATTTCAGAATCAATCAATATTTTATTATCACTACCAATGCAAAAATCAACAGCACCTTTAATTAAAAATGACTCAAAATCATGCCCGAACCACTTTCCGAAAAGGCCTTTGCAGTCATTCATCATCAACCCATTCGCTGCCAAGTTTTTCATGTAGTTTTTTAAGAAATTTAGATGTTTCAATATTTTGAAATCTTTGAATTTCAGGTAAAATATATTTCAAAAACTCCCACTCTTCTCTAGTCAGGTCTATTTTCATTTCACTAAATCCTTAAAAACAAATTCATAAAGCTGTTGCATTTCCATAATAGATTTCTTATCGGCACCTTTCAATTCAGCAACGCCCTTTCCATTAGCGACGGCATTAGAAAAAGATTTCCTGTTGCCTATAGTGAAATCTATACATTGCATTTCTGGGCATTTCTTCAAAGTATCTATGCTTTCCTGATTATCTAAACCGCGTGCATCAGCTTGATTGATGACCGCATGAATTTTGATATTTGGATTAGAGGGAATCATCTCATTAATCAGGGCAGTTAAATTGCTAAGCGTTTCAATATCGAAGAAACGAGGTTTAAAGGGAAGTAAAAGAAGGTTGCAACATGCAATTGCGGAGCGAAAGGAGGCTATTTGGCGGCTGCCTACATCTATAATGATATCATCATAATCAGGTCGCATTTTCTCAATTTGCATTCGGAGCAGGGAGCCGGAAAGCTGAATGGTTGTCCAAGGCGTATTAATTCCAAGAGAAAGGCGACGATTAGTCCACATAGTCGAAGATTGCTGTTCATCGGCATCAACAAGGAGAACTTTTTTGCCAGCTGCGGAGCGCATCGAGGTTAGGTTAGTAGAGATGGTGCTTTTTCCTGTTCCGCCTTTGATGCTTCCGAGAACAATAATCATTTAATAAAATCCTTCGAATTTATTTTATTTTTTAAAGATTGATTTTCTTCCTTTAAAACATTAATTCTTCCTTTTTTCAAGAAAATTTTTATTTTATAAATTTTAATTAAAATTTCATAATAAAGTTTAATAATAAAATATTTCACTTTCCAGCCTCTTTGAGATATTTATAAAGCGTGCGCCGATGAATCCCGAAATCGCGGGCAATCTTATTTTTCGAATCTCTAGTAGTTTCTAAGCGATGTATAATAAGAGCTACTTTTTCGTCATCAAGTTTTTTCTTACCACCAATGAATTTCCCAGCTTTCTTAGCTTCGGCAATTCCTTCACGCTGACGTTCTCGAATGAAAGCGTACTCGAATTCGGCAAAGGCTCCGAATAGCGAAAGCATCAAGCGCGACATAGAACAATCTTCGCCATTAAATGTGAGGTTTTCCTTAATGAATTGGATTTGCACTTTCTTTTCAAGAAGATGGTCAACTAATTGATGCAGATCTCGTACATTGCGAGCTAGGCGATCCATGCTGTGAACTAAAATAATATCATCCTCACGGACAAAATCGAGCATAAGTTGCAATTGAGGACGAGCGGTATTTTTAGCCGAGGCATATTCAATAAATTTCTTGTCAACTGGAATACCTTCAAGCTGCCGACCTGGATTTTGCTCGAAAGTGCTGACACGGATGTAACCTATGCGCTTGCCTGTCATTTTATTCTCTTTAATGCATAACCTGGATAAATTTCAGGTTTCCAATTCTCATGGCAACATTTAGGACATAAAGGATTTCCAAAAGTGGGTAAATCACCGGAATGCATCTCATGAACTTCATAAAATGATTCACAAGAATTATAGTTGTATCCACACGAGACACAAAATTGTTCCTTAACATTATTCAAGCAATAAGAACATTCACAGCCCATTATTTCTTATCCTGTTCTTGATTTTTGCAAAGTTTATACTTCATTAAATATTTTATTTAAATTTTCTTCTGTTGCTAGTTCTGGGTAAGAATGCATATAACATTTTATGTAATAAATTAAATCTGGATCGCTGTTCATTTGAAAACACATACCAACCAGAATTAGCATATCGTTTAATGTAAGATTTCTTAAATAGGGATAATTTTCATAAAGTTCTTTACGAGAAATTTTTTTCCATGGAGTTTTTTCATCTACCATATTTGATACTTTGTTAAATCAACATCTTAGACTATGATACACATTTCGTGCAACGAAATAATTGTTAACTTCAAATTCACCATTAAGGGAGGATTTAAACACACCTGTGAAAAAGCGTGTACCCTATTTTCACCAAGGAGAAGGAGGTAAAGGAAACCAGTGAGAAACTTGGATATTTTCATTATCCATTCTTTTCCAAGCACCTTTACATTGTTGACCTATACAAAAATCTGAATCTTGCCATTCTTTGCCAGGACAATGACCATTAATTCCGGGAATATAGCAAACAACCTCTTGAAAATCTTCAGGCAATCTATCTTTAACGCTAATCCATTCATTCATTTTCACTCCTTGGCGGTTCGGGTAATGGCATCCAGTGCGTTATATTTTTTTCCGTTACATACCAGCCAGCTGAATTTTCGCTTTCCCATGCGCCATTAAAACCAGGATATCCTACATCATGTCGAATATTTTTACCGTCGAAAGTATATCCCACAGATTCGCCTTTTTTTGGCAATCGTTCGCTGCATTTAATCCATTCCATTTAATCCTCTTTCATTTCATGATAATGAAATAGTATATCATCAACCCAGATACATTCATCCCAACAAAAACCCATCTCATAAGGTGAATCTTTTTCAATTTTTTCCATTAATCCGATTATTTGAGCATAAGCAAATTTAGCTATTTCAAGTTTTTTTTTATATTCTTCATCCATTTTCAAGCCTTTGCTAAAACTTCGTTATAAAATTCATACATTTCGAAATGATGCTGCGATTCATATAGGTTTGTTTTGATAAAATGCCATTCGCGCATACATTCGCAGCCGTATTGCACAAGAAGCGTCGTTAACGACATAACAAATGCGCCCGTGGGTGTCGATGATCCGGCCATTGAGGAAGCCGAAGTAAGACACATCCTTGCCTTTTCTTGATGTTCAATACGAGGGCAATACCAACAGGCAATATAAGCTTGGTCGTAATGGTACATAGCTTTCTTATAATGCTCGTCTCTTTGCTTAATATAGTAAACATATTCAGAATATTTAAGCATC
>Ga0207676_10001308_pt1 | contig 18540 bp, 16 predicted proteins | sample KBSSwiS72_FD_184307 | JGI IMG/M metagenome (GOLD analysis project Ga0207676, IMG submission 184307) | Switchgrass rhizosphere microbial communities from Kellogg Biological Station, Michigan, USA - KBS Switchgrass S7-2 (SPAdes) (version 2) | ecosystem: Host-associated > Plants > Roots >...
CAGCGCGATCGGCGCGGGCACGTCCAGCAGGGCGTAGGGCACGATCCCGACCAGCACCGCCGACGTCATGATGTAGAGGGCGGTGCAGATGATCAGGGCGCCCAGGATGCCGATCGGCATGTCCTTGCCCGGGTTCTTGGCCTCGGCGCCGGCGGTGGAGACCGCCTCGAAGCCCAGGTAAGCGAAGAAGATCACCGCTGCGCCGTGGATTACGCCGCCGATGCCGTACTTGGTGGAGTTGTCGCCGGTGACCACCGCGATCAGGGCCCGGCCGATCTGATGCCAGATGTCGTTCGGCACGCCTGGCGCTACTGCCGGGATCTGCGCCGGAACCAGCGGCGACCAATGGGCCGGATGCACGTACTGCGAGCCGATGGCGATGAAGAGGATGACCACCGTCAGCTTGATGGCGACGATGATGTTGTTGACGGTCGCCGATTCCGTGACCCCGCGGATCAGCAGCAGGGTGACCAAGCCGATGATCGTGATGGCCGGCAGGTTCATCACCCCCGTGGCGATCACCGCCCCGGTGGCGTCCTTGACGGCCACCCCTGGGGCGGCCGTCAGCTCAGGTGGTATCGACCATCCCAGGTCATGCATCAGGCTGACGAAGTAGCCCGACCAGCCGACCGACACGGTCGAGGCCGCAAGTCCGTATTCCAGCACCAGCAGCAGGCCCATGACCCAGGCCGCCCCCTCGCCCATCGAGGCGTAGGTGTAGGAATAGGCCGAGCCGGAGACCGGCAGCGCCGACGCCAGCTCCGCGTAGCAGAGCGCCACGAAGGCGCAGAGCGTGCCGGTGATGATGAAGGAGATCATGATGCCGGGGCCGGCGAACTGGGCGGCCGCGCGGCCGGTCAGCACGAAGATCCCGGTGCCGATGATGCACCCGATTCCCAGAAGAATGAGATTGACGGCCCCCAGCGAGCGTTTCAGCTCGCCATGCTCATGTTCGGACTGAATCTGCCCGACCGATTTGCGCAAGAAGATGCGCCCAATACCTGAAGCGTTCGCCATTCCGGCTTTTTCCCCGTCTCGAGACTCGATTGCCCTGTATCGGGCTTTGCCGGCACGCTAGCGGGGCGTGCGGGCGGCGGCAATGCTCGGCCGCGCATGGTTTTCGCGCCGCGCGCCGGAGTTTGTTGTGAATTCCCCCGCCAGACCTATTGTTCGCGCAGAAACCAGCCGCTGGCCCAGCCGGCCAAGGGGGAATTCATGACCGCGGAAGCCGCCCCTCGCGCGAACAGGCTCTTCATCCGGAAATCCATCGAGCAGGTGCAGCGCGAGTCCGAGACTCACCGGCTCAAGCGCACCCTCGGCGCGATGAACCTGGTGCTCCTGGGCATTGGCTGCATCATCGGCGCCGGCATCTACGTCATGACCGGCAATGCGGCGGCCAACTTCGCCGGACCGGCGGTCATCCTCTCCTTCATCGTGGCCTTCTTCGCCTGCGTCTTCGCGGGCCTCTGCTACGCCGAGCTGGCCTCGACCATGCCGGTGGCAGGCTCGGCCTACACCTACAGCTACACGACGCTTGGCGAGGTGTTCGCCTGGATCATGGGCTGGCTGCTGGTGCTGGAATACGGGGTCGCGGCCTCCACGGTGGCGGCGGGCTGGTCCGGCAATGTGGTCAGCTTGCTGGCCAACTTCGGGCTCGTGATCCCGCCGGACCTCACCACCTCGTTCATCAAAGCCGTTCAGGGGCCAGGAGGCCTGTCCTTCGTCGCCAGCGGCGGGTTCAACGTGCTGGGCGCGCTGGGCATCCTGGGGGTGACCGCACTGCTGGTTCTGGGCGTCTCGGAGTCCGCCTCCGTCAACAACGTCATCGTGTTCATCAAGGTAGGCGTGCTGCTGCTGTTCATCGGCTTCGGCATCGGCTTCATCAACATCGACAACTGGCAGCCCTTCATCCCGGCCAACGAGGGCGGGTTCAAATACGGCGTGCCGGGCATCTTCCGAGCGGCTTCGGTGATCTTCTTCGCTTACGTGGGCTTCGAGGCCGTCTCCACAGCCGCGGCCGAGGCCAAGAACCCGAAGAAGGACATCCCCCTCGGGATCCTCGGATCGCTCGCGGTCTGCACCATCATCTACATGCTGGTGGCCGCGGTCCTGACGGGCGTCGTGCCGTTCCGGCAACTGGGCGTCGCCGCGCCGATCGCGCTCGCCGTCGACCAGATGGGCATGACCTGGTTCCAGATCCTCATCAAGGTGGGCGCCGTCGCGGGCCTGACCTCGGTGATGCTGATCCTCACCTATGGGCAGACGCGGGTGTTCTACGCGATGGCTCGCGACGGGCTGCTGCCACGGTTCTTCTCCACCCTGCATGAGAAGTTCCGCACGCCCTGGGTCGGCACCCTCGCGCTGGGCGCGATCATCGCGGTCGCCGCGGCCATGTTGCCGATCGAGATCCTGGGCGACCTGGTCAGCCTTGGCACCGCCACCGCCTTCGCCATCGTCTGCATCAGCGTCATCCACCTGCGCAGGACCAACCCCGACCTGGAGCGGCCGTTCACCGCGCCGTTCGGCATCGTGACGCCGATCCTCGGCGTGTTCTTCGCCCTGGTGATGATCGCGCCGCTGATCCTCGACATGGTCCAGAAGGCGAGCCATGGCGATCCCATCCCGGCTTCCCTGCTGGGCGGATATCTGCTGCTCGGCGCCCTGATTTACGCCGGCTACGGCTACCGCAACTCACGGCTCGGCCAGGGTCTGGCGCAGATCGACGACGATCAAGGCGCCGGGCCTGGGCCGGAACAGGCCATCGCCAAGGGCCTGGGCGACGGCCACGGCTAGATGCGCACCTTCCAATTTGCGCTCCCAACCCCGATCATATGGGCGACATGAACGCACCCACACCTACGCCACTTCCGATCCGCGCCCTGATCGCCCCGGTGACGCCCCTGCAACAGAACTGCACCATCGTGTGGTGCGCTAAGACGCTGAAGGCCGCGATCATCGACCCCGGCGGCGAAACGCCGCGGCTGCTCGACGCGCTGAAGAGCCAGAACCTCACGCTGGAGAAGATCTGGATCACCCACGGCCACCTCGACCACGCCGGCGGAACAGCGGCGCTGAAGGAAGCGACCGGCGTCCCCATCGAAGGACCTCACCCAGACGACGCCTTCTGGATCGACCAGATCGAGGCCTCGGCGGCCAAGTGGGGCATGCCGGGCGCGCGGGGCTTCACACCCGACCGCTGGCTCTACGACGGCGACAAGGTTTCCCTCGGCGAGACGGAGTTCGAGGTCTACCACTGCCCCGGCCACACGCCCGGGCATGTGGTCTTCTTCCATCGCGAGGCGCGGTTCGCCCAGGTCGGCGACGTCTTGTTCCAGGGCTCGATCGGGCGCACCGACTTCCCGCGAGGCAACCACGCCCAGCTGATCGAGGCGATCACCACGAGGCTCTGGCCGCTGGGCGACGACGTCAGCTTCGTGCCGGGTCACGGGCCGATGTCGACCTTCGGCCGGGAGCGGAAGACGAACCCGTTCGTTGCCGACCACACGCTTGCCCAATGATGGCCGGTCGGTGATTTCAGGCGCGCAATCCAGATGTTACCCGCCGCATTCAGCATTGCGGCCATGGAGCAGACGATAGACATGGCGACCGCGGGCGCACGCATCCTGATGGTCGACGACGATCCCGGCATCCGCGACCTGGTCTCGGACTTCCTGGGCAAGCACGGCTACAAGGTGGAGACCGCCGCCGATGCGAGCGAGATGGAGCAGGCGCTGGAGCGCGGCCCCGTCGACTTGATCGTGTTGGACGTCATGCTGCCCGGCGAGGACGGGCTGGCGATCTGCCGCAGGCTCGCCACTGGAGAAGCCGGCCCCTCGATCATCATGCTGTCGGCCATGGGCGAGGACACCGACCGAATCGTCGGCCTCGAGCTGGGCGCCGACGACTACCTCGCCAAACCCTGCAATCCCCGCGAACTGCTGGCCCGGGTCCGCGCGGTGCTGCGTCGCGCCGAGCAGCGCAGCGGCGCCGGCGGGGTCGGCGCGGGCTGCGAGTTCGCCGGCTGGCGGCTCGATCTGGTCCGCCGTGAACTCCGCTCCCCGCAGGGCGTGGTGGTGAACCTCTCGTCCGGTGAATTCTCGCTGCTGCGCGCCTTCGTCGAGCGGCCGCAAAGGGTCCTGACCCGCGACCAGCTGCTGGAATTCGCCAGGGGCCCGGATTCCGACGCCTTCGACCGGGCGATCGACGTGCAGATCAGTCGACTTCGGCGCAAACTGGATGACGGCGGGGGCTCCCACGAACTGATCCGCACCATTCGCAACGAGGGCTACATGTTCACCGCGAAGGTGAAACGCACGTGAGCGACCGGCGCACGCCTCGTCCCACCGGCTCGCTGTTCGTCCAGCTGATCACCCTGACCGGCCTGACCCTGGTGGCGGCCGAGGCGATCAGCCTCTTCCTGATCTTCAACCTGCCCCCGCCCCTGCCCGACTTCTATCGGCTGACGGAGATCGAGCAGACCTTCCACGGCGCAGCGCCCACCTTCACCGAACGCCGGCCCCTCGAGGTCATGTCGGTGAACCGGCCGCCGGGCCCGGTCATGGAGGGTTCCCAGGCCCCGCGCATTCGCGGCCGCATCGCCAAGGACCTCGGAATCGCCCCGGAGCGGGTGGTCATCGCAGCGAACGTCGGCCCGTTCGCCGACCGCCGCGTCTTCCGGATCATCCGCGACCGGATCGCGCGCGAAGGGGTGCGGGAGGAGCATTTCCTGGTCGCCCCCTTTGAGGTGGCCATCCGCGGCGACGACGGTCACTGGACGGTCGTGCGGCCACAGCCGGCGTTCGGGCTGAACCCCTGGCAACAGCGCATCGCCCTGTGGTTCGTGCTCTCGGCGATGGCGATGGCCCCGGTCGCCTACATCTTCGCCCGCAGGCTCGCCGCGCCGATCCGGCTCTTTGCCGACGCCGCCGAACGCCTGGGGCGCGACCCCCGCGCCGAGCCGCTGGTCCTGAAGGGGCCATCGGAGATCCGCGCCGCCGCAGGAGCCTTCAACGACATGCAGCAGAGACTGAGGCGCTACGTCGAGGACCGCACGGCCATGGTGGGCGCGATCGCCCACGACCTGCGCACCCCGCTCACCCGCCTCCGCTTCCGCATCGAAGGCCTGCCCGACGAACAGCGGGCCAAGATCAGCGCCGACATCGACCAGATGGAGGAGATGATCTCCGCGGCGCTGAACTTCGTGCGCGACACCACGCGGCCCGGCGAACGCACGCCGCTGGAGCTCTCCTCGCTGCTGGAAAGCCTCTGTGACGAGATGGCCGAGACCGGAGCCGCCACCGAGGTCGAGTCCGGCGAGAAGGTGATCCTGGAAGGCGACCCAATGGCGCTCAGGCGGCTGTTTTCGAACCTGCTGGAAAACGCTGTGAAGTTCGGCGGGCGGGCGCGCACGCGGGTTTTCCGCGAGGAAGCCAACGCCGTCGTCGAGATCGAGGACGATGGGCCCGGCATCCCGCCGCAGGACACCGAGAAGGTCTTCGAGCCCTTCTATCGCCGCGAACCTTCGCGAAGCCGCCAGACCGGAGGAATTGGACTTGGCCTGGCCGTAGTGCGCTCCATCGCCCGCGGCCACGGGGGCGACGTCGCCCTGGTGAACAGGAGCGGCGGTGGACTGACAGCGCGGGTTCAGCTTCCCTTGTAGATATTGCCGAGCCGCAAGAGACAGCGGCGAGCTGAAATAGCCGCGCAACGCCGTTCTGTTCCTTGAATCTGCGACACTGACATCGGAAGGCCCGCCCAGACACATGAGCCCAAGCTCCACCATTCGGCGCAAGACGCGCTTCTCCCGGCCGCTGATCGTCGTGCTTGGCGTCGTGGCCCTGGTGGTCGCCGGGATGGTCGCCTGCCAGATGCGGCCCAAGGCGGTGAAGGATCCCTACCGCACGGCGGCGGTCGAACGCGGCTCGATCACCAAGTCTGTCTCGGCGTCAGGTTCGCTGCAGGCGTTGGTCACCGTTGACGTGGGTTCGCAGATCTCCGGCCAGATCACCAAGATCCTCGTCGACTTCAACGACCACGTGAAGAAGGGCCAGGTGATGGCCGTTCTCGACCCGCAGACCTATCAGACCCGCGTCGCCCAGGGGCAGGCCGACGTGCAGGCAGGCGTCGCCGGCGTCGCCCAGGCCGAGGCGCAAGTGGTCAACGCCAAGGCGGACTACGAACGCAAGAAGGTCCTGGTTGCGCAGGGCATCTATTCGCCCTCGGTCCTCGACCTCGCCACGGCCACCTACAAGAACGCCGAGGCGGCTGTCGTCTCAGCGCGCGCCAAGGTGGCGCAAAGCCGCGCGGCGCTGAACAGCCAGAAAGTCGACCTCGGCCGCACCACCATCGTGGCGCCGATCGACGGGCTGGTCGTGGACCGCAAGGTGGAGCCCGGCAACACCGTGGCCGCAAGCCTTCAGGCGCCGGTGCTATTTACGATCGCCCAGGACCTCTCCAAGGTCGAGGTGAAGATCAGCGTGGACGAAGCCGACGTCGGCCAGGTGCAGGAGGGCCAGAAGGTCCGCTTCACGGTCGACGCCTATCCCGACGACACCTTCGAGGGCGTCGTCACCCAGGTGCGCAAGCAGCCGACCACTGAGCAGAACGTGGTGGCCTATACGGTGATCGCCCAGGCCGACAATCCGCAGACCAAGCTGCTGCCCGGCATGACCGCCAACGCCGATATCGTCATCGAAACTCGGCCCAACGTGCTCAAGGTGCCGGCTGCGGCGCTGCGTTGGAGCCCGCCCTCCGAGAACAATGCCCGCACGCCCGCGGTCGGAGGGCCTCCGGGCCTCGGCGGCGGTCCGCCGATCGGCGGCCGGCCCGGCGGCGGTGGCGGCGGTGGCGGCGGCCAGCGTGGCGGCGGTGGTATGGGCCGCGTCGCCGAGCAGCTCGACCTCGACGCCGGCCAGAAGCAGGTCTGGGAAGCCATCCAGGCCGACCAGCGCCCGAAGATGATGGCCGCCTTCGCCGCGGCCGGCGGCGACCGCAAGCAGGCCGCGGAAGCCGTGCGCAAGATCCGCGAGGACTCGTTCGCCAGGCTCGAGCCGCTGCTGAAGCCGGACCAGAAGACCAAGCTCGCCGCGCTGAAGGCCAGCATGGCCCAGGGCCGCGGCCGCGTCGGCGGCATGACCGGCGGGGTGGTCTATGTGCTGAAGGAAGGCAAGCCCTCGCCCGTGCCGGTCCGCGTCGGCGCCAGCGACGGCACCAACACCCAGATCGTGGGTCCGCTGAAGCCCGGCGATCAGGTGATCACCGGCGGCGGACCGAAGGGCAAGCCCAAGGTCGGCGGATCTCCGTTCGGCGGCTCCGGCGGCGGCGCTCAGGTCAGGGTGCGCACGTAAGCGGCCGCCATGATCGAGTTTGATGACCTCCGGAAGGTCTACATCATGGGCGAGGAGGAGGTCGCGGCACTGGCCGGGATCTCGCTCCGCATCGAGCGCGGCGAGCACGTCGCGGTCGTCGGCCCGTCGGGTTCGGGCAAGTCCTCGCTGATGAACATTCTGGGCGGGCTCGATCGGCCCACCGCCGGGCGCTACCGGTTCGGCGGCGAGGACGTGGGGTCGTTCGACGACAACGAACTGGCGGATTTTCGCCGCCGACGGATCGGCTTCGTGTTCCAGTCCTTCCAGCTGCTGCCGCGGCTGACGGCGCTGCAGAATGTCGAACTGCCGATGATCTATGCCGGCGTCTCGCCCCACGAGCGCCGTCAGCGGGCCACTAAGCTTCTCGAGCGTGTCGGTCTCGGGCCCCGCATGGGCCACCGGCCGACCCAGCTCTCAGGCGGCCAGCAGCAGCGGGTCGCCATCGCCCGCTCGCTCGCCAACAACCCCGACCTGTTGCTGGCCGACGAGCCCACCGGCGCGCTCGACACCCACACGGGCCAGGAGGTGCTGGCCCTGTTCCGCGAGCTGAACGCCGAGGGCCTGACGCTCGTCCTGGTCACCCATGACGCCGGGGTCGCCGCCCAGGCGCACCGCAGGGTTTCCTTCCTCGACGGTCTGATCGTCGGCGACGATCATGGCGGAGCCAGCGCATGAGGTCCTGGGAACTGGTCAGGTTCGCGGTCGGCGCGATCATCGCCCACCCGATGCGCAGCGCGCTGACCTCGCTGGGCGTGGTGATCGGCGTCGCCGCCGTGGTGATGATGACCTCCATCGGCCTCGGCGCCTCGAAGCGGGTGACCGACACCATCGCGGGCCTCGGCTCGAACCTGATCATCGTCCAGCCAAACTTCCAGCGCGGCGGCGGCTTCGTCAGCGGCGGCGCCGGCCAGGGCCTGACGCTGAGGGATTCCGACGTCGAGGCGATCACCAAGCAGGTCGACAGCGTCGCCGCCGTCGCCCCCACCGTCAGCGGCCAGGCGCAGCTCGCCGCCGAGGGCGCCAACTGGAGCACCCGCGTCCAGGGCGTGACGCCGGCCTACCTGGTCGCCCGAGACCTCAACGTCGCCTCGGGCCGCATGTTCGACGATCGCGAGGCCCGCCAGGGCCGCAAGGTGCTGGTGATCGGAGCCACGGTGGCGCGTGAGCTCTGGGGCGACGCCGATCCCATCGGCCGGCGGGTTCGCGTGAAGACGGTGCCGTTCGAAGTCATCGGCGTGCTGGAGTCCAAAGGCCAGTCAGGCTTCGGCCAGGACCAGGACGACGTCGTCCTGGGCCCGCTGGCCGCTGTGCGCTCGCGGATCGTCGGGCGCCGGACCCGCGGCGACACGGTGCAGACCATCTATGTGAAGGCCGCGACCGCCGACGACCTCGACAAGGTGCAGGAGGACGTCACCAACCTGATCCGCGAACAGCACCGCATCAAGCCGGGCGAGGACGACGACTTCCAGACCCAGAACATGGCCTCGATCCTGGCGGCCAGCCAGGCGGCGGTGGCGACCTTCACGGTGCTGCTTGCGGCCGTGGCGGCGGTGTCGCTGCTGGTCGGCGGCGTCGGGATTATGAACATCATGCTGGTGGCCGTGACCGAGCGGACGCGGGAGATCGGCCTGCGCATGGCCGTGGGCGCCAAACGCTCCGATGTGCTGATCCAGTTCGCCCTGGAAGCGGTGATGCTGTCGCTGGGCGGCGGGCTGATCGGGCTGACCATCGGAGTCCTCGGCGCGATCGGGATCGCCAAGATCGGATCCTGGCCGGCCGCGGTGCCCGCCTGGGCAGGCCCGCTGGCGCTCGGGTTCTCGATGGTCGTCGGCCTGGTGTTCGGGGCCTATCCGTCCTGGCGCGCGGCCCGGCTGGACCCGATTGAAGCGCTCAGACGCGAATAAGTCGCACCCCCACCTGCAACCTTGGCCACATCTCGCTGGTTAGCCCCAGGAAACCCCTGAGACGCCACCGAGGAGTAGTCCCCATGCCTAGCGTTGATTCCGGTAAGCCCCGCGCCCGTCGCGGGTTCGCCGCGATGAACCCCGAACGTCGCCGCGAGATCGCCCGCAAGGGCGGCGCCAGCGTGCCGGGTGAGAAGCGCAGCTTTGCCAAGGACCGCGATCTGGCCGCCTCCGCCGGCCGCAAGGGCGGCGAAGCCAGTCGTGGCGGGGGCCGCACCCGCGGCCGTGAGCTCTAGCGGTTCCGCCTAAGCTCGCAGCAACACGATTGCGAAAGCGGGCTGTTCGCTCGACCATGTGCGTTCGAGCGTCCAGCCCGCGGCTTCGGCCAGCGCGCCGAAGCCTTCCACGGTGAATTTGCACGAATTTTCCGTGTGCAAAGTCTCGCCCGCCCGGAAGGCGAACACCTTCCCCGCAACGGTCACCTGCTGATCGCGCAAGCTTTCCAGATGCATCTCGATGCGGCTCTCGGCGGCGTTCCAGACCGCGCGGTGGACGAAGGCGTCGAGATCGAAGTCTCCGCCCAGCTCGCGGTTTATCCGCTCAAGCAGGTTCTTGTTGAACGCGGCGGTGACGCCTAGCGCATCGTCGTAGGCGGCCACCAGCGTTGCTTCGGGCTTCACCAGGTCGATGCCCACCAGGAAGGACGCGCCCTCCCCCAGCAGATGCCGGGCGCTGACGAGGAAGGTGCGGGCCTCATCGGGCGTGAAGTTGCCGATGGTGGAGCCCGGGAAAAAGCCCGTGACCGGCCGGCCGCGGACGTTTGCAGGCAGGTTCAACGCATTTGTGAAGTCGTCGGTCAGCGGCGCGACCGGCAGCCTCGGATAGTCGCGCCGGATCGCGGCGGCGGCCTCGTCGAGCGCGCTCTGGCTGATGTCGATGGGCACGTAGACGCCGATCTGCCGCGCAGCGTCCAGCAGGATCCGGGTCTTGGTGCTGGCCCCGCTGCCGAACTCAACGAGGGCCGCGCCGGACGGAATGAGCGGCGCGATCTCGCCGACCGAGCGCCGCAGCAGGCCGATCTCCGTTCGGGTGGGATAGTATTCGGAGAGCGCGGTGATCGCCTCGAACAGCCGCGAACCCTCGGCGTCGTAGAAATATTTCGGCGGGATCGACTTCTGCGGCTTGGCCAGGCCGGCCAGCACGTCCCTGGCGAAATCGCCGACTTCGGTGTCGATCTCGGTCGTCCGCGGCTTGCGCGCCGAGGCGACGTCGCGGGCCAGCCTGAGGCCGGAGAACATCCAGCGCTGATGCGGATAGAAGAAGTTGCGGTAGCTGGCCCGGATATGGCCCTGCGGCGTCACGCAGGCGCCGCCGCGCAGCACGAACTGGCCGGCCATGAACTTGCCGTTGTATTCGCCGACCGCGCCGCCCGCAGGGCGGAAGCCGGGATAGGGCGAATAGGCGCTGCGGGTCCATTCCCAGAGGTCGCCGAACATCTGACGCAGGCCCGCGCCCGGCGGCGGCGAAACCGCGTCCAGGCGGCCGGAGCCCAACAAGTTGCCGACGACAGGCAACCCCTGGGCGGCATGCTCCCATTCCGCCTCAGTCGGCAGGCGCGCGTCGGCCCAGGTCGCATAGGCCTCCGCCTCGTAGAAGCTCACGTGGCTGACCGGTGCGGCGAGGTCGAGCGGCCGCAGGCCGTGTAGGGTCATCGACTGCCAGCCGTCCGGACCCTCCTCCCAGTAGAGCGGCGTGGTCCAGCCCTCTGCGCGCGCACGGCTCCAGCCTTCGGAGAGCCAGAATTCCGGCCGCGTGTAGCCGCCGTCGGCCATGAAGCGCAGCCATTCGCCGTTGGTGACCAGCCGGTCGGCCAGTTCGAAGGGCTCGAGCCAGACCTTGTGGCGCGGGGTTTCGTTGTCGAAGGCGAAGTCCTGGCCGTCGCGGCCGATCTCGACGAGGCCGCCGTCAAAGCCCAGGAAACGCAGGTCCTCGGGTGCAGGGCCCGCGGGCGGGCGCCTCGGTGGCGCGTAAGCCGGCTTTAGCGGCGACTGGGCGAAGAGGTGCAGGATGTCCATCAGGATCAGCTCCTGATGCTGTTCTTCGTGCGCCAGGCCCAGGTCCAGCAGATCGGCGAAGCCATCAGCGCCATGGGCCAGGAGCCGATCCATGGCCTCGTCCACATGGCGACGGTAGGCGATCACGTCCGCCTGCGACGGCCGGGTCAGCAAGCCCCGCTCGGGCCGAGGCTGCCGCGGCCCCAGGGCCTCGTAGTAGGAGTTGAAGAGGTATCCGAAGCGGGGATCGAAGGGTTTGTAGCCGGCGACGCGCGGCGTGATCAGGAAGGTTTCGAAGAACCAGGTGGTGTGCGCCAGGTGCCACTTGGTCGGACTGGCGTCCGGCATCGACTGGGCAAGCTGGTCTTCCGGGGTCAACGCCCGGGTCAGGGCTTCGCTCGCCTGGCGCACTGCGCGATAGCGTTCCCGAGCGGGCGATGAGAGCACGGTCGCGCCGTTGCGCACGGCGGGGTCGTCGATGCGGGCCATATCGTCCCTCAGGCCTTGGTCAAGCTCGGCTCCAGAGGGACCCGGCTCGCGGCGCGACCACACAGCTAAGTACTCGCCGCGTCAGCGCCAACACCGCCGGTCAAATGAAGTTCCAATTGGTGCGACGTTTTCGCACACCTAAGGTTCGGAACGGATAGTCAGAGGTTGCGTTCATGCCGTAGGGGTGAGGCAAAGCTGTCAGGCCCAGGCGGAGGGCCATAGAGGGCATAAATGACCGCAGCCCTGAGTTGGCGGGATGAAGTCGTCGCCTTGATACCGGCGTTGAGGGCGTTTGCCTGGTCCCTGAGCCACAACGGATCGGACGCCGACGACCTGGTGCAGGACACCCTGATCAAGGCGTGGACCAATCGCGAAAAGTTCGAGCCCGGCACCAACCTGCGGGCCTGGATGTTCACGATCCTTCGCAACACCTACTACACCCATGTCCTGCGCCGCCGCCGCGAGGTGCGCGACGAGATGGGCGAATATGCCGGACAGTTGAAAACGCCCGCGACCCAGGACTGGAGCGTGGCGATGCGGACGCTGCAGCTGGCTTTGCAGCGGTTGCCGCCTGAGCATCGCGAGGCGCTGATCCTGGTCGGCGCTGCGGGCCTTTCCTATGAGGAGGCGGCGGAAATCTGCGGCTGCGCGCTCGGGACCATCAAGAGCAGGGTGAACCGGGCCCGCGCACGCCTGCTGAAGATCATGGACGCCGACGACGCCACAGACGTGATGGCGCTCGACACCATGACCGCCGCCAGCCGGGCCTGATCAGCCTACCCGCCCGAGGCTTTCAGGGGCGTCGCCGGCGCTTCAGCCTCGTCCAGCTGATCGAAGACCGACGTCAAGCGGTCGGGCAGCGGCCGCTGCTCCAGGGCGCGGAACATGCCGCGCAAGCCATCTTCCAGCGCCTGTGACCTGCGCTTCGCCGCTGATGATTTTCGAGCCATGGACACCGCCCCCGCAGTGGGATTCACCCTACGCCTAGGATGGCGTCATGCAAGGTCCGGGCCGTGGCTTTCACATAGCCAGCGCCGCCGAGGCATTCCGAGAGCCCGCAAGCCCTGGCCCGCTCGACGACACGGGACCTCTCGATCCAGCACGCCTGCAAGCTGGCCGTCCGCGCCGAGGTGGCCGAGAAGCTCGTGGCGATCAACACCTCGACTCAGCTCGCCGCCCGCTGAGCAAGACCACCGCTTGGGCCCACGACTGTCAGGCAGTCGTGGGCCTCGCTATGTGGCTTTGACTATTTCGTCTCCGGATAGACCACCGGCAGCACCAGCGCCGAGGGATGCGCGGCGTCCATATAGACGCTGTTGGTCGCCACGCGCGGGGCCAGCTTGTGCTCGCCTGGCGCCTCGCCGGTGTTGGCGTTCACCTCGAACCGAGGGCTGTTAGACGAGGTGATGTGCAGCTCGATCCGGTGCCCCTTCTCGAAGGTGATGGCGGTGGACCAGAGGTCGATCACCAGCGCTTCCGGAGCCCCGGGCGTCATCATCTTGACGTCGTCAGGCATGCGGCCGTTGCGGTAGCGGGTGCGGATCGGGGCGTCGAGGACGAGCGCCTCATAGCCGTCGGGATAGACGTCCACCAGCTTGGCCATAAAGTCGGTGTCGGGGCCGTCCGTCGCGCCGTAAAGCTCCACCTTCACCGGGCCGGCGATGGTCACGGGCCTGTCGAGCACCGGGGTCTTGAAGCGCAGATAGTCGCCCCGCTCGCCGATCGCGCGCTGGTCCATCGGGCCGCGCTCGAAAGTGAGATTGGCGCCGCCGATCGTCGGCACGGGATTGGCCGGGTCATAGCGGTAGCTGACCTTGACGTCCGCGGCGGCCGGCGGCTTGGCGACCAGGGCCTTGTCTGGGGTTAGGTAGTAGCGCACCTCGCGGTTGGCGGGGGGCCAGTTGGCTGAGCTACGCATGCCGTTGATCGGCGAGTAAGCGCCCTTCCGGGCCGGGCCCATCATGAAATAGCGGACCGGCGGCTCGTCCATGATGCCGTTGTCGACACCCTTCAGCCAGTAGTCGAACCACCGGACCTCCTGGTCGCCGCCCAGCGCCAGACGGTCGCTGCCGGGATAAGCCAGGTCACCCGAAAGGTCCCCGTGCCCGAACGGCCCCATCATCAGCTTTTGGTTGCCGCGAGCGCCCTTGGCGCCCTGGTTCTGCAGGTACTCGAAGTTCGAGATGTTGCCGTGGTTGAAGATGTCGTACCAGCCGCCGACGTTGAACATGGGGATCTTGATGTACTTGCGGTTGGTGCTCATCGCCCCGCGGTTCCAGTCCACGTCGTCGCCGACCCGGGCGCGCTGACGGTCGAGCACCTCCTCCGAGACGCCCTGCCCCTTCGACCATCCCAGCACGTCCTTCTCCTTGAGGACGCCGCCCATGTAGCTGTTGGCCAGGAGGTCGTAGGGCGCGACCACCACATAGGCCGCCTTCAGATGGGGCGGCGCGGCCATGGCGGCTTCATTGGCGGTGATGCCGAGCGCCGAGCCGCCGGTGATCCCGACATTGCCGTTGCTCCACGCCTGTTTGGCCGCCCACTCGACGCTGTCGTAGCCGTCGTCGATGTCGTTCTCGAAGGCGGCGTAAAAGCCCTGCGAGTGGCCCTTTCCGCGCACGTCCTGCAGCACGAAGACGTAGCCCGCGTCGGTGTAGCGCTTGGCCGCCTTGGCGAGCGCCGCGCGGCCCTTCGAGCCGTCGGGGTCCTTCTCCTTGTCGGCCCGGCCGTCCTTCAGATAGGGCGTGCGGCTGATCACCACCGGCCAGGGACCGTTGCCTTCGGGCTTGTAGACGTTGGCGGCGAGCCTGGTCCCGTCGCGCAGGGTCGCCCACTCCTCGACCGCGCCGGGCGGGATGGGCGTCCGGGCGGCGGCCGCCGCAGACTTCGGCCTGGCGTCGGCGGGGCCTACAGCACCCACAGCCACGGTGAGCGCGATAGCTGACGCCAACGCGAATTGCGTGATCTTGCTCATTCCCAGCTTCCCCCGCGCGGGTCTGCGCCCGCGTGCAAAATGTCTTTGGTTCAAATGCCGCGACTCCTGGAAGCGCGGACCGGCATCTAAGCACGGCCCGGGCGCGCCCGTCAGCCCGCCACACGCTCCAGCCAGGCGGTCAGGTTGGCCACCACTTCGGCTCGGTTGGTCTCGTTGAGCATCTCGTGGCGGCCGCCGGGATAGACCTTCACCTCGAGGTCCTTCAGGCCCGCGTCCCGGTACCTGGCGACGAGCGGTTTCAGCAATTCGAGGTCCTGGTTGATGGGGTCCTTGTCGCCGACGAAGATGTAGATAGGCAGGTCCTTGCGGATCTTGGCGATCTCCGCCGGGTCTCGCAGCCGGGCCGAGACGCGGGCGAAGCTGTCGGCGCTGTTGGGCTTGCGGGAGAAGCCGCAGAGCGGATCGGCGATGTAGGCGTCCACCTGGTCCGGATCGCGCGACAGCCAGTCGAACGGCGTGCGCGGCGCCTCACCCTCCACCTGCACCTCATCGAGGCGCTTCGCCGGCCCCGTCCGGTCGCCGAACGCCGCGGTCCCCGACAGCACAAGGCCGTCGATGGCGTGCGAATGGTCGAAGACATAGGCCTGGGCGAAGAACGAACCGAGGCTGTGGCCCAGCAGGATGCGCGGCAGATCCGGATGCCGGCCGTGGATCACGGTGGTGAGCTTGTGCAGGTCCTCGACCACCAGCTCCGCGCCTTTTTCGCCGAAGTCGCCCAGCGCTTCGGGACTCGGGGCCGTGAGGCCGTGGCCGCGATGGTCGTTGGCGTAGATCACCCAGCCGGCTCGCATCAGCGGCTCCAGCGGCTCGCGGTAGCGACCGGCGTGCTCGCCCATGCCGTGGGCCACCTGCAACACCGCGTGAGGCGTCACGTCCTCCTCGACCCAGTGATAGCCGGCGATGGGCGCCCCGTCCGCGCCGCTGAACTGGAAGTGCCGTTCGGAGATGGCCACGCCTCGTCCCTTCCTGCCGGCGCCCGCGCGCTTTATGACGCCTAGATGCCCTGCCCCTGCGCCCAACCGCAACAATGACCCGCGACGACGCCCTGGCCCTAGACGCCGTCGACCCGTTGGCGCAGTTCCGCGATGCCTTCGACCTGCCGAAAGGCGTGATCTACCTCGACGGCAATTCGCTGGGCCCGCCGGCGAAGACGGCCCTGGCGCGGCTGGCCGACGTCGGCGCGCGCGAATGGGGCCAGGACCTGATCCGCAGCTGGAACGTCAATGGCTGGATCGACGCGCCCCTGCGGGTAGGCGGCAAGATCGCCGGCCTGATCGGCGCGCAACCCAATGAGGTGACGGTCGCGGACTCCACCTCGGTGAACCTCTTCAAGCTGGCGGCGGGCGCCCTGTCCCTGCAGCCGGGCCGCGCCACGATCCTCTCCGAAACCGGCAACTTCCCGACCGACCTCTATGTGCTGCAGGGGCTGGCGGCGCTGTTGCCCGGCGTCGAACTCAAGGCCGTTGACGCCGACGACCTCCCAGCCGCGATCGACGAGGACGTAGCGGTCGTCGTGCTGACCGAGGTGCACTACAAGTCCGCCCGCCGCTGGGACATGGCCGCGCTCACCGCCGCCGCCCACGCCAAGGGCGCGCTGGTCCTATGGGACCTCAGCCACAGCGCCGGCGCAGTGGCCACCGACCTCAACGGCTCCGGCGCCGATCTGGCGGTCGGCTGCGGCTACAAGTACCTGAACGGCGGGCCGGGAGCGCCGGCCTTCCTGTTCGTGGCCGAGCGGCACCAGGGCGCGATCCGCAGCCCACTCAGCGGCTGGATGGGCCACGCCGAGCCCTTCGCCTTCGACGACGCCTATCGGCCCGCCGCCGACATCCGCGCCCAGATCACCGGCACGCCGCCGATCCTCGGCCTGGCCGCCCTGGAGGCCGGCGTCGACCTGCAGCTCCAGGCCGACCCGGCGCTGGTGGAGGCCAAGGGGCTGGCGCTCGCCGACCTCTTCATCGAACTTGCAGCCGAGCGCTGCGCCGAGTTCGGGGTGGCGCTGGCCAGCGACCGCTCCGCCCGGCGAGGCCTGCACGTCGCCCTCACCCACCCCGAGGGCTACGCGATCGTCCAGGCGCTGATGGCGCGCGGCGTGGTCGGCGACTTCCGCGCCCCCGACGTCCTGCGGTTCGGCTTTTCGCCCCTCTTCCTGAGCTTCGCCGACATTTGGGACGCCGTGGAGATCCTGCACGACGTCCTGGCCACCGCCGCCTGGGACACCGAGGCCTTCCGGGCCCGCGCCGCGGTCACTTAGGGCAAGGCCGTTTCCAAAACCGCTCGTCGGCGGCAGATGATCGCTGTGGGGCGCGAGGCGTAGGCGAAGCCCCGAGGATGTGCCCAAGTGGACTTCGCCCCGCCAAACACCCCGGGGAGCGACGTTGTTCGGAGAGTTCAACAGCTTGTCTGCGCAGGAAGCGGCTTCCCTCATATGGCGACCGGAACATCTGAGGCTGGCGATCGATGCCGCCAGCGTCGCGCTTTGGTCGTGGCAGGTCGATACTGACCGCTTCACCATGGACGAGCGAGCCTTCGACTTGTGGGGTTTGACCTGGTCGAAGGAAGTCGCGTTCGAGGAGCTATCCGCCCACATTCACCCTGCCGACCGTGATCGAGTACGCGCGGCTTTTACGGCGACCCGCTCCGTCGCAGGACCTTACGAAATCGATTTTCGAATCATGCTGGGCCGCGACGTGCGGTGGATTTCAGCACGAGGCCAGGGGGCCGATGTCGGCATCGTCGATCGGATCATGTTCGGAATCTTCCTGGACGTGACGGGACGGAAGCAGGCCGAGGAGGGCCACGAACTGCTCGCCGGCGAGATGAGTCATCGGGTCAAGAACCTGCTCGCTATCGCCGCCGGCCTGACCCGCATCACGTCGCAGTCCACGACATCGATCGCTGAGATGGCTCAGGTGCTGACGGAGCGTCTGACGGCGTTGGGTCGGGCCCATGACCTTGTTCGCCCCTTACCGGGTCACGAAGGCAAGGCGGCGCTGCTTGGGGACCTGTTGTCGGTATTGCTCGCGCCGTATGACGATCCTGGTGCGTTTGCCGGCCGCATCAGGGTGGCTGTTCCAAGGATGGGGATCGGAGAGAGGACCGCCACCACTCTGGCATTGGTTATCCACGAAATGGCCACCAACTCGGTCAAACACGGCGCCTTGTCGTCCGAATGCGGGATACTCGACGTTTCCAGCACGACCGATGACCAAGATGTGTTCGTGGTCTGGGCCGAAACCGGCGGTCCGGCTGTCTCAGGCCCTCCGGAGATGCATGGATTCGGGAGCAAGCTGATCTCCCGCAGCATCGCGCACGACCTTGCAGGCGCGCTGTCTTACGATTGGCAGGAAAGCGGCCTTGTCGCCACGTTGCGGATGAGGAAGGACAGGCTGGCGGCCTAAGGTGTCATCCCGCGCGATGCGTCCGCTCTGCAGGGCGCTAAGCCGCGAACAACCCCCTGGCGGTCTCACAGACCGACTCAATGTCGTACGGCTTCGCAATGAAAGACACCGGCAAGTGGTCGAGTGGCCGTTGAATGGGCAGAGCGGAGGTGATGATCACCTTCAAGCTTGGGAGGCGTACGAGCAGGTGTTCCGCCAGGTCGATGCCGTTCATGTCGCCCGGCATGTTCACGTCCGTGAACAGGAGCTGGATGCCTCGCTTGGCGTCACTTATCTGAAGGGCTTCCGCAGCATGTCCGGCCTCGAACACAACAAAGCCTCCCTCTAGAA
>Ga0207676_10001309_pt1 | contig 18536 bp, 16 predicted proteins | sample KBSSwiS72_FD_184307 | JGI IMG/M metagenome (GOLD analysis project Ga0207676, IMG submission 184307) | Switchgrass rhizosphere microbial communities from Kellogg Biological Station, Michigan, USA - KBS Switchgrass S7-2 (SPAdes) (version 2) | ecosystem: Host-associated > Plants > Roots >...
CGTCGTCGCGTGCGGCGACGAACGGTCTGCATCAGTTTGGGGCATTATTGCTCTTCCGCACCAATCCTCGTTCGGGAAGGCCAACGCGCCTTCGCGAACCGTGTTCCCAATCGGCGCCTATCAGACCGCCGGGACGGTCGCCGCGTCGAAGAACAGGGCCTGGGCGATCGCCGCTTTGACGGTCGAGCGCTGGAACGGCTTGGTGATGAGGAAGGTCGGCTCCGGCCGCGTCCCGGTCAGCAGCCGCTCGGGGAAGGCGGTGATGAAAATCACCGGCACCGAGAATTCCGCGAGGATGTCCTTGACCGCATCGATCCCGCTCGAATCGTCGGCGAGCTGGATGTCGGCCAGCACCAGCCCCGGCGGGTTCTGGCGCGCCTGGGCGACCGCCTCGTCCCGGGTTACGGCGACGCCGGTCACGTTGTGGCCGAGGTCGCGGACGATGGTTTCGATGTCCATCGCGATGATCGGCTCATCCTCGATGATCAGCACGTCGGCCAGCGTCTGGCGCTCGATCTCCTCGAGGGCCTCCGCGACCAGCGAGTCGACGTCGGCCGGCCGCGCCCCGATCAGGTAGCCGGTGTCTTCCGACGAAAAGCCTTCGAGCGAGGTCAGCAGCAGCGCCTGGCGCGACAGCGGCGTGATCCGCGACAGCCGCGCGTGCGCAATCGACTCGGGACCGCCCGAGCCGCGCGCCGGCTCCTCGCCCTCCTCGATATTGGCGGTCGACCAGATGGCGTGGAAGGTCTTGTACAGCCCCAGACGCGGGTCGACGTCCCGCGGGAATTCATCGGGCTTGGCGACGATCGCCTCGAGCGCTGCTCGAACGAAGGCATCGCCATGCGCCTGGCTGCCGGTCAGCGCCCGCGCGTAGCGGCGCAGGAAGGGCAGATGCGGAGCAAGTTCCTGGCCCAGCGACATATGTGAATGCTCTCCTAGCCTACGAGTTAGCGGGTCTTTGGCCGTGCGTCGGTATTGTTGCAACCCTCGAAGGATCGATCCCCACTTGAGCTTGCCTCCCCAGAGAAGTGACGGAAGTTGGAACCAAGCACAGCGCATTTGGTTTCCCCCCTCGCGGAGGCGGGCAAGTGTCAGCCCGAATTCGAGCATTTTGGCGTTCCGTTTCGGCACGCGGCCGGTTCTGACCCGTTGCGCCTGGAGTCGAGGTTTGTATGAGCGCGTTGACCCGCGCGGGGGGGATTAGAGGTTGAGTGCTAAGGTTCGAGGCCAGTCGGAGGGCGGAAGGCAGGGCAACCGTCCCTCGAAGCCTGCAGATCGCGACAAGAAGGGACGCAAGCAGCGCTCCACCGACCTCGGGCGCGCGCTGCGCTCGGTCTACGACGACACGCTGCGCGAAACGGTGCCCGACGAGTTCGTCAGTCTTCTCGGAAAACTCAGCTGAACTGATGGCTGGCGCGGGATGGTGAAGGCCGCCGCCCGCTGGTTCGCCGGCCTCCCCACGGCGGCCAAGCTGCTGCTCATCCTGACCGCGCTGCTGCTCCCGATCGGGGTCGGGCTCAGCCTTATTGCCTTCTCCGGAATCCATGACGCCAACGACATGCTGCGCCAGCGCAGCGCCGGCGAAGCGCGCACCGCGGCGCGCGCCGCCGAAGGCCTGATCGCGCGCAACGCGCTGGCGCTGCGGGTGGCCTCGGCCGGCGCCATCGCCAGCGGCGGCAGCGACCCCTGCGGCCGCGCGCTGGCGGCGCTCGCCACCGCACCGGGGATCTCGCGCAGCTTCACGCTTCGGGATTCGTCGGGGAAGCTGCTGTGCAGCGCCGGCGGGTTTGTACCGCGCACCGACGCTCCCCTGGTCGCGCCCGGGGACGTCCGGGTGTGGATCGACCCCGACGACCGGCAGGTCGACCTCCGCGTCGGAGTCGTCGGCGGGATGGCGACGGCCAGCGTCACGACCGCCGAGCTGCGCAGCGCGGCGCTCGATTCGACCGGGACGGTCAGTGCGCTGGAGCTGGTCGACGGCGAGCACCGGCTCGACATCGTGCCGCCGCCCCCGGGCGCCGCCCTGACCTACACCGAGCTGCCGATCGCCAACGACGCGCTGACCGCGCGAGTCGGGTTCCCGGTCACGCGACTGACCCCGATCGACAAGGGCTTGCTGTTGCTGCCGCTGCTGATGTGGGTCCTGGCGGCGCTGGTGACCTGGCTGCTGGTGACTCGCCTGCTGATCCGCCCGTTGCGGCGGCTGGAGCGGGCGGTGGTGCAATATCAGCCGGGCGGGGATGGCCTGGATCTGCCGCGGAGCGTCGGCCCGTCGACCGAGATCCAGGGGCTGCGCGACGCCTTCGGCCGCGCCGTCGCCCAGGTCGAGGACTCGGAACGCGAGATGACCGAGGCGCTGACCGGCCAGCGGCGGCTGGTGCGCGAGGTCCACCACCGGGTGAAGAACAATCTGCAGGTCATCGCCTCGCTGCTCAACATCCACGGCCGCAGCGCGGACAGCCTGGATGCCCGCGCGGCCTATGCCGGCATCGGCCGGCGAGTCGGAGCGCTGTCGATCGTCCACCGCAACCATTTCGCCGAGATGGAGGAGAATCGCGGGATCGCGCTTCGCCCGCTGCTGTCCGAGCTCGCCGCCGAGCTTCGCGCCGGCGCCCCCGAGCCGGCGCGTAAGCTGGCGATCGACCTCGAGCTCGAGACCGTCAACACAACCCAGGACGTCGCCGTCGCGGTGGCGTTCCTGGTCACGGAGATCGTCGAATATGCGATGCTCAATCGACCGCAGGATCCGGTCGAGATTTCGCTGCGCCGCACCAGCCAGCTGACCGCGCGACTGATGCTGGGCAGCCCGGTCCTGGTCCCCGAGGATTCGGGGCAACCGGAAAAGGCGCAATTTGAACGCATTATCGCTGGCCTGGCGAAACAACTTCGGTCAACCCTGGAGCGGAAACTTGGCCGCTACAGCGTTGATTTGCCTGTATTTCCGCCGCTGTGATCAAGCGCGCATGTCGTTACGGCCGTAGCGAAAAAATTCTTCAGGGGCTCGGAACTGTTGGTGAAGAAGGGGCGTTGTGCTGTTCGGATAGTGACCTTTTGCCCCCCCGCTCTCGCTATCCGCTTAAATGGGCCCGGAACCGCCAACCCTCCCCCCCCCCGGTGGCGCTTCCGGGCCCTCTCTTGTCTGGGCTTCCGAAACGATCGAGTCTGACCGGGCCGCTTTGCGCGCCGCGCGCCAGTGGGTGATGCGGATGGCGAGGATCGCGAATTCGTAGAGCCCGTAGAGCGGCACCAGCAGCAGCAGCATCGAAACCGCGTCGGGCGGAGTGAGCACGGCGGACACCGCGGCGGCCGCGACCACCGCGTAGCGGCGCGACTTGACCAGTTGCTCGCGGGTCACCAGGCCCGCGCGCTCGAGGATCATCAGCAGGATCGGCAGCAGGAACGCCGCGCCGAACCCGAACAGGAAGCGGGTGACGAAGGTCAGATAATTGCCGACCCCCGGGAGCGCTTCCTGGGTGACCCCGCCGATATTGCCCTGGAAGCCGAGCAGGAAATGCAGCGCCCAGGGCATCGCGACGAAATAAGCGAAAGTCGCTCCGGCGGCGAAGAACAGCGGGGTCGCCAGCAGGAACGGCAGGAAGGCGTTCTTCTCCTTCGCGTAGAGGCCGGGGGCGACGAACCGCCACAGCTGGGTCGCGAGCACCGGGAAACTCAGCATGATCGCCGCGAACAGCGCGACCTTCACCCGGGCGAAGAAAGCTTCGAAAATGTCGGTGTAGATAAGCTTGCCCTGCCCGGCCCGAAGCAGCGGCTGGACCAGCACGGCGAAAATGTTGTCGGCGAAATAGATGCAGACAAGGAAGGTGACGAGCAAGGTCGCGAGGCACCACAGCAGCCGGCGCCGCAGCTCGATCAGATGTTCGAGCAAGGGCTGCTTGGTTTCGTCGATGTCCCTCATGGCAGCGGCCGCTTCTCGGGCGGAAGCTCCTCGTCGTCCGTCACTGGCAGCTCGGGATCGGCGATCGGCGGCATCTCGTCCGGCTGGCCGGCTTCGGCCGGGTTGGCGGGATGGAGCCGCATGATGCGCTCATTCTCCTCGCGCCATTTCTTCTCCATTTCCTCGAGCTCGGCCTCGCGCATCATATTTTCCATGCCCGCGGTGAAATGGCGCGCCATCCCGCGCATCCGTCCGACCCAATAGCCGACCGTGCGCAGGACCTTCGGCAGGTCCTTGGGCCCGATGAAGATCAGGGCGAGGATCGCGACGATCGCGAGCTCGGTGGAATCGACGCCGAACATGCCGGCCCTTCTAGAGCTTAACGGGCTTCGTCGTCTCGCGGCGGCGGTGCCGCGGACTCGTCGCGCCGCGGCGTGACGTCGATCGGCTCCTGGTCGCGGGGAAGCTGCCGCTGCCCTTCGGCGCGGCGCTGTTCCTCATGGCGCTTGCGCGCATCGTCTTCCTCGTCGGACAAGCCCTGCTTGAAACTCTTCATGCCTTTGCCGAGCTCGCCCATGATGTTCGAGATCCGGCCCGCGCCGAACACGAGGAGGACGATCACCAGAAGAAGCAGAAGGTGCGGCCATTGAAGACCCATGATGAAACTCCTTTGGTGGCCTCTCTAGTCCGCCTCATCCTCGCTTTCCAGTTGAAGCTGGAAGGCGGCGTCGTCGAGCGGGTCGAGCAGGCCCGCGGCCTTGAGGTCGTCGATCCCCGGCAGGTCGCGGCGCGAGCCCAGCCCGAAATGAGTCAGGAACTCGTGCGTCGTCGCATAGAGTAACGGCCGCCCCGGCCCTTCCCTCCGGCCCGCCGGCCGCACCCAGCCGGCGTCCATCAGCACGTCGAGCGTGCCCTTAGAGATCTGGACGCCGCGGATCGCCTCGATCTCGGCGCGGCTGACCGGCTCGTGGTAGGCGATGATCGCCAGCGTCTCGGTCGCGGCGCGCGACAGCCGGCGCGGCTCCTCGCGGGTCCGGCGCAGCAAGTGCGCGAGGTCGGGCGCGGTCTGGAAATGCCAGTGCCCGCCCCGCTCGACCAGCTCGATCCCGCGGCTTTCATAGTGCGCCGCAAGCTCGCCGAGCGCGAGCTCGACCGGCCCCTCGCCGACATGCTCGGCAATCTCGTCGACGCTGAGCGGCGTGGCCGAGGCGAAGATCGTCGCTTCGACCGAGCGGGTGAACTCGTCCACGCCTTAAGCGACCTTGAGCATGATCGGCGCGAACGGCTCGTCCTGAGCGATGTCGAGCCGGCCGCGGCGCGCTAGCTCGAGCGCGGCGAGAAAGCTCGAGGCGAGCGCGGAGCGGCGGAACCGCGGGTCCTGGCTCGACGGCAGGAAGCTCTCGAGGAAGGTCCAGTCGAGCGCCTGGCCGATCATTCGCGCGACCCGCTCGATGGCTTCCTCGAGCGTCATCACCGCGCGGGCGTGGACCACGTGCAGCGCCGGCGCGGAGCGGGCGCGCACCGCCCCGTAGGCCGCGAACAGGTCGAAATCGCGCACCTGCCACAGCGCCCTGCGGACCAGGCGCAGGCCCTCCGGGTTCCCGCGCAGGAAGACGTCGCGGCCGACCCGGTCGCGGCCGAGCAGGCGCGCGCCCGCCTCGCGCATCGCATCGAGGCGCTGCAGCCGCATCTGCAGCCGGAAGGCAATCTCTTCGGGGCTCGGGTCCTGCTCGGGATCCTTGGGCAGCAGCAGGCACGACTTGAGGTAGGCGAGCCACGCCGCCATCACCAGATAATCGGCCGCGATCTCGAGCTTCAGCGCGCGCGCCTCGGACAGATAGGCGAGATACTGCTCGACCAGCTGCAGGATCGAGATTTGCGCGAGGTCGACCTTCTGTGCCCGGGCGAGGCTCAGCAGCAGGTCGAGCGGCCCTTCCCAGCCGTCGAGGCTCAGCGTCAGCTCATCCGGCTGGCGGATCGGCCGTTCCTCAAACTCCGCGTCGGTCTCCATCGCCCTAACCTATACCAGCGCCAGCAGTTCGTCGCGCTTGGCGACGGCCTCGGCAAACGTCGGCCCCTCATGATCTTCGACCAGCGTAACGGCCATCGCCCGGGCTAGCCGCGCTTCGCCCTCGTGGCTCAGGCGCGGGACCGCCTTCGCGACCGCGACCATCTCCTCCATCTTGCCCGAGCAATGCAGTGCCGCGTCGCAGCCGGCCGCGACCACACCCGCTGCACGGCTCTCGAAGTCACCCTGGAGCGCCTCCATCCCGAGGTCGTCGCTCATCAGGAAGCCGTCGAAGCCGATCCGGCCGCGGATGATGTCGCCGATGACGGTCGGCGACAGGCTCGCCGGGCGGTCGGGGTCCCAGGCGGTATAGACGACGTGCGCGGTCATCCCCATCGGCGCCGACGCCAGCCGCTCGAACGGCTCGAGGTCCGATTCCAATTCCTCGGCACGCGCCGGGACGACCGGAAGCTCCTTGTGGCTGTCGACGAGCGCCCGGCCGTGCCCCGGCATATGCTTGACGATCCCGACCACGCCGGCCGAGGCCAGGCCGTCGAGCACCGCCCGCCCGAGCGCCGCCACCTGCATCGGCGCCGAGCCCAGCGCGCGGTCGCCGATGATGTCGCTGGCGCCCTCCTGCCGGACGTCGAGCAGGGGCAAAGCGTCGACGTTGAGGCCGCCGGCGCGGAGCGTCAGCGCGATGGCCCGCGCGTTCGAGCGCACCGCCTCGATCGCGGACGACGGCGCCAGCGCATAGAGCTCGGCGAAGCGCTCGGCGGCGGGGAAGGCCGGCCATTCGGGCGGCCGCATCCGCGCCACCCGCCCGCCCTCCTGGTCGATCAGGATCGGCAGGTCGGCCCGGCCGGTGAGGTCGCGCAGGCTGTCGGTCAGGCGCAGGACCTGGCCAGGGTCGCCGCAATTGCGCTTGAACAGGATGAAGCCGGCCGGCTCCGAATCGCGGAAAAAGCTCCGTTCCTCGTCGCTGAGCGCGAGGCCCTCGAGACCGTAGATTGCCGCCTGCATCGCTTATTGCGCCACGAAGCAATTCTCGCCCGCGGCCTTGAGCGTCTGGCACAGCTGCCGGGCGTCGCCCGGCGAGGCCGTCGCGGCGCGCAGCCGGATCCCGCCCGGGAACGGCATGACGAGTTTGTTCGCCGACGCGACCGCCGGGAAGCGCGCCGACAGCGCCGACCACGCCCGCTCGGCCTGGGCGCGGTTGGCGAAGGCGCCAAGCTGGACGACGCTGCCCGAACCCCCGGTCGGAGCGGCCGGCGGCGCCGGTTCGGCCGTCACCGGCTGCTTGGTTTCGTTGGGCGGGATTCGCTTCGGCTCGTCCTTCGGCGGCGGCGGCGGAGTCTCGCGGACCTTGCTCAAGTCGAGGTGGGCGTCCTTGTCCTCGCCGGCGCTGGTCTCGTAGGCGGTCTCGCTGTCGCCGGCGACATTGAGCCCGCCGGGGTTGGGCGGCTTCACCTTGTACGGCCCCGGCTCGGCCTTGATCAGCTCGGGCGCTCCGCCGACCTGCGCGTCGCGGCGCCCAATCCAGAAGAAGGTCGCGGCGACGAGGGCCGCGGCCAGCAGCACGACCAGCAGCGCCGCCAGCATCTTGCGCGCCGACACCCCGCGCGGCTCATCCTCGTCCTCGACCGCGGTCAACCACGGCAATTGGCCGTCGTCATAGGCCGAGCGCTGGTCGGTCACGCGCGCCGCTCGTCGATCACGACGCAGCTTTGCCCAATCATCCGCATCCGTTGGCACAGGACGGTCGAATGGGCCTGCGAGGTCGTCCCCATCTGCAGGCGGTAGTAGACCTGGCCGTTGCGATAGGACTGGACCGGCACGACCAGCGCCGGGAGGCGCTTCATCGCCGGGTTGTTCTTGACGATGGCCCACCACCCCTTCTTGGCCTGGCGGGCGCTGCGGAAGGCGCCGATGCGGACCAGCCGTCCGGACGCGCCGTCGACCACGCGCACCGGCCACGGGCCGGTGAAGACGGGCCGGGCGGGCTCCGGCTTGGCCGCTTCCGGCGCGGCCGGCACGGTTGCGTCGGCCGCGGCCGGCTCCGCCGCGGGCTGCGGCTCGTCGGTTTCGGCCTGGGTGGGGGCCGCTTCGGGCTCGGACGCGATGCGCGGAACGGGTTCGCGGCGCGCACGCGGCGCCTCGACGAGCGGGATCGGCGGGGCGACGATCGGCTCGATCTTCGGCGCGACCGGGGGCGGCGCTTCGAGCGCCCGGCTTTGCTCGGCGGCGTCGGGCAGGCGGAAGGTCGCTTCGGGTCGCGGCGAGATGCTCGACGGCTGCTCGTCGCTGCTGCGGAGGCCGACCCAATAAGCGGCCCCGGCGACCAGCAGGACGCCGGCAAACACCCAGCCGAGCAGGCCGCCGCCGGCCGGGCTCGGCGGCCGGGCCGGCCGGGCCGGTTGCGCCGGTTCGTCGGGAAGCCATGGCAGCCGGTCCATGCCGAGCGCCACCCGGCTGTCGGTCATCGTCAGCGCATCTCCTCGGTCGCAGCCACTCCCATGAGGGCCAAACCGCTCCGGATGATCTGCGCGATTCCGAGCGCGAGTTCCAGCCGCGCGCGCGAAAGTTGTGGATTATTTTCAATCAGGAAGCGCCGCTCGGGATCGTCATTGCCGCGGTTCCACAAGGCGTGGAAGTCGGACGCCAGGTCGTACAGATAGAAAGCGATGCGGTGGGGCTCGTGGGCCAGCGCGGCGCTTTCGACGGTGCGCGGATACTGAGCGGCGCGCTTGACCAGCGCGAGCTCCTCCTCGTCGAGCAACGCCAGGTCCGCGGCGCTGCTCAAATCGACCCCCGCGTCCGCCGCCTTGCGTTTGAGCGAGCTGATCCGGGCGTGAGCGTATTGGACGTAGAACACCGGATTGTCCTTCGACGCCTCGACCACCTTCATGAAATCGAAGTCGAGCGGCGTGTCGGCGCGCTTGGTCAGCATGATGAAACGGACGACGTCCTTGCCGACCTCCTTCACGACCTCGGCCAGCGTGACGAAGTCGCCCGCGCGCTTCGACATTTTCACCGGCTCGCCGCCGCGGAAGAGGCGCACCATGTTGATGATCTTGACGTCGAGGTCGACCCGGCCGTCGGTCAGCGCGCGGACGGCCGATTGGACCCGCTTGACCGTCCCGGCATGGTCGGCGCCCCAGATGTTGACCAAATGGTCGGCATTCTGCGCCTTCTGCCAGTGATACGCCGCGTCGGCGCCGAAATAGGTCCAGCTGCCGTCCGACTTCTTCATCGGCCGGTCCTGGTCGTCGCCGAACTGGCTCGAGCGGAACAGGGTCAGCTCCACCGGCTCCCATTCGTCGTGCGGGTCGAGGCTCTTGGGCCGTTCGAGCACGCCCTCGTAGACCAGCCCCTTGTCGCGCAGCACGCCCATCGCCTCGTCGACCGCGCCCGCCCGCTGCAGCTCCGCCTCGGACGAGAACAGGTCGTGGTGGATGTTCAGGAGGCCGAGGTCATGGCGGATCAGGTCGAGCATCGTCTTGATCGCGCGATCGCGAAACGGCTCGAGCCATTCGGCTTCGGGCGCGGCCGCATATTGGTCGCCGAACTCGGTGGCGAGCAGCGCGCCGACCGGCTTCAGATAGTCGCCGGGATAGAAGCCTTCCGGGATCTCGCCCACGTCCTCGCCGAGCGCTTCGCGATACCGCAGGTGCACCGATCGGGCGAGCGTATCGACCTGCGCGCCGGCGTCGTTGACATAATATTCCTTGGTGACCCGGAAGCCGGCCGCTTCGAGCAACCGGGCGAGGCTGTCGCCGACCACCGCGCCGCGGCAATGGCCCATGTGCAGCGGCCCGGTCGGATTGGCCGAGACATATTCGACATTGACCCGCTCGTTGCCGCCCACGCTCGACAGCCCATAGTCGTCGCCCTCGCGCAGGATGGTCTTCAGTTCGTCGCGCCAGGCGTCGGCGTTCAGGCGGAGGTTGATGAACCCCGGCCCGGCGATCTCGACCGCGGTCACCGGGGGCAGCGCCGCGAGCTTCGGCTTGATCGCCTCGGCGAGCGCGCGCGGATTGGTCCCCGCGCCCTTGGCCAGCACCATCGCCGCATTGGTCGCGAGGTCGCCGTGCGCCGGATCGCGCGGCGGCTCGACCGTCACATTCCGGCGGTCGATGTCCGCCGGCAGCGAGCCGTCGGCAACGAGGTCGTCAAGCACTCCGTCGAGAAGCGCGGCATATTGGGCGTAGAGGCTCAAATCAGGGCACCAGGGCTGGAAAGCGTGGCGCTCTAGCGCAGCCTTTGCCGTGCGTCACCCTTGGCGGTCAGATCACATCGATCGGCGTGTGGTGCTGATAAACGTCCGTCAAATCGAGCGCGGCGCTCTCGACGTGGGTCGCATGCGGCGTTGAAGCGTCCGAGGTCCGCGCCACCGAAACGGTCGCCGCCGCGCCGCCCGACAGATAGCGAAGCGCGACGGCCGCCGAGCCGTTGATCGCGCTCAGCGTGATCCAGTGGTCGCCCCCGCCGTCAACGTCGACCTGGATGAGGCCGCCGCTGGTCACCCGCAAGAAGCCGCCGCTGATGACGTTGGTGCCGGGGGCCACATTCAGGATTTGCGTCACATCGACGATATCGCCCTTGGCGTAGTCGGTGACCGTGTCGACGTTCCCCGGCCCCAACAACGCGGCATTGCCGAGGATGAAGGTGTCATTGCCGCCGCCGCCGGTCAGCACGTCCGCTCCGCCTTTCCCCTCTATGAGGTTGGTTCCCGAATTGCCGACGATGGTCTGGTTGAAGTCGTTGCCGGTGAGGTCGATCGCACCCTTGCCCTTGTCGTTGGTGGTGCGCAGGACCTCGATCTCGCTGCCGGCGAAAAGCGCGTAGCTGACGCTCGTCTTGACCACGTCCTGGCCGATCCCGCCCGCGCCCTCGAGGACCAACGTCGAAGCGTTGCTGACAGTGTAGGTGTTGCCGGCCAGCATTGCCGCGCCGCTGACCACCGCGGCTTGTGCGGCATAGGTTCCGGTGGCGTTTCCCGTCGCTGACAGCTCAAGCGTATAATTGCCGCTTGAAGTGGCCGTGAACGTCAGGGTCGAGTCGAAGCCTGCGCCGCTGTCGGCATCCGCCCCGACCTGGCTTCCGCTGGGGCCGAGCAGCCGCAGCGAGGGGTCGGCAAGGCTGCCGGCTGTGCCCAGCGAGCTCACCCCGAGCATCTCGAACCGGTAGGTGGTGCCCGCAACTATCGCCACGACCAGCTTGTCGACCTCGCCGACCGCAGCAATGCTGGCGATCGAGCGGTAATCGACGTCGGCGCCGGTCAGCGGCAAGGTCTCGATCCACGGCGTGCCCGTCAGCAGCGCATAGGAATAAGCGCCGACGAGCGCGTGCGCTTGGGCGGTGGGGTGGACGTCGTCGAAAAAGATCAGGTCGCGATGGCCGAGCAGATTCCCCGCGAGTTCCGCCGTCGTCAGGCCGTGGAGCGCAGCGATCTCGGGCAGGATCTTGCTCAGCGTGCCTGCGACCACATTGCCGGCGGAATCCTGATAATCCATCAGCGGCACGTAGGTCACGGACGCGCCCAGCGCCTGCAGAGCGGGGACGACCTGGGTGCGGATCAACGTGTCGAGATAGATCGAATAGTCGGTCGCCGCCGCGCTTCGCGCGACCTCGGCGCCGTCGAGCACGTTGTTGCCGTTCAAGTCATATTTGGGGATGATCCCGACGTCGGGGACGCCGGTGATTAGGATGTTGCGGGCGCCGATGTCGACCAGCTGCGCGATCTCGTGCAGCATCTTGTCGGCCGCCGCGTCGAGCGCGCCGTGCGCGTCTGCGAGGGACGCCGGATCGCTTCCGCTGGGCGCTAGGCTGCGGACATCGTTGCCGCCGATGGTGAAGACGTAAAGCGCATTCGGATCGGCATGGTTGTCGACCGCATCCTTGAACGCGTCGGTCTGGCCGTCGAGGTCGGGAACGACCTCGTCGCCCTGGCGGATCTGCGCGCCGCCGTAGGCGAAGTTCAGATTGTGCCCGTTCGGATCGGAGGCGAACGGATCGATCGGGAGACCGAACACGGGATCTTCGAAGCCGTAGGGAAAGACCGGCTTGGTCACGAGCCCGACGGCCTTGTTGGCGAGCAAATCGGCGAATGTGTAGCCGTCGGTGAAGCGGCCGAGGAAATAGCCCAGCGCCGCGGTCGGAGCGCCCTCGGGCAGGTCGGTGAAGGGGAGCCCGCCGTACCATTGGGCAAGCTTCAGCGCATTGCCCGAATCGACCAGGCTGTCGCCGAACACAAACACGCCCGAATAAGCCATGACGCCCTCCCCCAAAGGACAGGCCGCCACTACGGGACGACTCACTCTGCCCCCGCGCGGAAGGTCCATCAAAATGAATGCGATAACAATCGGATAAATGGTTAACGCGAAGCCCGAGCCATCAGGCGATCAGCGGCTGGTTCAGCGCCGTGCTGTGGGTTTCTGGAAAGAGGGTCGCCATCGTCCGCGCCGGCTCGAGCCCGAAATGCTGGGCGAGCGCGCTGGCGATCAGCGCGTCGAGGTCGGTGGTCGGCCTGAGATCGCGGCCTTCGTAGAGCGCGCCTTGCCCCAGCCCCGGCCAGTCGGCGACGACCTTGCCGCCGGCGACCGCGCCGCCAAGCAGCATCGCCGCCGACGCCGTGCCGTGATCGGTGCCGCCGGTGCCGTTGGGCGCGACCGTGCGGCCGAACTCGGTGGCGACGATCACCAGGGTGTTCGCCCAGTCCGGGCCGAGCCCGGTCCTCAACGCCGCGACCAGCTGGTCGAGCCCGCGCAGCTGGGCGTTGAGCCGGCCGCGCTGGCCCGAGTGGGTGTCCCAGCCGCCGGTCTCGATCATGGCGATCCGCGCGCCATTGTCGCCGGCGAGCAGCTTCGCGGCGAGGGCTCCGGCCGCCGTGCCGTTCTGCCCGGCGCCGCCAGCGAGGTCGCCCGCGGTCATGCGAGTCTCCATCGCCGCCGTCCACAGGCCGTGCAGCTGCTGGTCGCTTTCGTAGAGCTTGCCGACCCGGGCGAGCAGGTCGTCCGGTGCGCCCGGCAGCGCCGACGCCGCATAGGACGAAACCTCATGCGCGCCGCGCAGCGCCATCGGCACGGTCGCCGACAGCGCCAGCGCCTTCGCCTCGTCCTGCGGCAGCAGGCCCAAGAGCCGGTTCATCCAGCCGTCCCTGACCCGGTAGGCGGCGGTGCCGCCGGTCTCGAGCACGTTCTGGCCGTCGAAGTGCGAGCGGTCGCGGTAAGGCGACGCCACGGCATGGACGAACAGCGCCTGGCGTTCCGCATAGAGCTTCGCACTCTCGGCCAAGGCCGGATGCAGCGTGAAAAAGCCGCCGAGCTTCGCGCCGCCCGCGAGATCTTCGGCAAAGGCGTCGCGAATTCCGGCAAAGGCGGGGTCACCGGTCGGCGCGACGATCGCCAGGCCATCGGCGGCGCCGCGCTGGATGATGAACAGGAAGCGCTTGGGCGTGTTGGCTTTGGCGAACGCCATCCGCGGCAGCCCGAGACTGGCAATGGTGACGCCTCCGGCGGCGAGGAAGAAGCGGCGGCTGAGCATGCTCATCTCCTCACGAACTCGGGGCTGACCAGCAGCAGCGCCAGGCCTTCGACCGGGCTCTCGGCGCGCGCGATCGCCGTTCGGCTGGGGTCGCCGAGCGAGCCCGGCAGGACCTTCTCGGCCAGCGCGCGCGGGTCGACCGACGACCCGACCCGGTCGGCGATCCGTTGCGCCACCTCGACCCGGCGGACCAGCGCCTCGGGCGCGGCCCAGCTCGCGGCGATGTCGTCGAAGCCGGCGGGCGAGCCTGGCTTCCAGACCGGCTGGCCGAGCTGGTTCATCAGCGCTCCGGCGACGGTCGGGTCGAGCTCGGTCTGGTTGAGCGCCCGAAGCGCGGAGACCGACCATTCCCACGGGGTCTTGAACTTGAGCGGCCGGGCGGCCCAGGCCTCAGGCGAGTCGACGAGCGCGCGATAGACGGTCGGCAAATCCCCGCCGCTGTTCAAATAGGCCTGGGTTAGCCGGTCGACCATCGCCGGCGGCGGGTCGTCGCCGGCGAAATGGCGGGTGAGCTTGGTCGCCAGGTGCCTGGCCGTCGCCGGATTGGCAGCGAGGTCCAGCAGGATCGCGCGGGCCTGGCGCTCGCCGTCCTGGCCGTAGCGGCGGCCCATGATGACTCGGTCCCCGGGCTGGTGGATCAGCTCGGCGAAAGCGAACTCGCCGGTCGGCGCGTTCCCGGTCAGCCGCGCCGCCGGGCCGCGGCCGAGCCCGCTCACCGTCCAGCCGGTCAGCGCCCGGGCAAACTCGGTGACGTCGGCCTGCGAGTAGCCGGCGCGGACGCCGAGCGTGTGCAGCTCGAGGATTTCGCGGGCGAGATTCTCATTGAGGCCGCGCTTTTGGCGGCCGCGCGCGGCGATAAACTGGCCGGCGCGCGAATCCGGGCCGATCGACTGCGCCTGGTCGAGGTAGATGAGCATCGCCGGATGCTGCTCGACCGCGGTCAGCATGTCGGAGAATTTGCCCAGCACATGCGGCCGGATCGCCTCGAACTCGAGTAACCCGGCCAATGGGACCATCGGCAATTTGTCGGCTGAGACCGCGAAATGGTTGGCCCAGAAATGGACCAGCCGCTCGACGAACGGGCTGCTGGTGGTCAGCGCCGACGACAGGCGCGCCCCGACCATCACCAGATAATCGTCGCGGATCCCGCGGCGGAGGAAGCGCTTGGCGTCGTCGGGGATTCCGTCGCCCTGCTGCTGACCCGTCGGCATTGCCGCATTTTGACGCTTGGCACGCCCGGCGGTGCGCTGCTCGGCAATGTAGTCGGCGAGCTGGCCGACGATCTCGCGCCGCGGCGGCACTGCGGCGATCGGACCAGGACGCGGCTCGAACCGGTCGAACTGGCCAAGCAGCCACGCCTTGCCCTGGGCCGGTGCCGGGTCGCCCGAGCGGGCGCCGAGCCCGAAGCGGTTCAGGGCGATTGCGGCTGAATTCATCCGAACCCTCTCCCGCTCGGGCCATGCCTCGCCGGGGCTGAACCGCCGGTGAGCATCCCGTCTAACGGCGCGGCCGGCGAATCCCTTCGCCTAGAAGCGATCCGGCAGCCGGACCGGCCCCGCCAGCTCCTCGTGGCGGGCGATCGCGAAGCGGTCGGTCATCCCGGCGATGAAGTCGCCGATCGTCCGCAGCTGGTCGAGCTCGCTCGCCCCGCGGCGCCATGGCTCCGGCAGGAGGGCCGGGTCGCCGCGATAGGCTGCGGCCAGGTTGCCGACGATCCGCTCGGCCTCCTCGCGGACCTGTTCGAGCTGCGGGGATTCGTAGAGCCGTGCATAGAGCAACTGCTTGAGCTGGCGTTCCTCCTCCGCCAGCGCGGCGGAAAAGCCGACCAGGGCTCGTCCCGCGGCGCGGACTTCGTCGAGGGTCGTGATTCCTGCCTCCCCAACCCGCCGAGCGGTTTCGGCGAGGACGTCGCCGACCATGCCGCCGATCATGTCGCGCACCAAAGCGCGCTGGCGCTTGTCCGTCGAGATGCCGGGGTGCCGATCCCCGATTGCGGCCCAGTGCCGGACGACGATCGGCAATTCGAGCAGGTCGTCGAGCTCGAGGATCCCGGCGCGAAGCCCGTCGTCGATGTCGTGGTTGTCGTAGGCGATGTCGTCCGCGATCGCCGCGACCTGGGCCTCGAGCCCCGGCCAGCCCGGCAAATCCAGGCTCCACTCGGCGTCGGCCTCGGCCATCGCCCAGGTCGGGCGCGCGATCGGGCCGTTGTGCTTGGCCAGCCCTTCGAGCGCTTCCCAGCTCAAGTTGAGGCCGTCGAAATCCGGATAGGGCGCCTCGAGCCGGGTCACCAGGCGGATACTGTGGGCGTTATGGTCGAAGCCACCCGCGTCGGCGAGCGCGGCATCGAGCGCCGTTTCGCCGGCGTGGCCGAACGGCGGATGGCCGAGGTCGTGGGCGAGGCACAGCGCCTCGGTCAGATCCTCGTTGAGGCCGAGCGCCCGGGCGATCGTCCGGCCGATCTGCGCGACTTCGATGCTGTGCGTGAGACGGACCCGGAAATGGTCGCCGTCGGGCGCGACGAAGACCTGCGTCTTGTGCCGCAGGCGGCGGAAGGCGACCGAATGGACGATCCGGTCGCGGTCGCGCTGGAAGATGTCGCGCGGGCCGCGCGGGCCTCGGTCGTTCTCGCGATGAAGGCGGCCGCGCGAGCGGTCGGAAGACGCGGCGACGCCGGGTGGAAGGCTCATTCCGTGCCGAGTGGCACAATCCTGTCCGAATCGGAATTGGTCCAGCTGAACGCGTCGATGCCGACCGACTGCAGATCCTCCTGGAAAATCTCGGCGTCGGAGTTCGCTCGGAACGGGCCGATCACCAGCCGCGCCCGGTCCGGGCTCCGCGCGACGTAGCCGCTGATGCCGTCGAACAAGGTGCGGTTGCGCGATTTCATGCGGCGGAACTGCTCGGGCAGCGCCTCGGCGTTGGGGCCGCTCGCCAGCTGCAGCCAGACCTTGCGCCCGTTCACGGCCGGCTGAACCGACGGCGTCGGACGCCGGACCGGCGGAGCGTAGGCCAATTGAGCGGTCGCGGCTGCGGGCTGCCAGCTTGGTTGCTCGGCCGGTGCCGCGGACGTCGCCGGCGGCGACTGCAGCAGCTCATCGATGCTGGCCAGGCGGTTCGTGCCGACCGACGATGCGGAGTACGGCGACGCGACGGTGTTGGCGGCCAGAGCGGGCGCACCCGAATCCGGGAAGATGCCGAGGTTGACCGCGGCCGCTTTCTGGCCCGGCTGGAGGGTCGGGAGTTTCTGCAGGAACGGCGACACCCTCGACCAGCTGCCGGGCATGGCGGCGTCGATTGCGACCATCGCCCCGCGTGAATCCCCGGTCAGCGCGAGGACGAAGGCGCGGACCCGGCCGGCCGCGGAATCTCCCTTGGCCGATAGCGGGGCGAGCGCCTGCAGCGCGCTCGCCTGGTCGCCGCTGATCGCCAGGCTGAGCGCGAGGCGGCGGCGCGCCTCGGTCGCGTCGGGCCCGGTGAGGGCGGCCCGATAGTCGGCCTGGGCCTTGGCTTGCTGGCCGAGCAAGTCGTAGGCGAGGCCGCGGTCGCAGCCGATGGTCGCGGCCGGGGCGCCGAGCTGCTGCGCGCGAGTGAAATAGGGCATCGCCGCCTGGGCTTCGCCATTGGCGACCGAGACCGCGCCCATCCCCGCCTGCGGCAAGGGACTGCGCGAATTGACCTCGTCGGCGCGGGCGAAGAATCCGGCCGCCGCCTGGGTGTCGCCGAGCTCGAGCGCGGCCTTGCCGGCGCCGATCAGGGCGCCGAAGTCCCTGGGGTCGGAGGCCAGCGTCCGGACGTAGCGGGCGAGCGCGGCCGACGTCGTCTCCGGCTGCGACACGCCGTAGCCATAGCTGGTCTGGCCAACCGCCGGTGCCGCAACGAGCACAGCGCCGGCGCACAATATGAGCAATCGTGGCGTCAAATTTCCCCGCATCGCTCTCCCCGTTGGAGAGAGAATCTTACCCGAAGCTTTCTGCCTAGAGGGCTCTCGGCGAGCCGTGCAGCAAGGACGGTGAGATGGCCGAATCTGGTAAGGAATCCCCAAAATGAAAGGGCAGCCCGTCGCCGGACTGCCCCCTCCCCTCATCGATTCCGGTTACTGGTTGTTCTGGCGATTGAGGAAGCGCGGGATGTCGATCGGCTGCTTGAAGCCGGGCTCGGCCGCCTCGTCGTCCTCGCCGAGCTGCGCCTGCGGCGCGCCGCGGGCGATGTTCGACATGCGCTCGAACAGGGTGCCGCCGGTGGTCGTTGCCGCGGGCGGCTCGTCCGCCGTCTCCTCGTCGGTCGGCGGGGCGATCGGCGGCTTGCCGACCGGCGTCGTCAGGATGTCGTCGTCGCCGAGCAGGAGCTCTTCCTCCTCCTCCTCCGCTTCGGCGGTGAGCTCGAGCGGAACCTCGTCCTCGTCGACGATCTCGACGGCACTGTCCTCGACCACCTTCGGCGCCGAGGTCGTCGTGCGCGCCGCCGGGAAGGTGAACACCTTGCCCGGAGTCGGCTGAGCGACCGCGTCGGCGTCGATGCCGGTGGCGACCACCGACACGCGGATCTTGCCGCCGAGGTCGTTGTTGAAGGCCGAGCCCCAGATGATGTTGGCGTCGGGGTCGACCAGCTCCTTGATGTGGCTGGCGGCCTCGTCGACCTCCATCAGACGCATGTCCTCGCCGCCCGTGATCGAGATGATCACGCCCTTGGCGCCCTTCATCGAGACGCCGTCGAGCAGCGGGTTGGAGATCGCTTTCTCGGCGGCCTCGATCGCGCGATTGTCGCCGTCGGCTTCGCCGGTGCCCATCATCGCCTTGCCCATCTCGCTCATCACCGAGCGGACGTCGGCGAAGTCGAGGTTGATGAGGCCCGGCATGACCATCAAGTCGGTGATCCCGCGGACGCCCTGCTGGAGCACCTCGTCGGCCATCTCGAAGGCTTCCTTGAAGGTCGTCTCCGAGTTGGCGAGGCGGAACAGGTTCTGGTTGGGGATGACGATCAGCGTGTCGACGTGCTGCTGGAGCTCGGAAATACCGGCGTCGGCGGCGCGGCCGCGGCGCGCGCCTTCGAAGGCGAACGGCTTGGTGACCACGCCGACGGTCAGGATAC
>Ga0207676_10001311_pt1 | contig 18516 bp, 10 predicted proteins | sample KBSSwiS72_FD_184307 | JGI IMG/M metagenome (GOLD analysis project Ga0207676, IMG submission 184307) | Switchgrass rhizosphere microbial communities from Kellogg Biological Station, Michigan, USA - KBS Switchgrass S7-2 (SPAdes) (version 2) | ecosystem: Host-associated > Plants > Roots >...
ACTGCTGCTGATCGAGTCCATGATGTATTTGCTCACGGCTGGCAGCACCTCCAACAAGCTCGCGACCCTGGCCATTGCCTGCCAGCACCGAGACCTGCTGCCGGACTGCGTCGCCCAGTCCGAGCGCTGGGCCCGTCGGATTCCGCTTTTCCTGCTCGTGGCGATCATCGGCGTCAAGGTCGCGGCCTTCCTGCAATCGACCGCCAAGAGACTGGGCGGCTTGAGCGTCGCCGAAGTGTTGCGACGGCCCAACGATCCGTTCGTGCTGTACCTGCGCCCGTTCGATGCCGACGACGTCATACTGCCGACGCCGCGCCTGCCTCCGCTCAGCAGCTTCCTGTCCTTTCGGCCCTTTCCGGTCCGCATCGAGGAAGAACTGTTCGACGTCGCCGACGGCTATCGCCCGTTGATCGCCGTCGGCAGGCCGGGCAGCTCGAAGGAGGCGCAAGGCGGCCTCGCGTATCGCACTTACCTCGACGATTCCGAGTGGCAGGCCTATGTGGCGCAGAAGATCCGCGACGCCGAGCGCATCGTGCTGCTGCTCAAGGATTCCGCCGGCGTGCGCTGGGAGCTCGAGCGCGTGATTCGCGAGAAGGCGGCCCCGAAAACATTGTTCCTCGTCGATCCCGCGATCAAGGCCGACGCGACGTGGGACGCGCTTGCCAAGACGCTCGTGCCCTTGTTGCAGGAAGCTGCGTTGGCGCCGGCCGAGTTCGGACTGCAATCGCGTCCGATCGGATTCTTTCTGCAGGGCGGCAAACTGGTGGAGATCGTGAACGCCAATCGCACGGCGACGTCGTACCGGACCGCGTTCTCGCACTTTCTCGCGGCGCGGCTCGCGGCGGGATAGAGCGCGATCGCTTGGCGGGATCGCTGCGCGGTGCCTGGGGGACGAGCTCGGCCGCGCGTCTAGCGAGCCGGCTGGAACAATTCGATCGGGTTTCCCGATGGATCGTCGACGAGCGCCTGCTTGCCGCCGGGCCCCGTCGTGACATCACCACGCAAGCGGGCACCCTTGCGAGCGAGCTGCTCGACAAGCGCGGCAAGGTCGTCGGTCTCGAGCACCAGCCGGTTCCATCCGCCCGTAGCCGGCATGGCCCCGCTCGAAAGCGCACGCGCCGCCGAGCTGCCCGGGCCGCTCAACCACAGCGTCAGATCGTCGCGCTTCACCATCGCGAAGGGCGGTCCCCACTGCTCGACCAGCTCGAAGCCGAGCAACTTCGTGTAGAACGCCACGGCGGCGTCTACGTCAGCAACGAGATATCGGACAACCGCCATGCCAGGTTTCCGGAGAAAGAGGGCGCACTGTCGATCGGACCGCGCATCAAGTCAAGGCTCGGCCGATCGCGCCTTGAGATCGAGCGAGAACGTCTGTCCCACCAGGTCCTTGCCGAAACTGCGATGGCGCTCTTCCTTCGTGAGACGGAAACCCGCGTCCTCGTACAGGTGGCGCGCCGCGTCGAGGCCGCCGTTCGTCCACAGCATCATCTTGCGGTAGCCGGCGCGGCGCGCGAAGTCGATGCACTCGGCGACAAGCCGACGCCCGATGCCGGCCCCGCGCGCCGACGGCTCGACGATCAATAGCCGCAGCTGCGCGACGGCAGGCGAGCGCTCCACCACGAACACGGAGCCCACGTTCTCGCCGTTGCGCTCGGCGATCCAGCAGCGCTCGCGCTTCGGCTTGTAACGCTTGATGAAGCGCGCCGCGATTTCCGCGACCAGCGCTTCGAACGTCTCGTCCCAGCCGTATTCGTCCGCGTAGAGCCTGCCGTGGCAGGCGACCACCCACCCGATGTCGCCGGGTCGATGCGGCCGCAGCACGACGGGTGCGGCGTTCCTCTCCGGCTCGCCGAGCAGCGCCTCGACGGTGCGCATGGCGCCGACCAACCGTCGCTGCGCCGCGTTGGGCAGTGCAGCGAGGAGCTCCGCGATCTCGTCGTGCGACGCGCGATCGATCGGCGCAAACGCCTTGCGGCCGGCCGCCGTCAGCTCGAGCTCGTGGCGCCGCGCATCGGTCGCCGCCGGCGACTTCCGCACGTAGCGGCTGGCCACGAAGCCTCGCAGAATCCGGCTCAGGTAGCCGGGATCGAGTCCGAGGCGCTGCGCGAGGTCGCTCGCGACCGAGTGCTCGGAATGCGCGAGTTCATACAGCACGCGCACCTCGGCCAGCGACCACGGGCTGTCGTAGAGGCCCTGGCGCAGGATCCCGATGCGCTGCGTGTAGAAGCGGTTGAACCGCCGGACCGCCTCGATGCGGGCATCGAGGCCGGACCGCGGGGCGAGCGAGGTGGCGTTGGCCATGTGACAATGTCAACCGATTGATTGACTTTGTCAACTATCTGCCCCGGGCGACCGCGGCCGAGGAAGTTGCCGGCGACCGGCGGCATCACCCCGCCGCGCGTCCCCAGAGCCACGCGGCGCCGCGCACGCCGCTCGAGTCGCCGTGCACGTTGCGCACGAGCTTCGTATCGACCCGGTCCGAGAAAATCCACGGCGCCCAATGCTTTGGCACGTTCGCGTAGAGCCGCTCGATGTTCGACATGCCGCCCCCCAGCACGATCACATCGGGGTCGAGCACGTTGATCACGTGCGCGATGCCGCGCGCGAAGCGCTCCTCGTAGCGTGCGAGGGTCGCCTCGCAGTTTCGATCCCCGGCCGCGGCAGCGGCGGCGATGTCTTTGGCATGTCGCCGCTCGCCGGACCCGTCGCAATGGTCGCGCTCGATGGCGGGCCCGGACAGCCACGTCTCGATGCACCCGCGGCGGCCGCAATAGCATGCGGGGCCGGGACGCTCCTCGTCCCGGGGCCACGGGAGCGGATTGTGTCCCCATTCGCCCGCAATCGCATTGGCTCCGTCCAGCACGCGTCCGTGCACGACGATGCCGGAGCCCACACCAGTGCCGACGATCACGCCGTGGACCACCGCCGCGCCCTGCCCCGCCCCATCCGTCGCTTCAGAGAGCGCAAAGCAGTTGGCATCGTTCGTGATGCGAACGTCGCGCTCGAGAAGCGCTTCCAGGTCGCGTTGGATCGGCCGTCCATTGAGACAGACGGAGTTCGACCCGCGCAGCAAGCCGGTCGCGCGCGACAGTGAACCCGGCGTGCCGACCCCCACCGTGCCGCGGCCGGCAAGCTCGCGCTCCGCTTGTGCGACGAGCCGGCAGACCGCCGCAAGCGTGGCCGCATAGTCGTCCTTCGGCGTCGGGACCCGCCGCCGAAGCAGCTCGCCGCCGTTCGGATCGAGGGCGATGATCTCGATCTTCGTGCCGCCGAGATCGATGCCGAGCCGCAGATCCGTCATGTCGTTTGGGCTGCTGTCCTACGAGCGAACGAGTGCAACGCCTATAACGCGCCGACAGAGAGTTCTCCACAATGCGGCCAGCAGTCGCGAAAGCGGCCAAATGATCAAGTCGGATCGACAACTCGAATTGGAGGCAGTCATGGGCAAATACGTGCTGGCGTGGCTATTGGGCGTTCCCGCATTCGTTCTCGTCATCATCTACATGTTCGCGCACTAGACCCACGCACACGCGGCTCGCTTTCGCCGCGTCATCGTACACTTCGCGGCCCGCCGGCCCCCAAACCGGCGGGCCGTGCATATTGAAGCCGCCGCACGCGAATCGACGCGCACGGCGTCACCCGGGACGTACGCACTTGGTCGCCGTGTCGTAAGATGGCGCACGTGCATTCGGTGGGTCGGCATTCCACGCTCGGAATGGCGCCCCGCTTTGGTGCGCGGTCATCGAGAGCGAGCCTTTGAGAGCGAACATTTCGAACGAGCAGGACGAAGCGACACCCCTCGCGGGTGACGTTGCCCCCGCGGCCGGCGTTAAAACGCAGGACAGCGTCCTCGCCTTCCGGCGCGCCGTCCTCGACAAGCTCACGTACATGGTGGGCAAGGATCCCGAGCATGCCCGCGATCGCGACTGGTTCGTGGCGACCGCGCTGGTCGCGCGCGACCACATCGTCGACCGCTGGGTGGACGCCACGCGGCGGACGTATCGCGACGGCCGCAAGCGGGTGTACTACTTTTCGCTCGAGTTCCTGATCGGACGGCTGCTGTTCGATGCGCTCGGCAACCTGGGGCTGACCGACGTCGCGCGCGCCGCGCTGCGAGGCCTCGAGGTCGATCTCGACCGGTTGCGGACGCTGGAACCCGACGCGGCCCTCGGCAACGGCGGCCTCGGCCGGCTGGCCGCCTGCTTCATGGAGAGCATGGCCACGCTCGGCATCCCCGCGCACGGTTACGGCATTCGCTATGACCACGGCATCTTCCGGCAGGCCTTGCGCGACGGCTGGCAGCTCGAGCTCCCGGAAGACTGGCTGTCCTCGGGCAATCCTTGGGAGTTCGAGCGGCCCGAGGTGTCCTACGTGATCAGCTTCGGCGGGAGCGTCGAGACGATCGAGAGCGACGACGGCACCACCCGCTATCGCTGGGATCCGGCGGAGAGCGTCAACGCCGTGGGCTTCGACACGCCGATCGCCGGCTGGCGCGGCGGTCACGTCAACACGCTGCGGCTGTGGTCCGCGCGGGCGCGTGACCCGTTGCGCCTGGACGACTTCAACCGCGGCGATCACGTCGGCGCGCTCGCCGACCGCGTCCGGCTCGAGGCCATCTCGCGCGTCCTCTATCCGAGCGACGAGACGGCCGCCGGCCACGAGCTGCGCCTGCGCCAGGAATTCTTCTTCGCCTCCGCGTCGCTGCAGGATCTGCTCCGCCGGCACAAGCAGCAGCACGGGGAACTCGTGTCGCTTGCCGATCACGTTTCGATCCAGCTGAACGACACGCATCCGGCGATCGCCGTTGCCGAGCTGATGCGCCTTCTGGTGGACGAGCACGCGATGCCGTGGGAGCTCGCCTGGACGACGACCACTTCGATCTTCAACTACACGAACCACACGCTGCTGCCGGAAGCGCTCGAGACCTGGCCGGTCGCGCTGCTCGAGCACCTGCTGCCGCGGCACATGCAGATCATCTATCTCATCAACGCCCTGCATCTGGACGCGCAGCGCAATGCCGGCCACGACGACGACGCATTCCTGGCGTCGATCTCGATGATCGAGGAGAACCACAGCCGGCGCGTGCGCATGGGTCACCTCGCGTTCCTGGGGTCGCGCAAGGTGAACGGCGTCTCCGCTCTGCACACCGAGCTCATGCGCGAGACGGTGTTCCACGACCTCAACGCCATCTACCCGGACCGCATCGTCAACAAGACCAACGGCATCTCGTTCCGGCGCTGGCTCTTCCAGGCGAATCCCGGGCTCACGAAGCTGATCGTCGAGGCGATCGGACCCGAGTTCGAGGACGACCCGACGCGGCTCCGGGCGCTGACGACGTTCGCCGACGACGCGTCGTTTCGCGAGAAGTTCGCCGCCGTCCGGCGCGTGAACAAGGTCGCGCTGGCCCGCATCGTTGCGGAAAGGCTCGGCTTCGGGCTCGACCCCGACGCGCTCTTCGACGTCCACATCAAGCGGATCCACGAATACAAGCGGCAGCTCCTCAACGTGCTCGAGACGATCGCGCTCTACAACGCGATGCGTGCACAGCCGACGCGGGCATGGGTTCCGCGGGTGAAGATCTTCTCGGGCAAGGCGGCTGCCGGGTACCAGCGGGCGAAGCTCGTCATCAAGCTCGCTTGCGACGTCGCCCGCGTGATCAATCGCGATCCAGCGGTGCGGAACCGCCTCAAGGTCGTCTTCGTCCCGAACTACAACGTGAGCCTGGCGGAGGCGATCATTCCGGCCGCCGATCTCTCGGAGCAGATTTCCACCGCGGGCATGGAAGCGTCCGGCACCGGCAACATGAAGCTCGCGCTGAACGGCGCACTCACCATCGGCACGCTCGACGGCGCGAACATCGAGATCAAGGAGCACGTCGGCGGCGAGAACATGTTCATCTTCGGGCTCCTCGCCGAGGAGGTCGCGGAGCGCCGACGCGCCGGCCTCGACATGACCGCGACCATCGACGCCTCGCCCGCGCTCAAGGAGGTGCTCGACGGCGTCGAGTCGGGCATGTTCTCGGCCGACGACAGGAACCGCTACCGCGATCTCATCGACGGCCTGCGGCATCACGATTACTTCATGGTGACGGCCGACTTCGAAGCGTATCGCTCCGCGCAGAGCGCCGTCAGCGCGCTGTGGCAGGACAAGAGCGAATGGTGGCGCATCGCCGTGCTCAACACGGCACGGATGAGCTGGTTTTCGGCAGACCGCGCGATCCTCGACTACGCGCAGGAGATCTGGCGCGCGGAACCGGGGCGCATCTGAGGCAAAGCGAGCGGCGCCTCCACGCCAGTCGATTCGATGACGAGATCGCTGCCTGCCGCCACCATCGACGCGATCGTCGAGGGCCGGCATGAAGATCCCTTTTCCGTGCTCGGCATCCACGAGGCGGGGGACGCATTCGTCGTGCGCGCGTTCATACCGGGCGCCGATGCTGTGGACGTCGTCACTCGCGAGGGCAAGCTGCTCGCCACGCTTGCGCGCCGCCACGACGCCGGCTTCTTCGAAGGTACGATCCCTCGCCGGGCGCCGTATCGGTTGCACGCATCGAATCGCGCGGACCGGTGGATCTACGACGACCCGTATGCCTACGGGCCGGTGCTCGGCGCCGTCGACGACTGGCTCATCGGGGAAGGCAGGCACGCCCACCTGTACGACCGGCTCGGCGCGCACGCGGTAGCGCACGAAGGCATCGACGGCGTGCACTTCGCCGTGTGGGCGCCCAATGCGGAGCGCGTGTCCGTCGTGGGCGACTTCAATCACTGGGACGGCCGCCGGCACGCGATGCGCAGGCGGCTCGGCACCGGCGTCTGGGAAATCTTCGTTCCGGCGCTCGCCGAGGGCACGCTGTACAAGTACGAGATCATCGGCGCCGGCGGTCAGCTGCTTCCGCTGAAGGCGGACCCCGTCGGCTTCGGTGCGGAGCTGCGACCTTCGACGGCGTCGATCGTTCGCGACACGACGCGTTTTCCGTGGACCGATCGCGACTGGATGACCGCGCGCGCCGCGCGCGACCCACGCCGCGCCCCCATGTCGATCTACGAGGTTCACCTCGGCTCGTGGCGGCGCGGAGCAGGCAATCGCTGGCTCAGCTACGACGAGCTGGCGGACGCGCTCATCCCGTACGCGACCGACATGGGGTTCACGCATCTCGAGCTGATGCCCATCAACGAGCATCCGCTCGACGACTCGTGGGGCTATCAGCCGATCGGCCTCTTCGCGCCGACGAGCCGCTTCGGCGAACCGGCAGCGTTCGCGCGCTTCGTCGACCGCTGCCACGCAGCGGGCCAGGGCGTGATCGTCGACTGGGTGCCGGCCCACTTCCCCGTCGATCCGCACGGTCTCGCGCGCTTCGACGGCACCGCCCTCTACGAGCACGAGGATCCGCGCCAGGGCTTCCATCCGGATTGGAGCACGGCCATCTTCAATTTCGGCCGGCGCGAAGTGTCGAATTACCTCATCGCGAGCGCCCTGTTCTGGCTCGACCGCTACCACATCGACGGATTGCGCGTGGACGCCGTGGCCTCGATGCTCTACCTCGACTATTCGCGCAAGCGAGGCGAGTGGCTGCCGAACCGCCACGGCGGCAACGAGAACCTGGAGGCGATCGACTTTCTGCGCCGCCTGAACGAGACGGTGTACGCCCTTCATCCCGGCGCCGTCACGATCGCCGAGGAGTCGACCGCCTGGCCGGCGGTGTCGCAGCCGACGTTTGCGGGCGGCCTCGGCTTCGGCTTCAAATGGAACATGGGCTGGATGCACGACACGCTGCAGTATCTGTCGCGGGAGCCCGTGCACAGGCGCTGGCACCACGACCGGATGACGTTCGGGCTCGTCTACGCGTTCAGCGAGAACTTCATCCTGCCGCTGTCGCACGACGAGGTGGTGCACGGCAAGCGGTCGCTGCTCGGCCGCATCCACGGCGACGCGTGGCAGCAGTTCGCCACCCTGCGCGCGTTCTATGCGGCGATGTGGGCGCATCCCGGCAAGAAGCTGCTGTTCATGGGACAGGAATTCGCACAGGGCCGGGAGTGGAATTTCGACGCCGGTCTCGATTGGCCGCTCCTCGCCATCGACTGGCACCGCGGCATCCAGGCGCTCGTGCGCGATTGCAATCGAACTTACCGCGGCGAGCGCGCGCTTCATGCACGCGATTGCGAGGCCGAAGGCTTCCGGTGGCTCGTCGTCGACGATGCCGCCAACTCCGTCTTCGCCTGGCTGCGACTCGCCCCGGACGCGCGACCGGTCGCGGTCGTCGTCAACTTCACGCCGGTGCCGCGGGCCGCGTATCGGATCGGCTTGCCGGCGCCCGGACGCTGGCGCGAAATTCTGAACACCGACGGCGCGGCGTACAGCGGGTCGAACACCGGCAATGCCGGCGGCGTCGATGCGATGGCCGGCGAGTGGGCCGGACTTCCTTGCCATGCGGATCTGATGGTGCCGCCGTTAGGAACGCTTTGGCTCGCGCACGAAGGCAGTGCATGATCTAGGGCCCACGCTGGCGGAGACGAAAGGAACCTCATGGCCGACAGGATCACCTACTCGACACCGCTTGCGCGCTCGGCGATGGCCTATGTGCTGGCAGGAGGCCGCGGCAGCCGCCTGATGGAGCTCACCGAGCGGCGCGCCAAGCCCGCCGTCTACTTCGGCGGCAAGTCGCGCATCATCGACTTCGCGCTGTCGAACGCGCTCAACTCCGGCATCCGCCGCATGGCGGTGGCGACGCAATACAAGGCGCACAGCCTGATCCGCCATCTGCAGCGCGGGTGGAACTTCCTGCAGCCCGTGCGCAACGAGAGCTTCGACATCCTGCCGGCGAGCCAGCGCGTCGCCGAGGACCAGTGGTACGCGGGCACGGCCGATGCGGTGTACCAGAACATCGACATCATCGACGGGTACGCGCCGGAGTACATCATCATTCTCGCCGGCGATCACGTCTACAAGATGGACTACGAGAAGATGCTGGTCCAGCACGTCGATGCGGGCGCCGACGTCACCGTCGCGTGTCTCGAGGTGCCGGTCGCCGAAGCGAATGCCTTCGGTGTCATGCACGTCGACGCGAGCGACCGGATCGTGTCGTTTGTCGAGAAGCCGCCGGAGCCGCCGGAGATGCCCGATCGTCCGGGCTGGGCGCTCGCGAGCATGGGGATCTACGTGTTCAGCCGCACGTTCCTGCACGAGCAGCTGCGGCGCGACGCCGCCGCTCCCCAGTCGAGCCGCGACTTCGGCCGCGACATCATCCCGTGGATCGTGAGCAACGGGAAGGCGATCGCGCACCGCTTCTCGAAGTCGTGCGTGATGTCGCGGGCGGAGGGCAGCGTGTACTGGCGCGACGTCGGCACGCTCGACGCGTACTGGGAAGCAAACATCGACCTGACCGACGTCGTGCCGGCACTCGACCTCTTCGATCGCGACTGGCCGATCTGGACCTACGCCGAGATCACGCCGCCCGCGAAGTTCGTGCACGACGTCGACGGCCGCCGCGGCGTCGGCATCTCGTCGCTCGTGTCGGGGGGCTGCATCGTGTCCGGCGCGGCGGTGCGCCGATCGCTGCTCTTCACCGGCGTGCGCGTCAATTCGTACGGAACGATCGAGAACACGGTGGTGCTGCCGTACGTCGAGATCGGGCAGCGCTCGCGCATCGCGAATGCGATCATCGACTCCGGCGTCAAGATTCCGCGAGGTCTCGAGGTCGGAGTCGACCCCGAGGCCGACGCCAAGCGTTTCCGCCGAACGGCGCGAGGAATCTGCCTCATCACCCAGCCGATGATCGACCGGCTGCAAGCGCCTTGAGGCCTAGGCCTCAAGGCGGCGCACGGCTCGATGCTCATCGCTTGAACAGGCCGTAGCCGGATGCGCCGTCTGCACGTGCTCGCGGTCGCGTCGGAGATATTCCCGCTGGTCAAGACCGGGGGCCTCGCCGACGTCGTGGGTGCATTGCCGCCCGCCCTCGCGCGGGAGAGCATCGCCACCCGCACGCTCGTGCCCGGCTATCCGGCCGTGCGCGACAAGCTGGCCGAGGTCGCGGTCGCCCATTCGTTTCCACAATTGCACGGCGGCGCCGCGCAACTGCTCATCGGCAAAGCATCGGGGCTCGATCTCCTGGTGCTCGACGCGCCGCACCTGTACGCGCGGCCGGGCAATCCGTACGTGGGCCCCGATGGACACGAATGGCCCGACAACGGCCTGCGCTTCGCCGCACTCGCGAGTGCGGCGGCCGCGGTCGCGCGCGGCGCGGTCCCCGGGTACACGCCCGACATCGTGCACTGTCACGATTGGCAGGCGGGGCTCGTTCCGGCGCTGCTGCATTATCGCGGGTCGCCGCGCCCTGCGACGGTCATGACGGTGCACAACCTTTCGTTCCAGGGACAGTTTCCGCGCGATCTCCTCGCGCGCATCGGCCTGCCGCCGAACGCGTACACGATCGATGGCGTCGAATATCACGGTACGATCGGCTACCTCAAGGCAGGACTGGCGCTGGCCGACCGCATCACCACCGTATCGCCGACCTACGCGGTGGAGATCCGAACGCCGGAAGACGGCATGGGTCTCGACGGCCTCCTGCGCAAGCGCGCAGGCGTGCTGAGCGGCATCCTGAACGGCATCGACGACGCCATCTGGAATCCCGCAACCGATGCGTCGCTGCCCGCGCGCTTCGACGAGAAGCGCCTGTCGCGACGGACGACGAACAGGACGGCGCTGCAGGCGCGGTTCGGGCTCGATCGCGATGCCGATGCACTGCTGCTCGGCGTCGTCTCGCGTCTCACGTTCCAGAAGGGCATGGATCTCTTGCTCGACGCCGTTCCCGCCATCACTGCGGCCGGCGCGCAGCTCGCGCTCATCGGATCCGGTGACAAGGCGCTGGAAAATCGTTTCACGGCCGTATGCGCACGCCATCCGAAGCGCGTCGCGGCGATCATCGGCTACGACGAGTCCGTTGCGCACCTCGTGCAGGCAGGCGCCGACGCGCTGCTCGTGCCGTCCCGCTTCGAGCCTTGCGGCCTCACGCAGCTCTGCGCGCTGCGCTACGGAGCGATCCCGATCGTGGCGCGCGTCGGAGGCCTGGCCGACACCATCATCGACGCGAACGAAATGGCACTCGCGGCGAACGCGGGAACGGGCATCCAGTTCTCGCCGGTCACGCGGGGCTACCTGGAGCTTGCCGTCGGACGCGCCCTATCGCTCAGGCAGGATCGCCAGGCGTGGCGCCGCATGCAGCTTCGTGCGATGGCGACGGATGTCGGCTGGACGCGACCTGCGAAACGCTATGCGGCGCTCTATCGCGATCTCGTCGCCGACAGGGCAATCGCCCGCGCACCCTGACGCATGCATCCCGGACCCGGAAGCCCCGAGCCGCTCGGCGTGACGCTCGCGCAGGACGGCGCCAACGTCGCGGTCGTTTCCGCGCACGCGACGGCAGTCGAGTTCTGCCGCTTTGACCGGACGGGCGTCGACGAGCTCGAGCGCGTCCCGCTGCCCGAACGCACGGGCAACGTCTTCCACGGTTTCGTTCCCGGGGTACGCGATGGGGACCGCTATGGTTTGCGCGTCCATGGCCCGTACGATCCGCGCGACGGCCATCGCTTCAATCCCTCGAAGCTGCTCGTCGATCCGTACGTTCGCGCGCTCGACCGCGCGTTTGCGTTCCATCCCGCGCAGGTGGGCGGCGGCAACGACCCCGCGTCACGCGACGACGCCGACAGCGCGCCGTTCGTCCCGAAGGGCATCGTCACGCATCGCGCCGCCCTCGCCGCGCTCAATCGCCGCAAGGCGCCGTGGGCGAGCAGCGTCATCTACGAGCTGCACGTGCGGGGCTTCACGCGCACGCACCCGGCGATACCGGAATCGCTGCGTGGCACGTTCGGCGGCCTCGCCCATCCGGCTGCGATCGCTCATCTCACGGCATTGGGGGTCACCGCGGTGGAGCTGATGCCGGTGGGGGCGTGGATCGAAGAGCGACATCTCGCGCGTCTGGGACTCTCCAACTATTGGGGATACAACCCGGTCGCGCCTTTCGTTCCGGATCCGAGGCTTGCGCCGGGCGGGATCGACGAAGTACGCAGGGCCGTCGTGGCGCTGCGCGCCGCGGGCATCGAGGTGATCCTCGACATCGTCCTCAATCACACCGGCGAAGGCGACGCGCTCGGGCCGACGGTCTCGCTGCGCGGCCTCGACAACGCGACGTACTACCGGACCCACGTCGACGATCGCGCACGCTACGTCGACGACACGGGCTGCGGCAACGCGCTGGCGCTCGACCGGGCGCCCGCATTGCGGCTCGCCCTCGATGTCCTTCGTTATTACGCATCGGCCACGGGCGTCGACGGTTTTCGCTTCGATCTCGCGACTACGCTCGGACGCCGCGCCGACGGCTTCGACCCCGATGCCCCCCTGCTGCAGGCCATCGCGCAGGACCCGGCGCTGCGCGACTTGAAGCTCATCGCCGAGCCGTGGGACGTCGGTGCGGGCGGCTACCGCCTGGGCGAGTTTCCGCCTTCGTGGGCGGAATGGAACGACCTGTATCGCGACACCGCGCGGAAATACTGGCGCGGCAACCCCGGCCAGATCGGCGATCTCGCGACGCGACTCGCCGGCTCCGCCGACGTGTTCGCTGCGCGGCGACGCCCTCCGTCGCGGTCGATCAACTTCGTCGCGGCGCACGACGGCTTCACGCTCGCGGACCTCGTTTCCTACGTCCAAAAGCACAACGCCGCCAACGGCGAAGACAATCGCGACGGCTGCGACGTCAATCATTCGTGGAACCACGGCGTGGAGGGTCCGAGCGACGATCCGGCCATCGTCGAAGCGCGCCGCCGCGACGTGCGGAACCTGCTCGCCACGCTGTTCGTGTCGAGGGGAACGCCGATGCTCGCGATGGGCGACGAGCTCGGCCGCACGCAGCAGGGCAACAACAACGGTTACGCGCAGGACGGCCCGCTGACGTGGGTCGACTGGTCGACGGCCGACGCGACGTGCATCGCCTTCGTCGGGCGGCTCATCGAGCTTCGCAAGCGCTACGCGGCCCTGCACCAGGATCGCTGGCTCGACGGCGCCGTGCAGGACGAGAGTGGGCTGCCGGATGTGGAGTGGCGGCGTCCGGACGGGGAACCGATGGATGGCGGCGACTGGAACAATCCTGAAGCCCGCACGCTCGTCGTCGCGTTCCATCCGCCCACTGCCGCCATTGCCTGCCCCCCAGCGATGGAAGCGCCTTCGCAGGTGAGCCGCTCGCACAACAGCGTCGCGATCGCATTCAATGCGAGTGGCGATTCGATTAGCGTGCGCTGGCCCGAACCCCGCGAGGGGCACGCGTGGCACTTGAAGATCGATACGGCGTTGGCGACGGGATTCCCGGCCGCACGCGCGCCGGTGACTGGAGACGAGACGACGATCGCGCCGCGGTCGCTCGCCGTCGTCACGGAAGAGCCCGAAGCGTCACCACGCCGGCGGAGCCACGGCGTTGCGCGCGAAGTGCTCGACCGTCTCGCCGCCAGCGCCGGCATCGCGGCCGAATGGTGGGATGTGGCCGGCAAGCGCCACGTCGTCCAACCGGACACGAAGCGCGCGCTGCTCGCGGCGATGGGGCTCGGTGTCCAGTCGACGGCCGACGCGCGTGCGCACCTCGCCGCGATGGCCGAAAGGCGCGCGCCCGAGCGCCGTGACGGCGACGGCGTCGCCGCCGACCATGGCGACGCGACCAAGCCCGCGCGATGCTTCCTTCCGCAGGAGCTGGCCACGGGCGCGCGCCGCTTCGGGCTCGCCGCGCACCTGTATGCGCTGAAGCGCAGCGGCGACCAGGGCATCGGCGATTTCACCACACTCGCCGAGATCGGCGCGGCCACCGCTCATGCGGGCGGCAGCATCGTCGGCATCAATCCGCTGCACGCGCTTTTCCCGGAGGACCGCGAGCGCGCGAGCCCCTACCATCCGTCGGACCGACGCTTCCTCGACCCGATCTACATCGACGTCGAGCGCGTTGCCGATTTCGCGGCGTCCGATGCCGCGCGCGGGATTTTTCAACGGAACGCGCGCGAAATCGCCGCGCTAGCCGCGAGCGCGCAGGTGGATTACGCGGCGGTCTGGCGACTGAAATGCGACGTGCTGCAAGCGTGCTTCGAAACGTTCGGAGCGCGCGATGCAACCGATGCGCTGCGCAGGGAATTCGAGCGCTTCGTCGCGGCCGGTGCTGCGTCGCTCGAGCGCTTTGCGCTGTTCGCGGCGATCGCCGCCTTGCATCCGCGCGTGCCGTGGCAGTCGTGGCCCGACGGGTTGCGCGAGCCGCAGGGTGCCGAGACGCGGTCGTTCGCGCAGCGAAATGCGCGCCGGGTTCGCTTCGCCCTGTACCTGCAATGGCTTGCGGACGTCCAATTCGGCGACGCCGCGCGCGTCGCGCGCGCGAGCGGGCTCGCGTTCGGCTTCTTCCGGGATCTTGCCGTCGGCGCAGCGCCGGACGGCGCGGAAGTGTGGGCACATCCGCAAGGCTTCGCCCGCGGCGTCGCGGTCGGCGCGCCGCCGGATCCGTTTTCCACGAGCGGGCAGAACTGGAACCTGCCGCCGCCCAACCCCGAAGCGCTGATCGCGAACGATTGCGCGCCGTTCCGCGAGTTGCTCGCCGCCAACATGCGGCATGCGGGCGCGCTGCGGATCGATCACGTCATGGCGCTCACGCGGCTCTTCTGGATTCCCGACGGCGCCGCCCCCATCGACGGCGCGTATGTCTCGTATCCACTCACGACGCTGCTCGGCGCGCTCGCGAGCGAGAGTCAACGCGCGCAATGCCTTGTCGTCGGCGAAGACCTCGGCACGGTGCCGGAAGGATTCCGCGAGCGACTCGCCGCCGCCGAGGTGCTGTCCTATCGCGTGCTGTGGTTCGAGCGCACCGGTTCCTCATTCGCTGCGCCGAGTCGTTATCCCGCCAAGGCCGCGACGGCGGTGTCGACGCACGACCTGCCGACGATTGCAGGCTGGTGGACCGGCGCGGACATCGCCGAGAAGGCCGAGCTCGGCCTTCTCGATGCGGACGGCGAGATGGCTGCGAAACTCGAGCGCGCACGCGACAAGCGCGCGCTCGCTGAGGCGATCGACGCAGCCGGCGTTGCCGAAGGCGCGGCGCTCGCGCCCTACGCGCCGCACGACGCGCCGCTCACGGCGGCCGTCCACCGCTTCGCCGGCGCGGCACCCTCCGCGCTCGTGCTGGTGCAGGCCGATGACCTGGCACTCGAAACGACGGTGCTCAATCTCCCGGGAACCGATCGCGAGCGGCCCAACTGGCGCCGCAAGGTTCGAACGAGCGTCGATGCCCTCTGGCAGACGCCGGCTGCGCGTCTCACGACCGCCGGATTCGCGAGGCGCGAGGGACCGGCGTGTCGAGTGGCGCCGGACCTAGGCCGCGAATAGGGCGAGCCGCAGGTGATTTCGCAGGGGCGAGTGCTGCACGCGGCCGCCCGTGGCGGCTTACGCGCCCATTGCCAGTGCTGCACGCGGCCGCCCGTGGCGGCTTACGTACCCATTGCCCCTGCTGCCGCGCACGCCTCGGGTTGCCGCCGCGCCAAGGCTCTGCTGTACGCGCCTCACTGCGCGCTGCCGTAGGTCACGCGATTGCGGTCTCGATCTCGGCCTGCTCGGCGGACAGCGCCGCTGCGAGCGCATCATCGACGTTGTCGACCCATACGAACGTCAGCTGCTCGCGCGCGTCGGCGGGGATGTCCTCGAGGTCTCGCCGATTGCGCTCCGGAAGCATCACCGTCGTGATGCCCGCGCGCAACGCCGCCAGCACCTTCTCCTTCACGCCGCCAATCGGCAACACGAGACCGCGGAGACTGATCTCGCCCGTCATGGCGACGTCGTTGCGCACGATGCGACCGGTGAGCAGGGACGCGAGCGCGACGAACATCGCGACACCGGCGCTCGGCCCGTCCTTCGGCGTAGCGCCCGCGGGAACGTGGACGTGGATGTCCGACTTCTCGAGCACCTCCGCCGCAATCCCGAGGTGCTCGGAGCGCGCCTTGACGAGCGACAGCGCCGCCTGTGCGCTTTCCTTCATCACGTCGCCCAGCTGGCCCGTGAGAATGAGTTTGCCGTTGCCGGGCATTCGCGTCGCCTCGATGAACAGGATGTCGCCACCGACCGGCGTCCACGCGAGACCGGTGGCCACACCGGAGACGCCGCCGCGCATCGCTACCTCCGCTTCGTACTTCTTCGGGCCGAGGATCCGCGCGAGATCGTCCTTGCCGATGACGGCGCGCTCGATCTCGCCGGCGGCGATGCGCACCGCAACATCGCGGAGTACGTTGCCGATCTCGCGCTCCAGATTGCGTACGCCGGCTTCGCGCGTGTAATCGTCGATGATCGCCATCAGCACGTCGTCGCCGATCGATGCCTGCTCCGCCGAAAGTCCCGTCGCCTTGAGCTGGCGGTCGACCAGGTAACGGCGCGCGATCTGCAGCTTCTCCTGTCCCGTGTAGCCCGGCAGCTGAATGACCTCCATCCGGTCGCGAAGCGGTCCGGGAATCGTGTCGAGCACGTTCGCCGTGCAGATGAACATCACGCCCGACAAATCGAAAGGCACGCCCAGGTAGTTGTCGCGGAACGTCGCGTTCTGCTCCGGATCGAGAACCTCCAGCAGCGCCGACGCGGGGTCGCCGTGAAAGCCGCCGGCGCCGAGCTTGTCGACTTCGTCCAGCATGAGCACGCAGTGGCGCGTGCCCGCCTTGCGCAGACTCTGGATGATGTTGCCGGGCATCGACCCGATGTACGTGCGGCGGTGACCGCGAATCTCCGCTTCGTCGTGAACGCCGCCGAGCGAGAGCCGCGAGAACTCGCGGCCGGTCGCCTTGGCGATGCTCTGCCCGAGCGAGGTCTTGCCCACCCCGGGCGGACCGACGAAGCAGAGGATCGGGCTCCTGCCCGTCGGATTGAGCTTGCGCACGGCGAGGTACTCGAGGATGCGCTTCTTGATCTTGTCGAGGCCGTAATGATCCTCGTCGAGGATGCGCCGCGCATCGGCGATGTCGATCGGCTTCTCCTCCGGAGCGGCCCAGGGAAGCTCGATCAGCCAGTCGAGATACGTGCGGATCATCGAATACTCGCCCGCGCCCTCGGGCATGCGCTCGAGACGCTTCAGCTCCTTCCGCGCCTGCTTCTCGACGTCCTCGGGCATCTTCGCGTCGGTAATGGCCTTGTCGAGCTCGGCGATTTCGGCGGCGCCCTCCTCGCCCTCGCCCAGCTCCTTCTGGATCGTGCGCATCTGCTCGCGCAGCAGGTGCTTGCGCTGCAGGTCGTCGAGCGAACCACGCGTGCGCTCGGCGACGTCGCGCGAGACCTTGAGCACTTCGATCCGATGCGCGAGCAGCTCGAGCAGCGTGTCCATGCGCGTCTTCAAATCGAATGTCTCGAGCAGCGCCTGCTTCTCCTCCGCGCCGATGTCCATCAGGCCGGCGATGAAGTCGGCAAGCCGCGCGGGACCCTCGATCGATTGCAGCGACGAGGCGACCTCGTCCGGAACCTGCGGAAGCAGGCCCAGGATCTCGGCAGCGCGCTCCCTGAGCGCTTGCGCGCGTCCCTCGATGTCGGCTTCCGCCTGCGACGACTCGGGGATGAGCTGCACGCGGGCGACGAGGAACGGATAGCCTTCCAGGAACTGCAGCGCGCGAAAGCGCTGGACGCCCTGGCAGATGGCGTGATGCGCGCCGTCGGGCGCGGTGATGTAGCGCAGCACGTTGGCGGTGGTGCCGACCCAGTGCAGATCGCCCGGATTGGGCTGCTCGGTCTCGGCCTTCGTCTGCAGCAGGATGCCGAGCGGGCGTTGCAGCCGCGCCGCTTCGTAGGCGGCGGCGCGCGAGCGCTCGCGTCCCACGGTGAGCGGGAACACCATTCCCGGAAACACGACCATGTTGCGCACCGGCACGATGATCATCGCGTCTTCGGGGAGCGGCCGCGATGGCGCCGCGCCTTCGGACCTCGGTGCCGTCGCCGCCTCGGCAGCTGCCGAGCTGCCGTCGGTGCGCAACGGATTGTCGTTTCGCATTACAGGTTCGCTGGTCATACGCCCTCCGCCACCTTCGCTCATATGCCTTCCGCCTTTCGCAACCGCAGGATGAGGCAACCATCCCGCACCTCGCGCGTCGCCGTCTCGAGGCGCGCTTCAGGCAGCGGAATCTTCCGCTCGAAGAAACCGTACGGGATCTCGAGCCGCCGCAAGCCGCACGGCGACGAGGCGAGCGGCAGCGCGCGCTCGCCGCGGACGACGAGGTCGCCGGACTCGGTCGTCACCTCGATGCGCTGCGCGGGAACCCCCGGCAACGCGACGAACACGACCACGTCGCGCTCGTCCTCGAAAATGTCCACCGGCGGCTCCCATGTCACGGGCCCGCGGCCCGGTGTCGACAGGCGGAAGAACTGCCGGTGCATTCGCTCGGCCTCTTCGAGCACTTCGAATGCCTGCGCCCACATCCAATCGGTCGGAAAGCGTGCTGTCATTGGAGTCTCCCTCGGCCCGCGCTCACGCGTTGGCCC
>Ga0207676_10001321_pt1 | contig 18420 bp, 10 predicted proteins | sample KBSSwiS72_FD_184307 | JGI IMG/M metagenome (GOLD analysis project Ga0207676, IMG submission 184307) | Switchgrass rhizosphere microbial communities from Kellogg Biological Station, Michigan, USA - KBS Switchgrass S7-2 (SPAdes) (version 2) | ecosystem: Host-associated > Plants > Roots >...
TGCCGGGGTCGCAGTGTTCGCTTCGGCTGGCCAGGATCAGGTCGCCACGGAATTTGGTAAACTCGGTCACGGCGTTTTCACTTACTCTTTACTGAAAGGCTTAAGTGGCGAGGCTGACGGCGCACCGCGCGACGGAAAGATCACCATCAAGGAACTTGAGGCCTACATCAACGACCAGGTACCGGAATTAACTAAACGATATCGCGGCAAAAGACAGGATCCCAACAGTTGGACGCGTGGTCAAGATTTCCCGATAGCGATACAGTGATTCTGATGTGATAACTTTCGGCAATTCTGGGTCCAGCGGCAGTTTGCATCCCATTGGCGATCTTGAGTAGCTGCTCTCAGGCTTACTGGACCAGGCAGGACCTCGCGAGAAACATACGAAACCAACTTGTCCAACGCTTAATCCAAGGCAGGCCGAATCGGGTCTCGCATAACTTCGCACGGAATTTCGAGTCGTGATTAACCCAGTAACAATCGAGCAAAAGAAAAATGTGCGAAGCACCGCTCGCGGATAAGTGAAGCCAAACATGAGAATAAGAGATCGGGCCATGGCGATCGCGAACCGAAAGACGGACAAGTCCTCTTGCGTGAATGGCTCGACTTTGCAACAGATCGTGTGCCGAAGATGCCGCAAGAAGAACTCGATAAACAGAAGAAGCAGGGTAGGCAGTTGCACCGAATAAAGTTCGTCGAATCTGATTTTGGGATATGAACGAAGCATTCAACGACCGAGAGTTTTCTATCGCCGCGAAATGGAACCACATCCTCTGATAGTCGCGAAGCCGTAAACGCCGCCAACGCCCGCATGTTCTTAAGGAGCCGCCGATGAAAAAGCGATTACCTCACAAAATCAAATGGCTTGAGGTCGTGGCATTGCTGACGCTTGTGACTTTGGCGACTTTTGATATTCCGAGGTCGAGTTCGTTTGCGCAGACGCAAACTCAGTCGAGGCAGTTGGGCCGTCAAATAGACCCGGTGAAGACCTGGCCGATCAAGGCCAAACGCTGGGCGCTGATAATCGGAGTGGACCAGTATAGAGATGGTCAGATAAACGCTCTGAAAGGATCGGTGAACGATGCCCATAACTTAGCTAACGCGCTCGTGAGTTATGCTGGCTTTCCACAGGATCAAGTGATTGTCCTGACTACCGACCAGCCAGAAGAGCACCAGCCGACCCGCATTAATATCCTGACCTACCTTTCTAATTTGGCGTCCCTCGTACCCAAAGATGGGCTCTTGCTAGTCTCATTTGCTGGACATGGAATCGAGCGTGGTGGGCAAGCTTACTTGATCCCTTCCGACGCACGATTGAGCCATGACGTGTCACTGCTCGAGGAGTCGGCAGTCAGCGTCACGAGGATGCACGATCGCATCAAGGCCATAGGTGTCGGCCAAGTAATCGTATTGCTGGACGCTTGTCGTAATGATCCAGGCGGTCGTGCTGACGCGCCAAATAACATGAGCGCAGCCTATGCAAAGTTCAACTTTGATGTACGCAATCGCGAGGTGCAGGCATTCGCAACGCTCTACGCAACGGCGATCGGCCAACGCGCTTACGAATACACGGAGAAGCGTCAGGGTTACTTCACCTGGGCAGTCGTTGAAGGGTTAAAAGGGGGAGCTGCAAACGAGAAGGGCGAGGTTACGTTGAGTGCTCTAGTCAAATACATTCAGGACAATGTGCCCAAACGCATCGCTATTGATCTTGGGGGGCACGAACAACAGAAACCGTTTGCGACGATTGAGGGTTATCGTGCCGATGAGCTTGTAATTGCGATCGCTGGTGAGAACACTGGACTTGCCGTTCGTAGCGAATCCACTGTCGAATCTGCTGAACAGTCCTACAACAGTGCTATCGCTTATGTGCGTGAACAAAAAGATCAAGAGGCCTTACAGAAATTTGATGAAGCGCTAAGACTCAGGCCACAGTTCTCCATGGCTCACTATGACTTGGGTTTGCTGTTCATTGGGCAGCGAAAGTGGGATCAAGCACTAGCCAGTTTTGAGAGTGCTTTAAAGGGTGACCTAAAGCCTACATGGATCGAGGCTTGGGCCCACATCAGGCGCGGGAACATCTACGACGCAACGGGGGAACGTACTCGCGCCGTGGAGGAGTACACAAAGGCACTACGCACGGGCATTGATTATCTGGGTTCCTATGGTGCGGCCAGAGGCTTTATTAGCACCCCCTACGATCCAGTATCCTTTCCAGCCAGAACTAATGGGGAGCCGGTTCAGAATGACGGTCGGCCGATTTTAAGAAGTCGCGACGCGAACGGCGATTCCAGATCAGAGACTACTCGAGCGGACAAGAATGCGGGGAGCGATTTCGTTGTACTATTCGAACAGAAACGGTACGGCGATGCGGCACTGGAGGCGACGATCGTCACCTATAGTAATCCTGAAAACGCACAGGCGTGGGAGATAGCTGGCCTGTCTCAGTTCGCCCTCAAGCGATATCCGGAGGCAGCCAGGAGCTTGGAGAAACTTCTTCAATTGCAGCCCGCGAAACTACAAGAGGCACCGATAGTTGATGCGCTGGGGCAGGCTTATTTCTATGCCGACCTGTACGAGAAAGCGGTGCCACTATTACTAGTTGCAACAACATCCGCCCGTGCGAAAAGTGACGCAACGCCGCATTACCAGCTTGGGCTTGCTTATTACCGGACTAAGCGCAACCGAGAAGCTATTGCCGAACTTAAGAGCGCTATTCGAATCAAAAATGATTATGTGATAGCTCGCTTTTTTCTGGGAATGTCCTATCTGGCTATCGGCGATAAGAGCAGCGCAATGGACCAATATGAAACTCTCAAGAAATTGGATCAGGATACAGCCACAAAACTCTTTGCCCAGATAAAGAAGTGAAAGCTATGACTGCTATCATTGAACGAAATGCAGATCGAAAGCAGAGTGCGCGACCGAAAGGGCGATCTTCTCAAAAACTAATCTGGTTTAGCCTTGTTGCCCTGGCTGTGGCCTCGCTTTCTTTGACGCATTCCAGCGCGCAAACACCCCAAGAAAACCGTCAACTGAGACGAGAGCAAACTCAACAATCAAACAGTGTTCCTGAGCGCCGTATTGCACTGGTGATTGGCAACGGAACTTACACCAACGCGCCGGCATTGAAGAACCCGCCGAACGATGCGCATGACATGGCGGCGATGCTCAAGACGCTGGGCTTTGAAGTTGCCAGTGGAGTTAACGTCAACCAGCGTGAGATGAAGCGTTTGATTCGCGAGTTCGGACAGAAACTCAAAAGCGGCGGCTCGGGATTGTTCTACTATGCGGGACACGGTGTGCAATCGAAAGGGCGCAACTATCTGATTCCCATTGACGCCGATATCCAAAGCGAGGCGGAAGTGGAAGACTCTGGTGTGGACGTTGGCTTGGTATTGAACTACATGGATGACGCACAGAACGGCTTGAACATCGTGATTCTTGATGCGTGTAGGAATAATCCTTTCGCGCGCAGCTTTCGTTCCGCAGCTGATGGCCTGGCCCAGGTTGACGCCCCTACAGGAACATTGATCGCCTATGCCACTGCGCCGGGTCGGGTCGCGTCTGATGGCTCCGGCGAGAACGGTCTCTACACGTCGGAGTTGTTAAGACAGATGAGGGTTCCCGACGTGAGTGCGACCGATCTGTTCATGCGCGTTCGCGCGAATGTGATGAAGCAGACCGGTGGCAAACAAGTACCGTGGGAGGCATCCTCATTAGTGGGGACTTTTAGTTTCAACGCAACCAACGCGGGACCGACGGCACCCATCAGGCCGACGTCACTCGACCAAGTCGCGGTAAAACCTGATCATTTCCCCGAGGCGACCTCGAATCCACCGACCAACGCGAAAACAACCGCTAAAACATCTAAGCTGGACCTTCCCACTGCCCTCATGCTGTTAGATCGATCTATGCATGCGCGGGACGGTTCTATGCAAGGGCAAGTCGTAGCGATTGAGTCATTGCTAGCTCAAGGCTATGAGTTTAACAGCAGCAATCTGAGTGGCATCTCGTTTCGTGACGCAAGTCTACGAAAGGGCATTTTCAACAAGGCGCGGTTGCACGCGGTTGATCTGCGAAAAGTGGACGCCAGCGGCGCCAACTTGAGCGAGTCCGGGCTTCGGTTTGCAAATCTTGAAGAGGGTATATTCGCGGAGGCTGATCTAAGTAACACATACGCACCTTTTATTTGGGGCAAAGCGGCTGATTTTGAGAAAGCCAACCTGGCGGCAGCCAATTTCTTCTGCGCCGATCTGCGGGGGACCAATTTCAGCAATGCCAATCTTCGCGGAGCTTCATTCGCATTCGCTGACTTGCGCGGCGCGAAGTTTGACGGAGCAGACATGACGGGAGCTTATTTGCCCGGAGCGGTACTCGACGGCGCTTCGTTTGTGAATACCATAATCAATAACACCGATTTCACCGGAGCGGCTGCCGAACACTTCACGCTAAGCCACGAGCAAATAGCCGGTGCTTGTAGACATCATTCGCACGCCCATGGATATTCCGATGACGGCTGGCACGTTAAGCTTTATTCACAAGGGGAGACGGACTATTTCGCGTACGACTCTTTCGATTTTGCTCTTGCGAATGATAGATCGTTGTCTCTTTGTACGACGAAACCTCTTGATGAGTCTTATAACGGCACCATCGGACCTATCGTCGGGGCAATATTTATAGACGACGTTTCGGCTTCTAAAGCCGGCCGGAAGGAGGCGTTTCGCGATCGTTTGAAAGAGCACATAGTATTCCTGAAGGCGACGCTTACGACAGATCGTCTTCTGAAAGGAGAGGGTATTCAAAGCAAAGGATGGGATGCCGTCCTTCGCAATGCTGTAAAGAATACATCGCCCATTTCCAAGCCTTACTACAACACCGACCTCATGCTCGTGACTCTTTTGCGAGGAGGAGTACTTGAGGAGAAAGCGATGGACTGGGAATTCCTGGCGAAGAATTACCATTCGTATGAATCGTTCGTGCGAGAGGAGCGGGAAGGCGATTTCGCTCACTACTTGATGTGGTCACCGATCTTCCCGCCAATCGCGTGGTGGACCGATTTAACAGAGGATACTACTAGCCTCTACAGGGGGTGGACTCTGGCTCGCGAGAGTAGAGCCCCTGAACAGGTGATAGTTAGGTTGCCTCTCGATTTCACCAAGAACGACTCGTCGACGCTTTCACTCGAAACGCTTGGTATCGGAGAAAAAGGGGATCATGATTCCAAAGCTGAAGAAAAAGGAATCAGTATCGAGCGGACCGTTTACTTAGACGCTAACCTTGGTCAAACCAACCGAGGTGAATTTATCAGAGTGTTGTTTGTCTTTCCCGAGAAGCTAGAACACCTCAACGTAAAGTTGCCCGAAGAGTTCAAAAATGAGGGAAATCTCAAACTAGAAATGGAACTTAAGATTGAAAGATTTGACAAATACCAAAGGGCTGAAACACGCGGGTCGAGTGCAGGATTGTATGCTTTCATATTCGTCACGCCTGACAAAGTTCGGCTGCTAAAGGCTGGTAAAGAGGTGTGGAGCGGCAAAGTCCAGAAAGACACGTCAACAATCCGCACAGGAGGCTTGTTTTAAAGATCAAGGACAATGGAGTGTCCAAGACTTCAAGACAATTTCTAGCAATATTTCCGACGAGTCATTCCTGGAAGTGCTCTAACGAAACTGGAAGAATTAACTTGGGAATTAACTAGAACAAGTTGCAAACGAAGGAGAGCAAAGAGCCTTGCTCAACGAATTTCCCAAGATATACATGCGGCTTCAACCACCGCCAGACTCAACTTGAGTATGCGAGTTGTTCGAAGGTGTACGTTAAAATTTGGCGCATTGATGCACTGTGCGGCGCGGAATAACGAAACGCAGACACGATGTAACATTACTTGATTTCGGTTTTTCCTTGGCGCTGCATATGAAGGTGGCCAAAGCGATACGGACGCTGGTGTGTGCGCCATAGGCGATGCAAGCCTAGTAGCGACATTCGGGACATCAAATTACCCTTGGCTCAAATGTCTTTGATAATAAATGCGAAGGAAAAAAATTGCGTATCACAAATTTGCCTGTTCGGGGTTACAAGTCTTCCTTACGGTGGTTGGCATGGCCGCGCTTTTGGTCTTCGCGCCACATTTAGCAGCTCCGCAGGGATCCGGGCCGTTGAAAAAGGAACAGGCGTCACCAGCAAGTCGTCCTGCAGAGAATCGAGTTGCGTTGGTGATAGGCAACGGCTCCTACACAAACACCTCGCCTCTCAGGAACGCGCCAAACGACGCCCACGAGGTGGCCGCGACGCTTCAGTCGTTGGGTTTTGACGTTGTGAGCGGAATAAATCTCAAACAGCGCGACATGAAGCGCCTGTTGCGCGACTTTGGGAAATCGCTCAAAGCAGGCGGGACAGGACTATTCTACTATGCCGGTCACGGTGTGCAGTCAAAAGGGCACAACTACCTGATCCCGATCGACGCCGACATTCAAAGTGAAACTGATGTCGAAGACACGGCCGTGGATGTGAATCTGGTGTTGGAGTACATGGACGAAGCACAGAACGGTTTGAACTTTGTAATTCTCGATGCCTGTCGTAACAATCCATTTGCGCGGAGTTTTCGTTCTGCGAGCGACGGCTTGGCGCAGGTGGATGCGCCAACCGGAACTTTGATTGCTTATGCGACAGCCCCCGGTCGAGTTGCGTCTGACGGTATGGGTGAGAACGGACTCTATACCTCAGAATTGTTAAAGCAAATGCGTGTACCTGGACTAAGCGTGACTGAGATGTTCATGCGGGTGCGTGCCGCAGTGATAAAACAGACCGGCGGCAAGCAGGTGCCATGGGAAGCATCATCATTAGTGGGCACTTTTAGTTTCAACGCTACGAAGATGGAATCGGTTACAACTAACAACGCGTCGGTGCCGGAACAGCGCATACAATCGGGGCACCTAACGGAGGTGACCTCGAATCCATCCGCTAACTCGAACGGAACGGTTGAAACACGGAAGCTGGACCTTTCAATCGCCCTGAGGTTGTTAGACCGATCTATCGAAGCTCGGGACGGTTCTTTGCAAGGACAGATCGAAGCGATTGAGTCGCTCTTGGTCTTAGGATACGAATTCAGTGGGAAGGATCTGAGTGGTGTATCGCTGCGGGCCGCAAGGCTCACTAACGGCATCTTTACCAAGGTGCGCATGCATGGCGGTGATTTGAGTAAGGTCGACGCCAGAGGCGCCAACTTTGCGGACTCCGGCTTACGATTCGTAAACCTCGAAAATGCCAGTTTCCGCGAAGCTGTCTTCACAAATAGCTATGCCCCTTTTGTATGGGCCAAAGACGTCAATTTTGAGAAGGCCAATCTGTCGAAATCTAATTTTTTTTGCGCGGATCTGCGCGGAGCCAATTTCAAAGATGGTAATCTTCGCGGCGCATCCTTCGCATTCGCCGACTTGCGCGGTGCGAAGTTTGACGGCGCAGACCTGACGGGAGCTTATTTGCCTGGGGCGGTCCTCGACGACGCAACTTTTATCAATACTATTGTTGACAATACCGACTTTACTGGGGCGGTTGCCGAGACTTTTGGGTTAAGCCCAAAGCAGCTTCGGGGAGCCTGTAAACATCCTTCAGAAGGCGAATTGCATATCGCTGTATATCGTTCAGGTGACAGCTATCCATTCAACTCCATATTAGATTGGTATCCGTTTTCGGCCACATCCTTACCGCTTTGCACAACCGAGCCCCTCGATTTGGACTACAACGCTGCTAAGGATGGATATCGGTGGAACATTTATTTAGATCGTGCTCCAGTTTCAAGGGCTGGCCGTGAAGAGCTTTTCCGTGACCGCGTGTCTGCCCATAAGGAACTTCTCAAAACTCATCTTATTGCAAGTAAGGTTTTGAAGCGTTGATTACGGAGCCTGGGTCTCACACAGCCGCAGTGAACTGCAATCAGAAACGAGAAGCTCTTCAGTAGGGTAGAGTGAATTACTTCGCGCTGAGGGTCTCTACAAACAGTCGATAAGTCTTGTCCAACAGTCTTCGTACGAAGCGATGATTGCTGCCTCATCGCAGAGCTTGGCTGATTGTATTTCAAACAAAAGCTGGTGAGAAGCAAAACCCTGTACGAAAGAGCCCTGTCAATTTGGGAGCAACGAGCCATGCTTGACCTTTGGAAGAAAGAACTGTCAGATGAAATTGCCATTTCTCCTCATTCCTGCTCGATCGTTTGCCGCAACTGCCTTTTTAGTATTTGCGACGTTCAATTGCGTAGCGCAGAAGCCTGAACTAGTCATGCAGACCGGCCATACCGATTGGGTCGAGTCAGTTGCCTTTAGTCCGGACGGAAAGACGCTCGCGAGCGGCAGCGATGATGAAACAATAAAATTGTGGGATGTTCCGACAGGTACTCTATTACGATCGATTGAACATACTTCTCGCGTTCTCTTGGTAGCATTCAGTCCAGATGGCAAGAGACTGGCAAGTATTGGAGGAACCGAGAGAGCCATCAAACTGTGGGATATTGCAACTGGCACTGAACTCCGATCCATTAATGATGAAGAACGTGGTGTCAGTTACGTCTACCCATTTGCTTTTAATCCCAACGGCAAGGCGCTAGCTTGCCTTAGTCATCACGGAACTATCGCGACAATCAAGGTGTGGGACATCGCAACTGGTACACAGCTACAAACGTTTAATGGGCCCTCGATTGGCGAACATCTTGGGAGCTTCGCGTTCAGTCCGGATGGCAAAGTATTGGCAAGCGGCGGTGATAAGGCAATCAGACTATGGGATGTTTCGACGGGTAACCTCCTCTTTTCGTTTGGTGAGCATACTATTAATTCAGACGGTCTCTGGACCGTAGTGTTTAGTCCGGATGGCAGAGTATTGGCGAGCGGCGATGATAAGGTAACCAAACTATGGGATGTGACGACGGGTGCTCTACTCCACTCGCTCGATGGATTTGGTGGTATCGCCTTCAGCTCGGACGGACGGACGTTGGCAAGCGGGAGCGATGATAGAACGATCAAATTGTGGGATATATTGACAGGCACTTTATTGCGCTCGATTGGTGCGGATGGTGTTGAGAGAAAAACTGTAGCCTTCAGTCCCGACGGCAAGACGCTGGCGAGTGGAGGTTGGTTTAGCAGTACGGTCAAGCTATGGGATGTTACGAGTGGTGTTCAAATCCGTTCGTTCGGTGGGAATATCAGGTCTGTTAACTCTGCCGCCTTCAGTCCAGATGGCAAGATACTGGCAAGCGGAGGTGAAGGTTCTGGGCTCAAACTATGGGATATTTCCAGGGGCATTCAACGTTTTTCGCTGGGTGGGGACACAGGCTCGATCAACTCCGTTGCGTTCAGTCCCAACGGTACGATACTGGCGGGTGGTGGATGGGTCGACCCGATCAACTTATGGGATGTTTCCAGTGGCACTCTACGTCGCTCGATTGAAGAATATTTAGTCGAGTCAGTCGCGTTCAGCCCAGATGGCAAAATATTGGCAAGTGGTGGCGGTTGGGACAGCAAAGACTTGGCGCGCGGTGATGACGCGAGCCCGATCAAGCTGTGGGATGTAGAGACAGGTGTTCAACTGCATTCACTCATAGGACACTCATCTGGTGTCAAGTCTGTTGCTTTCAGTCCAGATGGGAACACTCTGGCTAGTGGCGGTAAGGATTCCATAATCAAGCTGTGGAATGTTCCGACAGGTACTTGCCTCCGCTCGCTTGATGCGCGCGGCGTGGGGGTCAATTCCGTCGTCTTCAGTCCAGATGGCAGGATACTGGCGAGCGTCGGCTGGCTAATCAAATTATGGGATGTTTCGAGTGGCGCCGAACTCCGCATAATCGATGGGTATGCAAATAATGCCGTCGCCTTTAGCGGAGATGGCAAGACGTTGGTGACTGGCGGCAATCACAACACGATGGAGTTGTGGGATGTAGCGACCGGAACTCTGCTCCGCTCTCTCGTTGGTCACACCTCTCCTATTAACTCAGTTGCTTTGAGTCCAGATGGAAAGATGCTAGTGAGTGGTGGCACAGATGCCACGACGAGATTATGGGATATGCCTACAGGTAAAGCACTCGGTAGTTTGATTTCCCTGAGTCAGAACGATTGGGCAGTCGTAGTCCCTAGCGGCTTATTTGATGGCTTGCCTAATACGTGGAAGCAGCTCAATTGGCGCTTGGACAACAACACCTTCACCTATGCTCCCGTCGAAGCTTTCTTCAAAGAGTTCTATTATCCCGGTCTGCTCGTAGAGATCATGGCTGGCAAACAGCCGAAGCCGCCGAAGAAGGATTTGTCAGCCATCGATATCCGTCAGCCGCAAGTGCGCGTCACTCGGCTAGGTGGAGAAGAGATCTTACCAGACACTCCCATAGGGTTCGCAACGGTAGCTGCTCCCGATAGCGGCCGGAACGTCGAAGTGACGTTGGAAGTTACGGACAATGCTAAAACGTCAGCAAGTCCGGCTCATGCAAAATCGAGTGGTGCACGAGACCTGCGACTCTTTCGCAACGGGTCGCTCGTTAAACTTTGGCCTGGTGATATTTTCGGGAAGGAGAGTAATTGCCAACAGATTTCAGCTCCCCCACCGGCTCCGCACCGCTGTGTCTGCACTGTCACTCTAACAATTGTGGCGGGGGAGAATCGTCTCACTGCATATGCGTTCAACTATGACGACGTCAAGAGCAGTGACGCGACGCTGACAATTACTGGTGCCGAAAGCCTTAAGCGTAAAGGCGTGGCCTATGTTCTCGCTCTGGGCGTCAACGAGTACGCCAATTCTGAATACAACTTGAAGTACGCCGTCGCCGATGCTAGTGGTTTTGCCGACGAACTCAGACGTCAGCAAACGAGACTCAACAATTACGAACGCGTCGAAGTGATCTCATTAATTGACAAAGACGCGACGAAGGCTAACATTCTGAAGTCACTTGCTATCCTTTCCACTAAAGTACAACCCGAAGATGCGCTTGTAATCTTTTTCGCAGGTCACGGCACAGCCCAACAGAATCGGTTTTATTTAATTCCGTATGACTTGGGTTACAGGGGAAGTCGTACGAAATTGAACAGCAACGCTCTCCAAAGCATTCTTTCACACAGTATCTCGGACGAAGAAATTGAGCGCGCAGTCGACAGGATCGATGCCGGTCAAATGTTGCTGGTGATTGATGCGTGCAATAGCGGGCAAGCATTAGAAGCTGAAGAAAAGCGACGCGGGCCGATGAACAGTAAAGGCCTGGCACAACTAGCCTATGAGAAAGGCATGTATATTCTCACCGCGGCACAAAGCTACCAGGCGGCAAATGAGGCCGAACGCTATGGACATGGATTTCTAACTTATGCGTTGGTGGAGGAGGGACTGAAGACAGGTGCTGCTGACCGCGAACCGAAAGATGGGCAAGTTCTCTTGCGTGAATGGCTCGACTTTGCAATGGAGCGCGTACCACAGTTGCAGCAGAACGAACTCGATGAACAGAAGAAGCAGGGTAGGCAATTAGACAGAATCAAGTTCGCGGAAAGTGATTCAGGGAACGAGCGAAGGCTCCAACTTCCCCGGGTGTTTTACCGCCGAGAAACGGAACCATATCCTCTCATAGTAGCGAAGCCCTAAACGCCGCCAACACCAGTACGTTCTTAAAGGAGCCGCCGATGAAAAAGCGATTACCTTGCAAGACCAAATGGCTTCAGCTCGTGGCATTGCTGACACTTGTGACTTTGGCGACCCTTGTTATTTCGGGGTGGAGTTCGTTTGCTCAGAAGCGACCTCATGCCAGGCAACTGGGCCGGAAAACAGATTCGAGGGCTTTGCCGATCAAGGCCAAACGCTGGGCGCTGGTAATCGGTGTGGACCAGGATTACAAAGATTACTTCCAACCTATCCCAACGGTGCATACGCCAGCGTCGCACGCGCAAAGATTAGGCAAATTCAGACATCAAAGAACGAAGCGACAGAGTCAGGTTCTACGAACACTGCGGCTGGAAATCCACTCAATTCAAAATGGCAAATACACTCCTAAAGGTGTGGCGTTCAGCGTCTCGATACCAAAAGAACCGGTACTGTCGTCAAAATATGGAGCACCGCAACCGGCAAGAGGTACGATTGTTTATAAATGGCAATCTTGATGACTACGTAAGCTCCATGTCATTTCATCCGAGCGGGGACACTATCGCCATCGCTGGCTCTCAAACTTTGAAGCTTTGGAATATTCACACCGCCCGTGTTTTATACTCACTCAAAGCACAAACCGACTCTGGTCCAGACGGGGAATCCATGAACGCCTTACGCCATGATTGGAGATGAGATCGCTCGTACCTTGTGGCAGCAGCCTGGTGCCACCCCCAAACGCTGTTCCGCGGAGGAGACCCACTCAGACACAACGCTTTGGACAGCCAGCGTGACACAGCTAAGGGATCGCTGAACCAAGTGTTGTAATTGGTAAGGAACTAGACAGTCTCTCGAAAGAGGAAACCACATGTTTTACGAAAGTATGTTCAGCCGCTCCAAGGATGTTTCAGCAAGCTATCGTACTCAACAGGTAGGGTGTATATTCAGCATGTTGACAGAAAAGCAGAAGGCAATGCTGTCTATCATCAAACTCGCCTTCATCAGCGTAGTTGTTTTGTTAGCCTTCACATCCTTGGGTGCGACTGCCCAGACTCGCGTATTGGTCCCACAGGCGGGGCACTCATCCAGCGTGAACGCTGTTGCATTTAGTCCTGACCGCAAGATGCTAGCTAGTGGGTCCGACGATGGGACTATTCTGCTCTGGGATCTCGAAACCGGTTCTCAACTACGAGCTTTAGCAGGCCATGCGGCACCAGTCATGTCCGTCTTGTTCAGCCCAGACGGCAAGATCATAGCCAGCATGGCCAACAATGGTAGTGTGATTGTTTGGGATCTTAGAACCGGTGAGAAGAGATTTTCGATCGAGGGTAACTACCTCGGCTCCAACTCCATCAGCTTTAGTCCCGATGGGAAAATCTTAGCCTATACAGGTTATGGAGATAAGACGCAAAGGATCTCAGGGTCTGCAGCTCGAAGTGTAGCCCCCTATTTCTTGGACCTTCAGACTGGAAATTCGATCCGTTTGTCGAACGAGTTCTTCTCTCCGAAATTACCAATCGCTTTCAGTCCCGATGGCAAGACACTCGCGTTCGTTGAGAACGACACGCTCAGACTGTTGGATGTTAAAGAACGCAAGAGCAGTAAATCATTGGTATTAGGGATCGCAGGAAGCTTGACGACATATCTAAAACCGCGACCAGAGAATTACCCGGCAGGTGTGCCTGATTATATGAAGAAGGGCACAAGGATCACTTACGCCGCGTTAGAAGTTACATTAATCGCATTCAGTTCCGACAGCACAAACCTAATCGTGGTGGCGACGGGTTCTGGTTCAAGCAGGCTTCAGCGAGCTCACGCGCTTATGGTCGTAAATGTAAGCAGGAACACGAAGGATGTTCCTTTAGCCAAGAGACTGGGCCAGTCTTCAAATTGTGGTGTAACCGCTAGATTCATGGCCCTGAGTTCCAACAATGTCTTTGCGATCGCTGAAGACTTTCTGGCATTCAGTCCGGATGGCTATCTTCTAGCGGCTGGTCGCAAAACCGGGCAAATCTGTTTGTCCGACATCGCGTCCGACGCAAAGCCAATTCTTACGCAAGATTTTTCTGGCGGCATGGCAATAACCCGACATGGAGGCAAGAGCATTTTTGTGGCTCCGAGTGGCAAGCTGTTCATGTCTGGCAGGGACGATGCCTCAATCGAGTTGTGGAACACGAAGACGGGTACTAAGTTTCGTTCGTTGAGCGCAGAGGCGCAGGCAGTCCGAGCTATCGCGTTTAGCCCTGACGGAACGTTCCTGGCGAGCGCCGGCATCGATAATGAGATTGCGTTATACAACACTACCGAAGGTCGATATGTACAAACCTTTACTTTGCAGTCCGAAGGTGAAACAGCGATCACGATCGGCAACGGCGACTTTACGGAGGAAAAATCTGGTGCTCTCACAATCAAGCAGATCCTTGGGCGCAACAAAAACGGGAAATCGATAAAAATCGTAAAAATGAACGGTGACAATGTTGAATCTGACATTCCACCAGACGACTCGTTGAGAGCGATTATCGGAACCGTAACGAATGACATTGAAATCAGCCCTGACAGCCGTATGCTTGCTAGTGGCGGAGATGACCAAATAGTTCGGGTCTGGGATTTGCGAAGCGGCAGACGGCTGCATACGTTGGTCGGTCACACAAATATTGTTTCTTCCGTTGTTTTTAGCCCTGACAGTAAGACGCTTGCCAGTAGTGGCGATGACAAAACTATCAAGCTTTGGGATACCGCAACAGGAGTACTCTTGCGAACCCTTCGGTCCGACGCTCTCGGTCATGTTTTGGCTATTGCTTTTAGTCCTGATGGTAGAACTCTAGCTAGTGGCGACGACAACAGGCTGGTTTCGGTGTGGAATCTTGCAACGGGAGATCAACTCCTGCGACTACTCGGGTCAACCGGCAATGTGTACCAGGTTTCTTTTGGTTTGGATGGCAAGACTCTTTATACCGCGTCAAATGACAACACCGTTAACCTGTGGGATGCCGCGTCCGGCGCTAAACTAAACTCATTTAAGGGCCGTGTTGCGGACAACAAACGAGCGGTGCTTAGTCCGAACGGCAGGGTAATGGTAATCGGTCGCGAAGACGGGAGAATTGCTTTTCTGAATGCTGGTACGAGTAGTGTGCTTGGGTATCTGATTCCACTTACCAAAAGCGATTGGCTGACGGCTACCCTAGATGGTTTGTTCGACGGTACTCCGTCGGCAATGAAGAAAATGATCTGGCGCGCGGTAGAAAATACTCTTGACTTCCTTCCTGCCGAATCATTCTTTAACGAGTTTTATTATCCAAGTCTGCTCACCGAAATCATGGCAGGGAAACGCCCTCTTGCGCCACGAAACTTTGCCGATCTGGATCGGCGGCAGCCGGATTTGAAACTATCGTCGTCTATGCCGGCAAACGCCAGTGATGCGCGTAACATTACAGTGAAGATTGAAGTGACAGAAGCGATTCCTGACGAGAAGCACACACAACGAGGTAGTGGTGCGCAGGATGTACGATTGTTTCGCAACGGCTCCCTGATAAAAGTTTGGCGAGGTGATGTACTAAGGGGCCGAAACAGTGTTTCGTTGGAAGTTGTTGTGCCTATCGTGGCCGGAGAAAACCGAATCGCGGCATATGCTTTCAATCGCGACAACATCAAGAGCAGCGATGCAACCTTGGTTATTAATGGAGCCGATTCCCTCAAGCGCGCTGGAGTTGTTTACGTGCTTTCTGTTGGCGTGAACGAGTACGCCAACTCTCAATACGACTTGAAATATGCAGTCGCAGACGCAAAGGACTTTGCTGAAGAAATCAAGCGCCAGCAAGCTAAACTCAATAACTACGAGCGCGTTGAATTAATATCGCTGCATGACAAAGACGCTACCAAAGCGAACATTCTCAAGTCTCTTGACGATCTAGCTACAAGGGTTCAAGCAGAAGATGTGCTCGTGATCCTTTTCGCTGGCCATGGCACCGCCCAACAGAACCGTTTCTACTTGATACCACATGATCTGGGATACCGAGGCAATCGCACGCAACTTGATAGCGCCGCACTACAATCTATCCTTTCGCACAGTATTTCAGATGAAGAGATTGAGGGCGCGGTTGAGAACATTGATGTTGGACATTTGCTGCTCGTCATCGATGCATGTAACTCTGGGCAAGCACTTGAAGCAGAAGAAAAGCGCAGAGGCCCAATGAATAGTAAAGGCCTGGCCCAACTCGCCTATGAAAAGGGGATGTACATTCTAACGGCGGCACAAAGTTATCAAGCCGCACAGGAAGTTGCTCGACTCGGACACGGCTTCCTCACCTACGCACTAGTCGAAGAGGGTTTGAGGACAAACGCGGCAGATAAAGAACCGCAAGATGGACAGGTGCTCTTGCGTGAATGGCTCGACTACGCAACTGAGCGAGTTCCGAAAATGCAGCAAGAAGAACTCGACGCGCAAAAGAGCCAGGGCAGAGAGCTTCAAAGGAAAAAGGTCGAGACTAATGCCACGTTTGAAGGCATTCAGCGGCCGCGGGTTTTCTATAGGCGCGAAACCGAACTGCATCAGTTCGTGGTTACACGCCCATGACCCATCGAGTCGAGCGTTAGTACAAACCAATGCATCTTAGACGATACGCCTCTCCTATTTCCGTGTTTTGCTTCGCCGTGATTGTCGCGTTAATCGTGACTGAAAAACGCCTTGCTACGTCGGTTGCGCAAACTACGGCTCCAAGGAGACAACTGGATCGGCAGACAGCTGTTGTGAAAGCGTGGCCCAGCAAGACCAAACGGTGGGCGCTCATAATCGGTGTCGATCAATATCGTGACGCACAGATAAATGGGCTTAGAGGATCGGTTAATGATGCACATGGACTCGCAGATGCCTTGGTAAATTACGCGGGCTTCCAGCCAGACCAAGTTATCGTTCTTTCAACCGACCAACCCGAAGAGCGACAACCGACGCGCATCAATGTTTTGACTTATCTTTCGAACCTCGCCGCGCTTATACCAAAGGATGGATTGCTTTTGTTCTCATTTGCTGGTCACGGGATTGAACGCGGAGGGCAAGCGTTCCTGATCCCTTCTGACGCCCGTCTAAGCCGCGACATCTCTCTGCTTGAAGAATCCGCGGTAAGTGTGACGCGGCTGCATGATCGGATCAAAGCAATCGGAGTAGGTCAGGTAATTGTGCTTCTCGATGCCTGTCGCGACGACCCAGGTGGCCGATCTGGTGTGCCGAACAATATGACGGCGGCTTATACCAAGTTCGACTTCGACGTTCGCAATCGCGAGGTCCAAGCGTTTGCGACGTTGTACGCGACCGCGATTGGTCGACGAGCATACGAGTACACCGAGAAGAAACAAGGCTATTTCACGTGGGCAATTGTGGAAGCGTTGAAAGGAGGCGCCGCGAACGAACAAGGCGAAGTGACTCTCGCAGCTTTGGTCAAGTATGTGCAGGAAAGTGTGGCCAAGCGTATCGCAATCGACTTAGGTCCAGGCGAAGAGCAGAAACCCTTTGCCCGGATAGAGGGTTATCGGGCGGACGAATTGGTAATTGCAGTTGCGCCGGCCAAATTGCCACCGTTGGAGGGTGGTCTGCTTGATAACAAAGTAAAAGTCAAGCCTGTGCCTGACTACCCTGAGGTGGCAAAGGCGAGTGGTGTCGGCGGCGACGTTGTGGTCAGGGTGACTATTGATGAAAGCGGACGTGTCATTGAGGCGATTGCCACAGATGGCCCAATGGTACTACGGACATCAGCAGAAAAGGCTGCGCGTCAAGCATCGTTTTATCCAACAACACTGAATGGACAACCGGTCAGATTATGGGGCTACCTTGTTTATCACTTTGAGTCAGCATCTTTGATTGATAATTTTTCAACCTCTAAGGAATGTTTGGCGGCAACATCGGCGCCTTTCTATCGACCCTCCGTTGCCCGCAAGCAAGAACTTGGAAGCGATGAGGTTGTCCGTGGTCATCCGACCGGCGGATGTTTTGAATTAGCCTTACCTGATCGTGTACGAGGTCGCGGATGGGTCAGGATTGAAGCTGGTCGTCCGTTTGTTTATAACCGGACGACACATGTTGCAGTCCGCCTGGCAACGTCTAACAATCACAAATACGACGAAGTACCATTTCCATGAGCCAAGGTCTTCAGCGTACCCTCCACCAATCCAAACGAGCAAGTGTCAACTTGTTAGATGGTTTTTATATTTCGACGGTTCGCGCAATTATAACGCCCCCAAATGTTCGTCACCGGAAAAACTTATATGCTGCCTCTTCCAATCCTTTTGGCTACAATAGTGCCGGCTCAAGCACAATCAGCTCATACTCTCAGTAAACAATTTAAGGTCAGTCAAATCGCTCGAAAAGTTATTCCGTCCCTCGTCGTAATCCCAGTTAAGATTCCGACAGAGTTAAGCAACGATGGGGCAGCCATGGGACGTCGCTGATGGTAGTTGGACGCAAGGGCGATAGGCAGATTGGCCTGCTCCAGTGCCGCTCCAGCATTCGATGTGGAGTACGTCGGAACCCATGGCTTCGCAGCGATGGGAAGCGCGGCGAACCCGTTCTTGAGCGTGTAGCGCGAGATTTTGTGCGACACATGCCAGAGATTGTTGCTTTCCACACCGACACCAATACTGCTCCGACTTCCTGGCGTGGAAGATAGGAGCCTTTGTTGAACGGCACCTGTCCGAGACTGGCATTAGTTCCGTCGCCCGCGTTCTTCACACGCTCTGTGTGGATCGACAGGATGTGTCACGATTACCGTATACGATCCAGACGTACTCTAAACTCGACGACGAAGCGGTTGAGTTTGAGGTCATTGTCGGAAG
>Ga0207676_10001325_pt1 | contig 18393 bp, 12 predicted proteins | sample KBSSwiS72_FD_184307 | JGI IMG/M metagenome (GOLD analysis project Ga0207676, IMG submission 184307) | Switchgrass rhizosphere microbial communities from Kellogg Biological Station, Michigan, USA - KBS Switchgrass S7-2 (SPAdes) (version 2) | ecosystem: Host-associated > Plants > Roots >...
GGCGACGGTGGCGATGCGCCAGATGATGCCCTGCTCGACGTCGGTCAGCGCGTGCTTGCGAAACGCCGTCATGAACCGCTCGTCGGTCAGGAAGCTGAGGTTTCGGCCGACGGTGAAGAGGTTGTCGCCGCTGAACGAGCCGGTGGGCGAGTTGAGCGCGCCGATCGCCATGCGCAGCCCGTCGAAGAACTTGCTGGGGTCGCGCAGGCCGAAGAACAGCGGCTTGTGGTAGTGGTGGTTCTGCATTCGTCCTTGTCCTGCGCTTGTGGCGCCGCCGCGGCCCGCTGAAGTTATCAGCGGCGACAGTGTCGACCCTCGGCTGGATTCTACCCATGCGGTCCGGATCGGATGGTCGTCAACGCGCCATTTTGCGGCCCTACGGGACCGCGGAGCATATCTTCGATCGACGCAGAGCATGGAGCCCGCCTTGCGACCCAGCATTCTTCTCGCCCTGGCGCTGATCGGAGCCTGCGCAGCCCCCGTGGCCTCCCGCGCCGCGCCGGCGCCGCCCACCCTCGCCTTTCCGCTGGCCTGCCAGATCGGTCGAAGCTGCGAGGTGCAGCACTATGTGGACCGCGATGCGGGGCCCGGTGTCCGGGACTACAAATGCGGCGCCCGGACCTATGATAAGCACAACGGGATCGACTTCCGGCTCCTCGACATGGCGGCCCAGCGCGCGGGCGTCGATGTGCTGGCCGCCGCGTCTGGGCGTGTCGCCCGGCTGCGGGACGGTGTGGCAGACATCTCCATCCGGGCGCCGGGCGCACCGTCCGTGGCCGGCCAGGAGTGCGGCAACGGTGTCGTCATCGACCACGGCGACGGCTGGGAGACCCAGTATTGCCATGTCGCGAAGGGCAGCGTGCGGGTGAAGGTCGGCGACACCGTCGCGGCAGGCGCGCCGCTGGCCAAGGTCGGCCTCTCCGGCGACACGGAATTCCCGCATCTCCATTTCACGGTTCGGCATGCCGGCGTGGTGGTCGACCCCTTCGCTCCGGACATGAGCAAGCCTGCGGCCTGTACGGCGCAAACCCCGCTGTGGAGCGCCTCGGCGGCTCGCCAGATGCCCTACAAGGCCGGCGCCATCCTCAACGCCGGCTTTGCCGGTGGGCCGGTGAAGATGGAGGACGTGGAGGCCGGCGGCATCGCTCCGCCCGGGGCCGCCTCCGCCTATGTCGTCGCCTATGTCCGCACCATAGAGCTTGAGGCCGGCGACACGATCGAAATGGTCCTGACCGGGCCAGGCGGGGTGAACCTTGCCAGCGCCACCACCCCACCGCTCGATCACGCCAAGGCGCAGAACGTCAACTACGTCGGAAAAAAGCGTCCCCCGACCGGTTGGCCGCGCGGGGTCTACAGCGCTCGAATCCTTGTGCATCGAGGCGGCGTCGTCGTGCTCGATCGACGGGTCCAGACCAGCCTCTGAGATCGGGGTCCCATCAGCTCCCCGTTATGGCCAAGTTAACCCATAAGTGATCGGGATCGGCTTCCGCAGACCGGTGCTTTGGGATAGGTTTAACCGTCAGCCTAGCTCTCCAATGGCTGTGTCGCTTTGGCCGGGTGGTGGATCGAGAGATCCGCCATCCGGCCTTTCGCGTTTAGGGCGGTCCGCCGGCGAGCGGTCAGCCTGCCGGCCGGATTTCGATCGCGTCGTGGCGGGCGATCCAGAGCAGACCGCGACGGATGAAGGCCTGGCGGCCTGCGGGGAAGGTCTGCAACAGGTCCGCAACCCGGCCGCTCGGCCTTTCGGAAAGCCACCGGATGACCTGCTCGACCTCGGTGTCGCTTGGGCGATTGAGCCGGCTGTAACTCGCCAACGGCTGAGCCAGCTGGGCCTTGGCGATTTCCCAATCCATGCCGGCCGGCAGGGCCAGCTGATCGTCCAGTTCCAGGTTGCGGGTCGGATAAGCCGCGAACAGGCGGAAGGGATCTGGCCGGAACGGGTTATCGGGGCTTCGCGGCACGGGAGGCGCCGCGCGGCGGCGCGCATCCTGTTCGGCCCACAACGCCTGGTACTGCGGGACGATTGCGGCCCAATCGAAGACTGCCTTTGCACGAGCGCGGGCCTGTTCGCCCATCCGTCGACGCAGGTCCGGATACATGACCAGGGCCGTGATCGCGCCGACCGCCTCCTTGTAGTCGACGGCGACATACTGGGACGCGGCGCCCACATAGTTCGAGTAGTTCATCCAGCCGCTGGTGAACCAGTAGGCCAGGTCGCTGCCCATCCCCGGGCCGGGCGCAATGGTCGAAATGCGGAAGCCGTCTTCGCCATGCCGGACGGAATCCTTGTAGCCGTTCCAATCGGTGACGACGCTGGGAAGGCCTGCCGCCATGGCTTCGATGGGCGTCAGTCCGAAGGTCTCCTGGATATTGTCCGAGAAGCTGATGAAGAAGTCGGCGACCGACCAGATCGAGAACCGCACGTCCGGCTTGCGGCCGTCGACATGGATATAGTTAACCGAGGGGCAAAGCGCCCGCGTCTCCTTATGGTATGTCCGCTCCGCTTCCCCCGACTCGGCCCAGCCAGAGTTGACCCAATATATCGGCTGGTTGGTCGCGACCGCGGACTTCTCTAGCGCGACGGCCATGAGCGCGGGGTTCATCTTTTCCTGGAGGTCGAAGCGGCCGACATAGAGGGCGACGATAGCGTCGGCCGGAATGTTCAGCCGCTTGCGCCAGGCTGCCCGCTGACCGGCGTCGATCGAGAAGTCCTCGGTGTTCACGCCCAGCGGGATGGTGACGCGCTGCGGCTCGGCCCGCCGCCGCGGTCCGAATTCCTGGGCGAGGTAGTCCCGCACGCCGTCCAGCTGGGTTTCGACACTCGCCCGAACGGCGGAGGACGTGCAGATCAGCGCGTCATAGCTCTCGGTCGGCGCGATCAGCAGGTCGGCGATGATGCCCATGGCCCGAGTCGTGCTGGTCGTGTGGGTGATGCCGCAGATGGCGTAGGCGCGCTCGCCCACGATCCGGCGGCACCAGGCTTCCACGTTGATCTCCGGAGTCGGAAGGTTCAAGACGCCCGGGTTTGCTAGGTCTGCGCGGTTGTTCGCGGGGATCCAGCGTATGGGCTGGCGGGGTTCGCCGATCCGCCGGAGCATGGGCTCCAAGGCCTCCTGCCCCATGCCGCTCACGTCCCAGAGGTCCAACCTCTCGATGTCGGCGCTTCGCAAAAATCCGCGCAGGAAACTTTCGCCGGCCGAATGCCGGCCAAGCAGACGGCCCGTCGTGGTGTCGAAGCCGTTGGGGTGGAAGTAGATCGCTGCGCTCTGCATGCGGCAGGACTTAGCCGAGCCCGCCGTCGGTACAAGCCCAAAAGAAAAGGGCCGCCCGAAGGGCGGCCCTAAAGAACTTCACTAAGAAAAGAAGCTTAGTGGAGGTTGCTGAAGTCGATGTCGTTCAGCGTCCGGCCGACCAGCACCACCGCGTCGTCGGTGGCGTCGAGGGCGTTGCCAGTGCCGCCGTTGTCGGCAAACACCACCACGTCACCGCCGACCTGGATGGCGACGAAGTCGATGCCCGCCGCGAACCGCAGGTTGGCCGTCACCAGCGCGGAAGCGTAGTCGGCTTCCGTGCCTTCAATGTAGTTGGTGTTGCTGCCGGCCGAGAGACCGAAGTTCAGGATGTCGCCACCCGCTCCGCCGGTCCAGTCGGTGATCTGGTCTTGCGTTCCGACGGTTTGAGTCGATTCGCCAGCGGCGAAGTTGAAGGTATCGATGCCGGCGCCGCCGGTCATGATGTCCTTGCCGGCGCCACCGGTGATGGCGTCGTTGCCGTCGCCGCCGTTTATGACGTCGTTGCCGCCAAGCGTGCTGATGACGTCGTTGCCGGCGCCCGCAGTCACGGTGTCGGTGCCCGCGCCCGTGGTGATGTTGTCGTCACCAAGTCCGCCGTCGACATTGATCTTGCCACCACCGCTGGCGAGGATGGTGTCGTTGCCGTCGCCGCCGTTGATGACGTCGTTGCCCAGGCCCGTGCTGGTGATGTTGTCGTCGCCAGCGCCACCGAAGATGGAGTTGGCTTGCGAGGCCCCGCTGCCGGAAGAGTTGATCACGTCATTGCCGGCGCCGCCGTCGATGCTGTTGACACCACCGGTGTCCACAATCGAGTCGTTGCCGTCTTCACCGAGGATGGTGTCGTTGCCGGTGCCGGCGGTCAGGCTGTCATTGCCCGCGTTGCCGTTCAGCAGGCCGGTGTTGTTGCCGCTGGACGTGATGGTGTCGTTGCCCATGCCGCCCAGGTAGGTGCCGACGCCGGTGTTGGAGACCAGCAGCGTATCGTTGCCGGCGTTGCCGTGGACCAGAAGGGCCGTGGTGTTGGCGCCCGAAACCGTGATCGAGTCGTTGTCGGCGCCGCCCTGGACGCTGCCGCCCCCGGTGATGCCCGACGCGAGGATGGTGTCGTTGCCGGCGCCGCCGTCGATCGCCACATTCACGCCCGTCGCAGCGGCAACGTTCGTCGCGGTGATGTTGTCGTCGCCGTCTTCACCAAAGATGGTGTCGCTGCCGCCACCGCTGGCGATGGTGTCGTTGCCCAGGTTGCCGTTCAGGAAGTCGGAGCCCGCACCACCGATGATGCTGTCGTCGTTCTGACCGCCCAGGATGGTGTTCGAGGAGGTGCTCGCCGCGGCGGTGATGGTGTCGTTGCCCTTGTTGCCCTGGGCGAAGTTCACACCGGCCGTGACGTCGATCGTGTCGTCACCCTGGCCGCCGAAGACGGTGTCGTTGCCAGCGCCGGCGGTAATGTTGTCGTTGCCCGCGTTGCCCTGCAGCACGTCGTTGCCCGCGCCGCCGTCGATGGTGTCATTACCGTCGAAGCCGAAGATCCCGTCGCCGAGGGCCCCGCCCGTGAGGGTAGCGTCGCCAGACGAGGTGCCGACGATCAGCTGAGAGCCGTCCGGGAACGTGATGCCGGTTTCGCCCAGGATGCCCGCGCCGAAGACGACCGTCTTGCCGTCTGCGTTGTCGGTAAGCGTGACGGAGGTCGTGGCGGGCACGGTCGCGGTGCCCGGGACGGCCGTGAAGAGCACCGTCATCTTCGAGCCGGTAGAGGTCGGATTGGTGAACACGAGCGCATCGCTCGCGGAGCTGTAGGACAGCGCCTGCGCCGCCGTGATAGTTTCAAAAACGAAGGTCGTCATTAGTCTCTCCAGTCTGTGTCACACGGACCCCCGGCACGCCTGACCCCCATCCCCGATGGAGCAGTCCCGACGGTCCATTCATCCCAAGCGCCATAGCGTGGCTGCGGCGAAGGTTAAACGAGCCCGAGGGAAGACGTATCGGAACCCCGTAAATTACGCAACATCAAAAAGGGTGCTGAAAGCTTAGTCAAACCCCCTGTCTCCGAGGCGCAACTACTGGTCTCGCAAGGCGTCGTGCAAGGTGTCCGTAATAGGCGAAATCAGCGATCCCATGACAGTCCGACTGCCTGCTACGATCATGGCCTGAGCAGGCATTCCGGGGCTGATCGTGGCCCCGTGTTTGAGCTTCGTCAGTTCCTTCGGATCGATTCGCAGATCGACGCGATAGGCCGAAGTGCCGGTCCTTTCATTGTCGATCCGGTCAGCGGAAACCACCGCCACCTTGGCCGGCAGAGGCGTGTGCCAGCGCTGGTTCAGGCCGCTCAACCGCACCCGCGCGTCCATGCCGACGTGGACGTCGTCGACGTCTTCCGGCTTGATCATAACGGTCACCATCAGCGGTGCGTTGGCCGGCACCACGTCCATCAGGACTTCACCCGGATTGGTCACGCCGCCCACGGTGAACTGGGTCAGATTGAACACGTAGCCGTCGACCGGCGAGCGGACGGTCGCGCCGTCCAGGGCCTGCTTTGCGGCGGTCAGCCGGGGGGTGACGTCGGCCAGGCGAGCCTGGGCGTCGCGCAAGCCTTCGGCGGCCTGGCTCTCACGCGTGTCGCGGTTGCCGGCGATCTGCATGCGGGTCTCGCCCATCTGTTGACCCAGGCGCGCGATGTCGGCCATGAGGGAACCTTTGCGGCCGTCCAGATCGGCGATCGAGCGCTGGTAGCGCAGGATCAGCGGCTTGGGCGCGAAGCCCTTGTCATAGAGCGTCTGATAGCCGGCCATTTCCTCGGCGGTGAGCCGGCGCTGCTCGTCCACGGAAGCGACCTGCGCCCGCTGTCCCGCGATCTGCGTCTGCAACTGGTCGAGGCGCTGGTTGAGGACGGCGTTCTGGCTCTCGAAAAGCTGGAGGCGGGTGGTGAACAGGAACTGCTGGTCGCGAATCAGTCCGGCGACTCGCGGGTCGGCTATCCGGGCCATGAGCTCCGGCGGGAATTCGAACGAGGTCTTGCCGGCGCCCTCGGCCTGGAAGCGAGCGGCCTGGGCGATCATGCTGTCGTACTGGCTCTGGAAGACGTCGTAAGCAGCGCGCAGCTCGACGTCGTCGAAGATGAGCATCGGCTGGCCGGGCCGGACGTGCTGGCCTTCCTTGACCAGGATCTGGCGGACTGTGCCGCCCTCCCGATGCGCCCGCAGGGTCTTGCGGTTCGATTCGACCTTCACCGCCCCCGCCGCGGTGATGCCGGTTTCGCGCGAATAGAGCGAAGCCCACAGACCCAGGCCCAGAACAAAGACGCCGATAATCACGGCGCCGGCCTTCATCGGGCCGCGCAGGCGCCTCTGGAGCGCCGGATCGAGAGGGGTCCGGTCTTCGCCGCCGAACGTCGGGGCGACGTAGGTCGAGCGGACGGGTCCGATTTCGAGTTTCATCGGCTGGCCTCGACAGCGCGCACTTCAGCGGGTTTCGTCAGGCGGGCCATCACCTGGTCGCGCGGCCCGAACATTTCGACGCGCCCCTCGCGGAGCACCAGCATCTTGTCGGCGGTCCGCAGAATACTGGGCTTATGCGAGATAATCACCACGGTCGCGCCGTTCGCCTTCATCGATTCGAGCGCCTGCAGGAGCGCATCCTCGCCCTCGGCGTCCAGGCTGGCGTTGGGCTCGTCGAGCACCACGAACGCCGGGTTCGACAGCACCGCGCGCGCCAGTCCGACGCGCTGGCGCTGACCCGCTGAAAGCGTGTGTCCGCCTTCGCCCACATCGGTGTCGTAGCCCTTCGGCATGCGCAGGATGAGTTCGTGCGCGCCGGCCAGCTGGGCCGCCCGCACCACCTCTTCGTCGGTTACATCGGGCCGGAAGCGGGCGATGTTGTGGCGCACCGTGCCGGCGAACAGCTCCGTGTCCTGCGGCAGGTAGCCCGCATGCCGGCCGAAGTCGGCGCGGTCCCAGGAGAAGACGTCCGCCCCGTCCAGCCGCACGACGCCGTTGTTCGGCCGCCAGATTCCCATCAGGAGCCGTGCAAGGGTCGACTTGCCGGCGCCGGACGGCCCGATGATCCCGAGCGTCTCGCCGGGTTCGACGAGGAAGTTGATGTTGGTGAGGATCAACTTCGTCGCGCCCATCGGCGCGAAGTTCACGCCCTCCGCATGAAGCCGGCCCGCGGGCCTCGGCAGGGTCGTGGCGGCCGGCGGTGGTTCGGCGCGCGACAACAGCTGCATTAGCCGCCCGTGGGCGCGCGCCATGTTGTTCAGCGGCTCCCAGGAGCCCACGATCTTCTCGATCGGCTGCAACGCCCGCGAGGCCAGGATCATGTTGGCGAACAACATGCCGGAATGGATCTTGCCCTTGATGATCAAGTAGGCGCCGATCGCGATGATCAGCACCTGGATGCCCATCCGCACCGCCTTAATGATGTCGGTGAACATGTTGGACTGCTCGGCCGCCGAGGCGCCGCGCTCGATGGTCACCGAGCGGTGGCCGGCCCAGGCCGAGCCGAGCGTCGGCAACATGCCCATGGCGCGCACCACCTCGCCGTTGCGCAGCGCCGCTTCAGTGAAGGCGTAGCTCTTCAACGCAGCGTCGCTGGCCTCACGCACCGTCGGCCGTAGGATCCGTTCCTGCGTCAGCGCCAGCATCAGCAGCACGATGGCGCCGACGGTCGTCACGACGCCGACCAGTGGATCGATGCCGAACAAGACGATCAGGAAGACGGGTATCCAAGGCACGTCAAAGAAGGCCGCCGCCGCCACGCCTGTGAGCGTCTGGCGGAAGGAGTCCAGGTCGCGCAGGGCCTGCGACCGCGCGCTCGGGTCGCCCCGCACCGCCGCATCGAACAGAGCCGAGAAGATGCGGCCCGAGACACGTTGGTCAAGCACGACGCCGTAGTTGATCAGGATGCGCGCGCGGTAGTCGTCGATCGCGCCGGAGACCATGAAGACGAAAAGAGTGACCCCGGTCAGCACGAGGAGAGACGGGACGCTCTGGGTCGTCAGGATGCTGCCGTAGATCTGGTAGGTGTACAGCGGCAGCGCCAAGTAGAGGATGTTGGCGACGAAGCTGAACGCAGCGGCCACGGCAAACGGCTGCTTCCCTTCGCCCAGGGCGCGGGTCAGCACATTGTCTGGCTGGTTTGCGAGGAACGTGAATATCTTCATGCGCGCCGAGTCGTCCCGTCCGAATCGCCTGGTTAAACCGAAGGGTGGCCTAAAAGGGTGAACGCGAGGCTTCGCGCAGCGGAAGGCCAGCCGATCGCTCGGACCGTCCGAAGCGCGTCGACAGATGCTCGGCGCCCCTCAGGTTGTCAATCCTGCGGTTCCAATGGTCGCACCCGGCCATGTTAGATGACGCGCCGGCGTTTGGAGCGCCTTCGCGGTGAGTTGGAGATGTAATGTCTAGGGTCGCCATTGTGGGCAGTTGCATAACCCGCGATCTATGGCGGTTCCGTGGCCAGCCGGTTGCAGACCTGCACTATATCTCGCGCACGAGCTTCCCGAGCCTTTTCGCCAAGCCGGTCAGCGACTTCCGTCCCGCCGCCAAGCCGCCGGCCGGCCTGAAGCCGCAACCGCACCGGGCGCTGGTCGCCGATGTCGCCAAGACGGCGCTCGCCGACTTGGTCGCCTACCAGCCTACCCATCTGATCTTCGATTTCATCGACGAGCGCTTCGACCTGCTGTCGGTGGGCGAGAGCCTCATCACCCACAGCTGGGAACTGGAGGCCAGCGGCTATCTGAAACAGCCCGCGCTGCGCGGCGCGCGGCCCATACCGCGACCATCCGCCGCCGCCGAGCGCCTGTGGCTGGAGGCCGCCTCGGAACTCGCCGCCGTCGTCCGGGCCACGCCGCTTCGGGACGCGAAACTGATCCTGCACAGCGCCCGCTGGGCGGAGCATCGCCGCGGAGCCACGGGCGCCGACGTCGCCTTGTCGGGCGTCGAGATCCTGCCCGGGCGGCCTGCCGACATCGGCGAGCACAATGAGATCCTGGCGCGCTACGAAGCGGCATTCGCCAGCCTGATGCCGCCGATGGCGCGGGTGGAGGCGGCGGAACATCGGCGGGCCGACGCCGACCATGAGTGGGGCCTTAGCCCCTTCCACTACGAGCCGGCCTACTACGCCGCCATCTGGCGCCAGCTCGACGACCTGGGCGTGCGCGCCGCTTAGGTCTTTGACGCAGCCTTACGGGCCCAGTGCTCCAGCGGGGTCATGCCCTTGCGCGCGAGCTCCGGCGAGGCAGCCAGATAGGCCGCACTCGGGAAGCCGGGCTTGGCCTCGCCGACAGCCCAGGCGCCGCCCTGCAGGTAGTCCACCAGCGGGTTCGCCATCGGGTCGAGCGCGGCGCCACGCGCCGCAACGTAGTGACGGACATCGAACCACGGGCTGGGATTCCGGCCCTCGGCGGCGCCGGTCATGATGAAGTGCGACAGCGGCTCGAACCCGCCCTCGCGCACGTCGTCATTCTGCTCCAGGTACCAGGTGGGGTCGAACAGCGGGTGCGGCCTCAAGCCCTGGCGCCAGCCGCGGGTCAGGTAGTGGATCAGTGGAGGGACATCGGCCTCGTGCCTGGGCATCTGTAGGCGGTACCAGGCCGGATCGAACAGCGGATGCGGCGAAAGCCCGTCGCGCCACCCGGTCCGGACATAGTGGGTCGCCGGATCTTCGCCTGCTGCGAGCTGCGGCCCTTGGGACACATAGTGCGCGATATCGAAGGCCGGATGCGGATTTCGGCCCAGCGCCGCGCCTTCCCGCAGGAAATGCTCCAGCGGCGTCACCCCACTGGCGTTCAGCCGCGAGCGGTTGCGGCTCTCATAGTAGTTCTGGTGGATAAGCGGATGCGGGCGGTCGCGGCTGACCGCGCCTCGGACGAGGTAGTGCGCAAGGGGCGACTGCCCGGAGGCCGCCACGTCGGGGTGCGCCTCAAGGTACCAGGCCTGGTCGAACAAGGTGGCGGGCTGCGCCGACGCATCCGCACCGCGGCGCACGTAGGCCGCGATCGACAGCGAATTGTCATTCCGCCAGACGCCAGCCCGGGCGATCACCTGCGTCTGTCCCCACCTGCCGAGCCGCAGCAACAGCCTATCGATGGCGCGGTCGAGCCTTCCGTAGGGCCTGAGTCCCCGCGGCTTGGCCGTCTCTAGGTAGCGTTGCGCCGCCTGCGCGCGGGTGACGGCCTCGGCCGCGGCGCGGGCCGTCAGCGCCTCGGTCAGCGCCAGGGTGAGCTCCGAGCGCGTCAGGGCCTCGCGCACATGCGCCTGCTGGGCCATCTCGCGGGCGGCCCTCAGATCGGCGCGCAGGTCCTTGGCGCGACGCGCCACGGCGGAAGCCTTGGCGGCGAGGCCGGTGAGCGGGTCATCGTGGGCGGCGGTCGGAACTCTGGTCTTGGCCAAGCTGTCGGCCGCAGCGTCAGCGGCCCCTCTGCGATGAAAACTCGATGGGTTGTCTCGGGCCGCGACCCTGGCCTGTCAAGGCGAGCTCAGAGCCCTTCTCCCTGCAGCCATTGCCGATAGGTGCCTTCGCCGGCGTCGAACGGATCGGGGAACGCCGTCTGCAGATCGCTTCGTTGGCGGTAGAGCACCCGGTGCGCCTTCTGGATCGGTGCGCCGTCGGCGTAGACGCCGTAGGCCCACCAGCGCTCGGGGATTGCCGTGTCGGTCGCCGCCGTCACCTGCCGCTTGTACCAGCTCCAGATCTCGTAGACCGGGAAGTTCGTGCCCGCGTACTTCTTGGTCATGGTGTCGCCCAGCGGACCGAGCTTGGTGAAGTGCCAGAAGCGTAAGGGGTGGCCGTTGACGGTGACCGCGCCATCCTTGCCAACCGCCAAGGTCCGTGTGCTGAGGTTCCAGCTGGCGACATTATAGCCTGGGTCGCGGATGACCTTGACCTTGTCGAAGAGCGCCGGGACGTGGTCGCACCATCTCTGGTCGACGAAAAGGCCGGCGGGCATGTCGTCGTAGCACCAGTCGAGCAGCCGGTCGTTCCACCACTTGGCGAAGCGGGCGCCCTCGCCGCGCGTGCGGATCGCCACGAAGCCCAGGTTGAAGATCCCGGTCCTGGAGGCCGAGAGGTCGTTGTCCTGGATCGCGATCGCATCGTCATTGGGATCGACGAGGTGCGGGGTCAGCAGGATGTCGTTCTTGCCGAGCAGCGCTTCCAGCGGTTCCAGGCTGCCGAAGAGCGCCGTGTCGGGATCGAGATAGATCACCGCGTCCGCGCCCGACGAACAGGCCTGGAGCATGAAGGGGCCCTTCACCGCGGTGCAGACCTCGACGACGTCGTGCTTGAAGAGCCAGCTCTCGAAATTCGGGATCCCGAGATCCTCGGCCCACACCAGTCGGTCGAAGGGCTCTTGCGCCGGATCGAAGTCGAAGCCCGCCGGCGGCTGGTCGGTGATCAGCGCGACAAGCTCCCAGTCCGGATGGAACCGGCGCAGCGTCTGGAAAAGCACGCGGGCCCTGTTCAGGTAGGAGAAGGTGAAGCTGGAATAGCAGAGGACCTTCACGCCTTGCCCTCCAGGAGGTCGACGGTGAGCGCGCTGAACGCCAGGTCATAGAGCCGAGGCTTGCGCACCGACCGCGCCAGCGCGCCGACGGCATCGCCTTCCAGCGCCGCAGCGAGCGCGCTTTCGTCTGGCAGGACGAGGCCGTGACCAGAGCCCGCGACAAAAGCCGCCACGTTGCCGCTGTCGGGGCCGGTGATCACCGCCGCGCCCGCCGCAACGGCCTCGTAGGCGGTGAAGGAGAAGGTCTCGCGGCAGATCGGCCAGATCATCACCACGTCGATCTGCAGCTTCTCGATGGCCTCCTGCATGGCGCGCGGGCGGTCGTCGGTCACCACCACCTTGTGGAACGCCGCCGGCAGGCCGCCGGGCGTACGCCCGCCCAGGTGCAGGAACTCGTAACGCGGGTCCTCGGCGTGCTTCAGCACCAGGTCACGGAAGATCGGCCAGCCCTTGTGCGCGACCGGCATGCCCAGGTAGGCGACGCGCAGCGGCCGTCCGGCCGGGACCTTGGGCGCCGGGCCGCGGTCGACCAGCCGGGCATGGGGCACGACCACCGCGCCCTTGGCCGCGAAGTCCCAGCGCGAGCGCCACAGATCGAGCGTGGGCTGGGACGGGCTGGCGACGGTCAGCGACAGCCGCTGGAAGAGGCGCTCATGCTCGGCCAGGTGCCGCGCCCGCCAGGGGCCGTAGACACAGATGCCGCAGGCCGGGCTTTCCGGTGGCGGCGCGGCGCAGTCCTCCACGTCGTTTCGCATTAAGTGGAAGCCGGCGCAGAGGCTCGCGAAGTCGTGGAGCCAGAAATAGCCGCCCTTGAGCCCGGCCGCCTCGACAATGGCGGCCGTCTCATCCGCGGTGTGGCCCAGGAGGCTGTGGATCGCGAAGCTCCGCTGGCCGGCCGTCACCGCGCCGGCGATCTTCGCCAGCGCATAGGCCACTGTTGCGGGTGTGAAGACGCCGACGCGCTTGCCGTTGAACAGCACGCCCAGGAGGCCCGGCTCCTCGCCGGTTCGCACGACAGGCCAGGGCTTGGCGGGATAGAGGTGCAGGTGGTCGCGGCCGAGCGCGGCGATCTGGGCCCCTTCGCGCTGCAGGCAGAGTTGCACGCCGCCGGTGTTGGCGGTGTAGTCGTCGTGGCTGAAGCTGATGTGGAGGTCACAAAGCCCTGTCCGCGAAGCAGCCAGCGCTTTCGTCAGCGCGGCGCCCGAGGCCAGTTTCAGCCGAGCAGAGGCGCGCACGATGGCGGCCACCCGCCCGTCCAAGGGCGCCAGACGCTTGATGATCTCATAGCGGAACCCCAGCTCGTTGCGGGCGATCCGGCCCTCGGCGCGGCCGGCGCTGAGGTAGTGGACGAAGGGATTGAGCCCGGCGGCCTCGATATCCGGGTAGGTCTCCAGGTAGTCCTGCACCGAGAACCAGTTGTTGGGATCGCGACCCTCTAGCCAGCCGCTCGACAGGAAGTGGCCCAGGGGATCGGTGGCCGTGGCCGCGACGTCGGGGTTGGCGTCGAAATAGAAGTCCGCGTCAAATTCGGCGGCGACCATCGAGCGTTCGCTCTGCTTCGCCGCCTCCTCATCCGAAGGCTCATCGGTCGCCGCATGTTCTCCGGAGAGCGATTCGAAGCTCCAGGCCGCCTCGACGCCGCGCCGGGCCCGGCTCATCAGATAGTCGTCGGCCCACACCGAGCGCATGACCTCGCGTCCCTCGCGCCGGCCGTGAGTCAGGTAGTGGTGAAGCGGATTCCAGCCGGCCTTGGCGACATCCGGGTTCGCCTTCAGGTAGGCGCTTGTCGAGAACCACGGCGCGGGGTCGCGCGCCTCGCGCCAGCCGCTCTCGGCGTAGTGGCGCACGGGGTCGATCTCGACGTCCGCCAGGTCGCGGTTGACGGCTCTGTAGAAGGTTCCGTCGACCGCGGTGGAGATGACGCGATGGACTTCGTCAGCTAGGGCCGTCACGGCCATTCGGTGCAAATTCCCGTGCGTCGGCCGGAACCCCAGAACCTAAAGGAGGGGCGCCAAGTCAAATTCCTGGAACGCGACGGACGCCGAAACCGCACACACTTTCGGCTGTCGCGCTCTGGGGCTGTGTGCAACAGAAGGGCTCGACGATCAACCGGCGCACGGCTCTTGCGAGCCCTCGCGCCCGACCGTAGAGCCAGGGCGTTCCTTGCGTTGCGACCGGACTTCTAGATGACGACGACAGAGGCCGATCAACCCAGCCCGGCGGCGCGCACGGCCTATCTGGTGCTGGGCATGCACCGCTCCGGCACCTCCGCGGTCACCCAACTGCTCGCGCTGGCCGGAGCCAGCCTGCCTGAAAACGTGATGGCGGGCGACGAGCACAACGCCAAGGGCTACTTCGAGCCCTGGAAGATCGCCATCCTCAATGACGGGCGCCTGCGCGCGGCCGGGGCGGCCTGGGACGATGTCTTCGCCTTTCCCTTCAAGCCGCTGCCGCGCCAGGACGAACGCACCTGGCTGAACCGCGCGGCGACCCTCTTCACCGAAGAGTACGGCGACTCGCCCTTTCCGCTCCTGAAGGACCCGCGGGTTTCGGTGCTCGGCCCCTTCTGGCGCACGGTGCTGGACGACCTGGGCGTCGCCGCCCGCTGCGTCGTCCCTGTGCGCCATCCCCTGGCGGTCGCGGGCTCGCTGGCGCGGCGCAACGGCTTTCCGCCGGAGAAGTCGGCGCTGCTCTGGAGCGCCTACATGCTGGCGGCCGAGGCCTACAGCCGCGACCTGCCCCGCGCCTTCGTCGGCTACGACGCCCTGCTCTCGGATTGGCGCGGCGAGGTGACGCGCATCGAGGCGGCCCACGGCGCGTCCCTGCCCAAGCTGACCGCCCAGGCGGGCAAGGCGATAGACAAATTCCTCACGCCCGCCCTGCGTCACAACAGCGAAGACGGCGACGGCGTCGGCCTTGCGGAGCTCGGTTGGGCCGGTGAGCTGACTGGGCGGGTGCTAAGCTGGTTCGAAGCCGCGGCCGCCGGGAAAGCGCCGGACGCGGCATCGCTGGACGAGGCCGCCCGAGACCTCACTCGCCGCAGTCAGGAGATGGGCGTTCTGATCTCGCCCTTGACGCGCGACCTCGACGCGGCGCGCGCGGAGTTGCTCGACCTTCGCCAGCACCTGGACTATGGCCGCGCCGAGTCGCGGCGGCTGGAGGCTGAGGTTCGGCGGCTGGAGGCCGAAATCGAGGCGATGCGCCGCGAGGCCGCCGCCGCCGCCGCCCACCTCGACTCCATCCTCGCCGACGGCTGATTACGGGACCTAGGGCGTGTCGCTTCCATCCGATCCATCTCCGATCGAGCGCCGCCGCGCCGCACGGGCAGAACACGTGCGCATTGCGGACGATCGCTGGCTGCGGTTCAAAGCTGCCAGCGCCAAGCGCTATGCGGGTCGCGCCGAGCGGCGCCTGCCAAGCGTCGTCATGCGACTGCTCGCGCGGGCCAAGTCGCCGGGGCGGATGCTGCTGCTCGCACGCTCAGGAACCTGGGAAGCGGGCATTGAGGAGGGCCTGGGCTCGCTTGCCGGCCCGACCGCGACGCTCGCCGACTATGTCAGGGCCGGTCCCAACCCCGTCGTCCAGCCCCACGCGCTCTTCGACCAGAGCTGGTATCTGACCCACGCTGCGGGCTTGGCGGGCAGCCGGTGGGCGCCGCTGGCCCACTACCTGGTGGTCGGCGATGGGCACAATCTCAGCCCCCATCCGCTGCTTGACGCGCCGGCCTATCGCGGCCGCCATGGCGCCAAGATGGCGCCCCATCGCCTGACCGCGCTGGAACACTTCCTCTTCCGGGGAGCGGCGGAAGGCGCGAACCCGCATCCGCTCTTCGACGTGGCCTTCTATGTCGGCCAGTGCGAGGCGGTGGCGGAGAGTGGCGAAAACCCCCTGGTGCACTACCTGCGGCTCGGCTGGCGCGAGGGCCTGGAGCCGCATCCCCTGTTTGCCGGGACCTGGTACCTCGAACAAAACCCGGACGCCACGGCAGCCGAGATCGCGCCGCTCCTGCACTACGTCCTGATCGGCGCGGCGGAAGATCGCGACCCTCATCCGCTGTTCGACACCGCCTGGTATCGCAAGCAATCCCGCAGCCGGGTGCGCGCGCCCGACGCGCTCGGCGACTTCCTACGAACCGGCGCCCGTGAGCTTCGCAGCCCCAGCCCGCATTTCGACCCGGCCTTCTATGTGGAGCAGGCCGCGGGCGTCGCCCGCGCCCGCGCCAATCCCCTGCTGCACTACCTAACAGCCGGCACGTACGAGGGGCTCTGGCCCGCGCCGAATTTCGACGAGGCGGCCTATTTTGCAGCCCATATCGATGCCGCCGATGCGCCCCTGAGCGCGCTCGAGCACTGGGTCCTCAACCGAACTATCCGTACCAACCAGGCCTCGCCCGCGGGCGACAGGGTCTCGGCCGCGACGCTCTTCAAGGATCTACGAAGGGCCACCGAAGCCGACCCCGGGGCCTACGACAACCAAGCCTATACCGCCCTCAAGGCGCCTCGGACCCCCAGCGAAGCCGAGGCGGACTGGGTGCGGGTGGTCGCGTTCCGCCGCACCGAGCAACCGAACTGGGTCGCCGTCGCCCGCGCCTTGCCGAACTATCTCGGCCATCGCCAGCCACGGCTGCCGGCCGACGGCTTCGGCGATCCGGCGCAAGCGGACGTCCTGCGCCGCGATGTGGCGCTCGCCGAACGCTATGGCCTGGGCGGTTTCTGCCACGAGGTCGCCAGCGAGGAGGCCGCAGCCGCGGCCGCCGCACCATCCTTCCCCTTCTGCCTGGCCTGGACCGGCGGGGGCGACGCGGCAGGCGCGGCGACGGTGCTCAAGCCCATGCTCTCCGCCGGCCACGCCATCCGGATCGACGGCCGCCCCGTCCTGGTGCTGCCGGGCGACGCAGACGTCGCGGCCTGGCGCGAAGCGACCGAGGCGCCGGGACTCTTCCTCATCCAGCGGGACGGGGAGCCTTCAGTCGGGTTCGATGCGCATCTGGCGGTGGCCGCCGCGACCCGAGCGCCGGAAGGCCCGCCGGGCGCGGTGATCAATCCGGACTTCCGCGGCCTGGTGCACGACGCGGGCGCCGTCATCCGCAGCCAGATCGCTGCGAAACTTGCGAAGGCCTCGATCCCGCTCGTCGTCGCGGGCCGGGACACGACGCCCCTCAGCCAGGACGCCCCGGTCGTCTGGCATGGCGCCAGTCCGGGCGGCTTCCAGGCGTGGCTGGAATGCGCCAGCGATCACGTTCGGGGACGCGCCGCCGACCGGCGAGTGGTATTCGTTCATGCCTGGAATGATTGGGAGACCGGGGCGGCGTTGGCGCCGGACCTGCGTTTTGGCCACGGCTGGCTGGAGGCCGTGGCCAACGCCGCGGACGCCGACCTGCTCGAGCCGTGATGTCCAGTGACGTGAACCCTGGCGACCTCGCCATTGTCGGCTATCCGTTCCTGCCGATCGGCATGGGCGAACACGCCCGCTCGACGTTCCGGGCCTTCCGCGCAGCGGGCAAGACGGCGGGCCTGCTCGACGTCGCCGACCAGAAGGGCGAGGTCGACGCCGACCTGGACCGCGACTTCAGTCCGTTCCTGGCCCCGAGCGCGGCGGAGGTGAACCTCTTCTGCGTCAACGGCGACGAGGCGGCCCGGGTCATCGAGACCGTGGGCCGCAAGGCCTTCGACAGCGCCTACAACATCGTCTACCCGGCCTGGGAGCTGGCCCGCTATCCCGAGTGCTGGGCCAAGGTGCTGGAACGCTTCGACGAGGTCTGGGCGCCCTCGGCCTTCATCCGCGACGCAATCGCCGGCGCCGTGTCGAAGCCCGTCGTCCACATGCCGCTGGCCGTCGACCTGAAACTCTCGGCCTTCCTGGGGCGGCGGCACTTCGGCATTCCGGAAGACGCGTTTGTCGTTCTTTTCTTCTTCGACTTTTCGTCGTTCGCCGACCGCAAAAACCCCGCCGCGGTGCTGGAGGCCTTCGAGCGGGTGGCGGCGCGGCGGCCCGACGCCAACATCCACTGCGTGATCAAGTCCCGCGGCGGTTCGGACGCCGACGAAGCGCAGCTGGCGCTGGAGGCCCGCCTGGCCGCGCTCGCGCCCCGCGCCCAGGCAATCTACGGTGACTTGAGCGACAACGAGATCAAGAACCTAGTGCGGGTCTGCGACGTCTTCGTCTCGCTGCATCGCTCCGAGGGTTTTGGGCGCGGCATGGCCGAGGCCATGGCTATGGGCCGGCCGGCGATCGCGACCGCCTATTCCGGCAACCTCGACTTCATGACCCCGCAGACGAGCCTGCTGGTGGACTACGACCTGGTGCCCGTAGCTGAGGGCGCCTATCCGCACGGCGACGGCCAGGTCTGGGCCGAGGCTTCGCCGGAGCACGCCTCCCGGCTCATCGAGCAGCTGCTTGACGACCCGGCAGAGGCCCGGGCGATGGGCGCCAGGGCGAAGGCCCACATCCGTCAGAATTTCTGCGTCCGAGCCATCGGCCAGCGTTACGTCGACCGGCTGGCGGCGATCCGCGGCTAGACCCTTTTCCGGAAACTGGGATCGAGGGCGGCGTAGACCAGCCCCACCATGGCCGCGAGGTCGAGTAGGTAGAGGTAGCGATAGT
>Ga0207676_10001341_pt1 | contig 18308 bp, 13 predicted proteins | sample KBSSwiS72_FD_184307 | JGI IMG/M metagenome (GOLD analysis project Ga0207676, IMG submission 184307) | Switchgrass rhizosphere microbial communities from Kellogg Biological Station, Michigan, USA - KBS Switchgrass S7-2 (SPAdes) (version 2) | ecosystem: Host-associated > Plants > Roots >...
ACCTATTTGAGATCATTTGGTCCGTCTTCTTCAACAAAATATTCTTTTAAAAAGATCTTCTCAATTGCGGCTTTTCAATGAACGACGAGAAATTAAAATAAAAGCCATGTAAGAAGAACTTACATGGTCTTAATGGTTGGTCGTTTATGTTGTTTTTATCTGCTCAATGAAATAGTTTCAAATTGTTTTTGATATCCCTCTGCTGTTGAACTGAAACCTTTGGCTTCTCCCGCAAGTTGATTCATCACGCCATACGCTGCGCCAATTGGGCGTTTGAAAGGAACGGTAATATGATCCCTAATAGGGCAATTATAAATGTTGACTTCATAATATTTTTAATTGAAGACTAAAAATAATCGCAATGAGCACCGATGAAAACGACCAAATGATTGAATTGTCAAAAACAAAGAGTGAGTTGTTGAGACAATATGTAATTGGAGATTTTTTTTTGAACCATATAGAAAGATAGGAACATAGTTAACACAGAGGCCTCTATGTGATCCCTAGTGTGGCCTATCTGTCTATGTGGTGAATTAATTCGAACTGCCATAAAATAAAAAGGCAACGAGGAGATTGCTTTAAAGAATTGAACAGCCCATCTGCTTATAACATCCTTCGTGTTCTTTGTGCGCTTTGTGACCATATTTTATTGGACGAAGAAAGGGTCACGAAGGGCACATGGGCCACGAAGAGCACTACGCATTTTTTTAAATTTGGGTTGTACTGTTACCATAACTGCTTGGCCTGGTAGAAGTCTAAGATTTTTGTCCGCAATACATAATCATATTTAGTGGTAATCAGATCAATATTCGCCCTGTCCAAATTGTTTTTCGCAATAAGGTAATCAACTGATGTGCCGACGCCATTGTTGAAACGGATCTCAGCTGCCTGGAAAGACTCATTATATGCAGTCACCTGCTCAAGCAACACTTTGTATCGGTCTGCTGCTGAAACCAAATTGGCATATGCCCGGTCGATCGAAGTACCCAATTGGGTACGGGTGGTTTTTGCTACATATTGAGTGTTCTTTAAAGTGATCTTTGCCTGTTTAACACGGTTCCTTTGTAGTAATGAATTAAAAATAGGGATGTTTAAATTAAAACCATAAGAAGTATAGACGTTGTTATTAATCTGGTCCTTGTAAGGAATTTTTGAGAACGGACTGAAATTATCCTGGAACCTGTATACAGGGAGTTTCATACCATTACCAATCGCTGAATCGGAGGTTGGCTCATATGTAGTGCTGACAAATTGATTTTGCTGAGCAACGCTTGAATATGCGGTTGAAATGCCCCCACCAAAACTCAGCGTGGGCCACAACCGTCCTCTGGCTACTTTCACTGCTTTTGCAGCACTTTCTTCTTTCAGATCAACTGATTTGATAAGCGCCAATTCCTGCAATGCAGTTTGATAGATCTGGTCTCTTGTGCTTTCATATTTTACTGCAAAAGTGGCAAGGTCTATTCTTTCCAACTCCATGTCGCGGTTGTAGGGAATATTCATTAGCTGGCAAAGGTTGATCTTCGCCGTTTCCAAAGCGTTTTGCGTGTTGACAATTGTTAATTTGTCGTTGGCATATTGACCCTGCAGATCAGAGAGGTCAGAAGGCCTGATAGCACCTTGCTGATTCATGATCTGCAATCTTTCTACTTGCGCACCCGAAAGGGTAGCCTGGTTTTGCGACTGCGTTAGTTGATCTTCTGTGCTTAGAACCTGCAAATAACCAAGTATGACGCTCAGCGTAAGGTTGTCTTTGGCCTGTTGCCAATCCATTTTTGAAGCTTCATAAGTCAGCGAATATTGCTTGATTGCATTTTGGAGAGATAAACCATTGAACAAAATGACACCGCTGTTTAAACCATAGTTGGACGAACTAACATTCTGTGTTACGGGAGTATTTGAATAGGGATCAATACTGCGGCCCTGGCTCCAGGTTTGCCCCGCACTACCATTTAAATTCGGTAATAAATTCAACTTTGCCTGGTTTTTGTCTATTTTGCTACTCTCCATTTGCAATTGGCTTTGCAACACGTCTAAATTATTGGCGAGCGCCGTTTCAACACATTGCTGAAGAGATAATACATTTTTCCCCCTAACTGTAGAATCAGCTTGCGCCATTGTAACTATATAGAAAAATATGAGGCCAGTACTTACAAATAATTTTTTCATCTGGTGTTATTTTATCTGAATTACATTTTTAATTATGAATAGATTTTAGTTTGCGATCATTCCATCCAGGAGGTTGACGATCCTTGAGCCATAAGCGGCATTTTTTTCAGAATGAGTAACCTGGATGATCGTCACTCCTTCATTGTTCATTTCTTTGAACAGGCCCATGATCTCTTCACCCTGTTTTGAATTAAGATTTCCTGTGGGTTCGTCGGCGAGGATTAGTTTTGGTTTTGCGATCAATGCCCTGGCGATACCCACCAGTTGTTGCTGTCCACCGGAAAGCTGTGTCGGAAAGAGATCTTTTTTCCCAACGATCTGGAAGCGGTCAAGAATATCTGCTACCATTGCCTTGCGTTCCGAGGTTTTTATGTTCTGGTAGATCAGTGGGGTTTCAATATTCTCATACACTGTCAGTTCATCGATCAAGTGATAGGCTTGAAATACAAAACCGATGTATTGCTTATACAATGCAGAGCGCTGTTTCTCTTTTAGCTTGTGTACCGATTCGTGCATAAAATGATATTCGCCCTCATTGAAATCATCCAGCATACCAACAATATTGAGCAGGGTTGATTTCCCGGAACCCGATGGCCCCATGATCGAAATAAATTCACCCTGTTTTACTGACAGGTCAACGTCTTTTAAAATAAAGGTTCGGTTTACACCCGTATTTACCCATTTGTAGATCCCTTTTAATTCTAGCATTTGTTTTATTTTTTTGTTCCAACAATAGTAATTCTATTCATCGTCTGTTGCCTGCCTTCCGGTAGGCAGGTGTCGCTCTCCGAAGGAGTCCTTCGGACACTTCGCGGTTCTGAACTCTGCTCAGTAGAGTTGTTGCCGTTGAAGAGTGCGACGCAACAGTAGCCTAATTAACATTTTCAAGGTCGGCTCATAAAAAATCCTATTCACCTCACCATTGACCATTCACCTATTACTCCGCCCTTAATGTCTTTACCGGGCTCGTTAACGCAGCCTTTATTGACTGAAAGCTTATCGTCAACAAAGCAATAACAATGGCAGATAAACCTGCGATAGCTATCATCCACCAACTGATCGAAATACGATAAGCAAAATCCTGTAACCATTTTGTCATTGCCCACCAGGCCACGGGCGATGCAACGATGATTGAAATAATCACCAGCTTGACAAAATCTTTTGACAGCATCGCCGTGATACCACTGACACTTGCTCCTAATACTTTGCGTATACCTATCTCTTTATTCCGTTGTTCCGCCATGAATGCAGATAAAGCAAACAAGCCAAGACAAGCAATGATGATCGCAAGTACCGCAAAACTGGTAAAGATATTTCCTGTCCGCTGCACATTTGCATACATATTGGCAAAACTTTCATCAAGAAAAGTGTATCGAAAAGCCTGGTTAGGCGAAAAACTTTTCCATACATTGGACGCATAACTAATGGCTTGCTTTGTATCGGCACCACTTATTTTTACTGAGACGATCGTTGAACTGTATTTCGAAAGCACCAGACAGAGTGGTGTTACCTCCTGTCGCATGGACTCAAAATTGAAATCTTCTATTACACCGATGACTGTAAATTTTTGCCATCCGTTTTCAATGCGCTGCCCAACAGGATTCTTTAAACCGAGTTTTTTAGCCATCGTTTTATTGATCACCGTTGCCTCCGAATCTGAGGCCATGTCTTTTGAAAAATACCTGCCTTCGATAACGTGCATGCCCATCGTTTTAACATAGTCATAGTCTACCTGCCACTTCTGGGCGCTGACGCCGATATCTTCCTTGATCTTTCCTTCTTTGTGAAAAGTATTCCCGTCACGTTTCGTTCCGGCTATAGGAAGATAGTCTCCGATGGTAGCGCTTTTTATTTCCGATGACTTCAGCAGGTCATTTTTAAAAGCTTCAATTTTATTGTCGAGTGTGTTTGTGCCCTGTATCAGCATCACCTGGTCCCTGTCAAAACCAACCTTTTTGTTGAGCATGAAATGCGTTTGTTTATAAATGACAAGCGTGCCGATAATAAGAATGATGGAAGTGGTGAACTGGAATACAACCAATCCATTTCTCAGGAGCGAGTTTTTGCTTCCACGACTCAGCTGTCCTTTCAATACATTTATGGGTTTGAATGCAGATAAGTAAAAAGAAGGATACAATCCTGCCATCACACCAACAACGATTGCAGAACCGATCATCAGAGGCAGCACCCACCATGCTGTCCATGGAATGGCTAAGGATTTCGCGGCGAGTGTATTAAAGTAAGGAAGTAATAAAACAGCGATCAGCAAACCAAGTACAAACGACAATACACTGAACAATATTGATTCGGTGAGAAATTGTTTTACAAGTCCTCCACGATGTGATCCGACCACTTTCCTTAAGCCAACTTCTCTGGCACGATTGGCAGATTTTGCGGTCGAAAGATTTATAAAATTGATACAAGCGATTACAAGAATAAAAATAGCGATGGCGCCAAACAACCATACAAATCTTATATCGCCTTTTTCGAGTCCATCATCAATATCATACGAGTAAAGATGTATGTTGGAGATGGGCTGGGCCAGGATTCGCGCATTTTTAGCCAAATCATCAGCCTGCGGATCGCCGGCTGCTTTCATCCTCTCTACATAATATTTATTGATGATGAGCTTTAATTTATTTTGAAATTGAGCGGCATTCGTTCCCGGCTTAAGTAAGACATAGGTGTAATAATTGCTTGCCTCCCAAGTTGTTTGTTCATTGTCCCATAATTGATAACCTGTCATTGTCAGCAGGAAATCATAATGCAAGTGCGAAGTGGAAGGGAAATCCTGTATCACCCCACCTATTTTATAAGTACGATTGTTATCATTATTCAGGATCATTGTTTTGCCAAGCGGATTCTGGTTGGGAAAATACTTATCGGCTTTTCTTTTTGAGATCACCATCGTGTTTGGTTCATCCAGAGCGTGTTTTCTGTCACCATAGATCATGGGCACCTGGAGAATGTCAAGCATGTCCTGGTCCGCATAGGTAAAACCTTCTTCATAATTGTTTTGTATTACATCAGTACGTCTCACCTGGTTGCTGCCGGCACAGTAAAAGAGTGGGTGCGGCATCAACCGGCCGGATCTCTCCACTTCCGGAAAATCTGTTTTTAACGCTTTTGCCATCGGCGCAGGCCAGTCTGCACCAGTCTCAAGTTTTCCTTCAAACTTGTATTCACCGGTTATCCTGTAAATGCGATCGGCATAAGCCCAGTTTTTATCATATCTCAATTCGTCCCTGATGTAAAGGGCAATAAGCAGACAGGCAGCAATGCTCATGGCAAAGCCACCGATTTTTATTGCTGAATACATTTTCTGCTTTCTCAACTGCCTTGCGGCGATCCTGAAATAATTTTTAAACATAAAAAAGCTTTTAGCTAAGGGCTATGAGCTTTGAGCTCTTGGCTCGAAGCTCGCAGCTCAATCTTATTTTATTCTGTTCGCAAAGATTTCACTGGATTCGCTACCCCGGCTTTTATCGCCTGGAAGCCTACCGTTAATACCGCAATAAACAGTGCTAAAATTCCCGATACAAAAAATATCCACCAACTGATCGATACCCGGTATGCAAAGTCTTGAAGCCATTTGTGCATCGCCCACCATGCAATAGGAAATGCGATCACGGAGGAGACCAGTACCAGTTTTAAAAAATCGATTGATAGCATCCTGGCGATATTATTAACAGATGCTCCTAATACTTTGCGAATACCTATTTCCCTTACGCGCTGTTCTGCTGCATAGGTGATTAGACCGAACAGCCCGAGACACGCAATAACAATTGCCAGCACGGCAAAAGTTATAAATATCTGTCCCATTCTCTGCTCTGTAGTATACCACCTGTTGAAATCCTCATCCATAAATGAATAATCGAAAGGCTGCGATGGGGCAATCGTTTTCCATTTATTCTTTATTTGAGCAACAACATTCGGAATATTGGCAGAACCAATGCGTGCTGAAATATTTCCATTGTCTTTCCCATAGAAAAAGGCCAGGGGTGTCACGACATCACGCAAAGAACTAAAGTTGAAATTTTTCATTATGCCAATGATGTGATATTCAAGCAGTGTTTTCTGTTGTATATCATTCAGGGTATACAATTTTTTATTCAACAGGTCTTTTGTTGCGAGAAACTTTGCAGCCGCTTCATTAATAATGATCGCCGTCGAATCTGTCCCAAATTGGGAAGAAAAATTTCTCCCCTGCAAAAGTTTTATGCCAAGCGTTGAAATATAATTGTCATCAACTGTCCAGCTTTGCATGGACATGCCGGTTTTTGGATCCAGGGCAGGTGAAGTAAAGTACGCATTATTGTTCCTGTTGTAGTTGACAGGCAAATAGCCACTCATTGTAGCATTTTGTACACCGCTTATTTGCAATAACTCGTTTCTAAAAGTGAGAGCCTGGGTTCCGAGTGCGCTGGTATGATTTATGGTTAATACCTGGTTGCGGTTAAACCCGATGTCCTTGTTGTGAATATAGTTAAGCTGGTTGTAAATAACGATTGTTCCGAATATAAGGACGATAGAAATCACAAATTGGAAAACGACCAGCGCGTTCCGCAGCCATGATCTTTTAAAACCAGCTGACAGTTTTCCCTTAAGCACAGCAATGGGCTGAAATGATGATAAGAAGAACGCCGGGTAACTTCCTGCAAGCAAACCAACGATTAGCATAAGTGCAAAGAGCGATATGATCATTGATGGGTGAAACAAGGAAGCAAGATGTATAGTTTTTCCTGAAAGTTCATTGAAATAGGGCAGGAGAAGCCACGAAATGGCGAAAGCGAAAACAAGGGCGATCAGGCTGATCAGCACTGACTCGGTCAAAAATTGCTGTACAAGATTTTTTTTCAGCGACCCCAATACTTTTCGAATGCCTACCTCTTTTGCGCGATTGGATGAACGGGCTGTAGAAAGATTCATGAAATTGACACAAGCGATCAAAAGGATCAGTAAAGCAATGGCTGAAAAAATATAAACATATTGTGCATTGCCATTGCCATCCAGCTCCGCTGTCTTATTGGAGTGGAGGTGGATATCCAATAGAGGAGTAAAGCTTGCCCTTATGAAGCCACCGCCCTTCTTGAATTCATCCATGCTTTGATGCACGACACTTTGAAGCAACGGTGCGCTATATTTCTCCATGAATGCATTCAACTGCGATTCGAGCTTTTTTGGGTCAGCATCTCTCTTTAACAATACATAAGTGTTCCAGTTTTCACTTAACCAGTTGTCATCATTGGCTCCCGAATTTTCCCTCATGGGAACAAAAATGTCGAAGTTGAAATGTGACTGGGTTGGGATATTCCTGATAACAGCCGTCACTTTATAATTGCCCGTGTCGTTAATAAGCATGGTTTTGCCAACCACGTCAGTGGTGTTAAAATATTTTTTAGCCACCTTTTCAGTGATCACTAAGGAATGTGGTTCTACAAGTGCCGTCTTCGGATCGCCTTCTATAACAGGTAATGAGAACACCTCGAATAAGGTTGAATCTGCAAAGCCCACTCTTCCTTCCTGGATATTTTCATTTCCTTTTTTGACAAGAAAACTTCCGTACCAGCGAAGTCGTGTATATTGCTGCACTTCCGGGAAATCGCGAACCATTGTCGACCCAAGTAATGCAGGAGAAACTGCCATGTCAAAATAGTTATCTCCAAATTTTATTTCATTGTTTACCCTGTAGATCCTTTTTGCATTTGCATTGTATTTGTCAAAGCTCAGTTCATCCAGCACGTATAAAATAATAAGGAAACAAGTAGCAAGGCCAATGGCCAGCCCAATGATGTTGATCAGCGTGTAAAACTTATTTCTCAATAAGGTCCTGAACGCGGTTTTAAAATAATTTTTTAGCATATACGATAGGTTTAGCTATATGTATGACGCCCTGATTTTTTTTATGTTACTGGCCTTTGTCAATTGTCAATTGTGAATTGTCAATAACCTCGTCATTAAAACACCTCATTCACTAGTCACCATTGGCAATCATTCGCCACCTCACTCCGCTCTCAAACTCTTCACCGGGTTTACCACCGCAGCTTTTATGGTCTGGTAAGCAATTGTACCGCCGGCAATGACAAACGACGTTAGTATAGCGACTGCAAAAATTTGCGGACCAATGGTGATCTGATAAGCAAATCCGTGCAGCCAGTTATTCATAAAATAATAAGCGATTGGTGCAGCGATCAAAAAGGCGATGGCGATCAAAACGACAAACTCCCTGCTAAACAATAAAAGAATACTGGAGAGCGAAGCTCCCAGCACTTTTCTTATTCCAACCTCTTTTGCACGTTGCGCTGTGGCAAAAGCGATCAACCCATACAGTCCCAGGCAACCGATCAGTATAGCCACTATGGCGAATAACTTGAAGGCCGTATACTCCTTTTGTTCCTGCCTGTACCATGCTGCGATATGATCATCGAGAAATTCATAATCAAAAACTTCCTGTGGGAATAATGCACTCCATGATTTGTCAATAGCGCCAATGGTTCCGTTCATATGGGGCAGGGCAAGTTTAACACTCGCTGTATAAAAATTATCGGTACGGTATAATAAAACACAAGGCCTTATTTTTTTGTGTTTTGATTCGCTTTGGAAGTCTTTGACAACCCCGGTTATAGTACAGTAGTCGTTGTTAACATTAATATGGCTCCCGATCGCTTTTTGAGGATCTTGGATTCCGAGCTTGTGGACAAGGGTTTCGTTAACGAGTACATCATAAACGGTATCGCTCTCAGATTTATTATTACGCCTGATCTTATCCCCGGCAAGCAATTGCATCTGAAACATATCAATGTAAGATTCATCGATAAATTTTAACTCAGTTACATCATCCTTCGTTACTCCGTGTTCAGGTGAGACAAACGGTGCAAAGTTGTTATTGAATACCGGCGCGCCTGAAGAAAAACTGATTTGTCTCACTCCCGGTGTTTTCATTAATTGTTCTCTTAACACTTCAGTTTTATTTTGATCAGGGATGTTGAAAGAAATGACGGCATCTTTATTGAACCCAAGGTTCCGGTTTTGGAAGAAATCCATCTGGTAAGCGACCACCAGTGTTCCTACGATCATGATCTGTGAAATAGCGAATTGAGTTACTACCAGGCTTTTCCTGAGTGTTAATCCTTTGAACGATAATTGCGCCTTACTTTTCAGTGATTCGATAGGTTTGAAAGCGGACTGGACAAAGGAAGGATATAACCCGGCAAGCAAAACAATAAAAAGGGCTGATGAAAAAATAACGGCAGCGACATCGGGATCTGCCAGGCCGGAAGTACTTAATTTGATGTCGAGCCATTTTGCTAATTGAGGCAACAACAGGTACGAAAGGAACAAACCCAGGGTCAGTGCCCCTGCTACCATTAGTGAAGTCTCACTAAGAAATTGAAATATTAATTGCCGCCGGGTTGATCCCAGTACCTTTCTTACGCCAACTTCTTTTGCCCTTTGTATGGCCTGGGCTGTGGCAAGATTGATGAAATTGATGCAGGCAATGATAATGATCAAAACAGCGACGGCCGTAAGTACATAATAAGTTTCCCTTGATGTTGTATAACTGATCGTGTTGTTAAGGTAACGAGGATCGAAGTGTATGTCGGTTAATGGTTGTAACGGCAGGCGGGCGCCGTCAGCAATTTCTTTTCCCCAATTCTTCTCAATGAACCAGTGTATCCTGCGTTGGATCTTCGAGACATCATAATGTTTTGGGGTAACGATGTATGCAAAACTTCCACTGCTTATCCAGTAAAAGTTTGACATCGCTCCCTTCTGCTCCCTTTGTTTCCTGACGGTTTCAAAGGATACAAGGAGGTTGAATGGTAGGTGAGTGTTCCCCGGTAAGTCTTTGATCACACCCGTTACTTTTAGATCATACTCATTGTTGAGATAGATAAATTGTCCCATTGGTTCTTTACCCGGGAAATACTTGTGCACATATGATTCGGTAAGAACAATTGAATTGGGATCGGCCAATGCAGTCGCAGGATCTCCCTCGATCCAGGAATAATCAAATACAGAAGGAAAATATTTGTCAGCGAAAAGGATGGCCTTTTCCTGGAATTTTTTATTTCCGATTTTTACCAGGCCCATTTCATGGTACCATGCCTGTGAGACTTCTTCTAACTCGGGAAAATCATTACGCATTGCAGGTACGACGGCCATTGAAACGTTGGGATTGAAATCAATGGCATTTAGTGTGACCCGGTAGATCCTGTCTGCTTTTGAATTAAACCTATCATAACCCAACTCATATTTTACCACCAGGAAAATTATCAGGCAGGATGCAATACCCAGGGTAAGCCCAAGCCCATTGATAATACTGTAGGACTTATGTTTCGTCAGGTTACGCCACGCTATCTTAAAATAATTCTTCAACATAAATTCTATTTTTGTCAATTGTGATAGTCAATTTTCAATAAGCTCTTTCGATTCACGATTGACGATTCTTCGAAGGAGTCCTTCGGACACGACTTTACGAATTCACTCCGTTCTCAAACTCTTCACTGGGTTAGCAACGGCCGATCTTATTGTTTGAATACTCAATGTCAACAGTGCAACGATCAACATCAGCGCACCACTTATTGCAAATATCCACCAGCTAAATGCTGTCCTGTACGCAAAATCCTGCAACCATTTGTTCATGGCCCACCAGGCGAGCGGCGAAGCGATAACAAATGCCAAAAACACAAGTCCTAAAAAATCTTTTGAAAGCAATGAAACGATTTGCGTTACCGTTGCTCCTAATACTTTGCGAACGCCAATCTCTTTCGTGCGTTGTGTTGTTGTATAAATCACCAATCCCAGGAGCCCAAGACAACTTATAAAAATAGCAAGTCCTGTGCTCCAGTTGAGGAGGCCGGCAGTATCCTGTTCTTTTTTATAAAATCTTGCAATGCTTTCATCAAGAAACTCATAATTGAATTGTTCTTCCGGGTAAATTTCTTTCCAGGCGCTTTCGATGCCTGCTATTGTCTTTTTCCAGTTGTCGGTATTTGCTCCTTTTGGTGGCAGGGCAATGTGAAAAGTATAGTGCTCTTTTGCTTCACTGGAAAAAACGAGGGGCTGGATAGGAGAATGTAGTGATTTGGTATGAATGTCTGCTAATACACCCACGATCGGTATTTTGCTGTCGCCGCGATCCAATATTTGTCCAATAATCGCGGAGGGATCTTTATATCCAAGGATCCGGGAATAGGTTTCATTGATCACATATTCTTTTGTTGTGTCACTCTGCTGAAGATTTCTGCCGGCAATTAATTTCATTTTATACAGATCAAAATAATTTGTATCAGCCTGCTTAACTTCCACCGAGCTTTCAATCACCTTTCCATTCTTACCGATCATTTTCATTGTTGATATGTTAAACCCCCAGAAGGCCGGTGGTGGTCCTGCAAGACTCAACTTTTGTATCCCGGGCATTGATCTTAATTTTTGCTGCAGGATAAATTGTTTGTTGTCGGGATGCTGATAATTGTAAGGCGTTCTGAAGGTGACAATCGCATCTTTTTTAAAGCCCATATCCTTGTTTATTGAAAAACGGATCTGTTTCCCAACGACCATAGTAGCGATAATGAAAAATTGTGCAATGACAAACTGAGTTACGGTCAATGTTTTCCTTATCCATACTCTCCGGCTTTGCGTTGTATTTGCACCAGCAAGATTTTTTAAAACAAGAGCAGGTTTATAACCAGACAGGATCAAAGCCGGATAGAAACCAGACAGTATGCTGACGACTAGGATTAATAAAATGACGAAAAGAAAAACATCAGGTTGGTTAAAACTACCAAAATGTAACCCCTCAGGTATGTATGCAGAGAATATCTTTAACAACGATGGAGTAATTAAAACGGATACGATCGTTGCCAGCGTGGTCAGTAAAATAGTTTCAACCAGGAATTGGATAACGAGTTGTTTCCGGGAACTGCCCATAGTTTTTCGAATTCCGATCTCCTTCGCTCTTTTGGAAGCCTGCGCTGTTGTAAGGTTTATGAAATTGATGCACCCTAATATCAAAAGAAATGCGGCTACGGCCAGCAGACCGTACAAGGTCGGTTTATGCGTCTGCCGATGATCGAACGCATCAAAGTCGGAATTGAAATGAATATCGTTAAGTGGTTGCAGAAAATGATCTGTTGCCAGGTAAGCATGCTGTTCATTTTTTTTCCGGACTGCTGCCAATTGTTTATTTATATGGGTACTATCTACGCCTTTTTTCAATAGAATAAAGAATTGAGATGAAGAACTCACATTTCCCCAGTCACCCCAGCCGTGTGTTTTCTTTAACTGTTCAGTAAATGTAGGCAGTGAAATAAATTCTTTAAATGTAAAATCTGTGATCTCATTGAGGTCTTTTACAATGCCCGCAACTGTTGCCTTCACAGTGTCATCATAGATGATAATTTGTCCGATTGCACTGGTGATATCCGCATAATTGAAGTAAGTCCGGGCCCTGCTTTCTGTTAAGACCACCTTGTTGGGACTATTCAGTAAATTATCCGGGGAACCTCCCAGCCACTGATAATTGAAAAAATGAAAGTACTGGTCATCAGCATAGATGATATCGCCTTGTTTTTTGAATTCATTTTTGTTTTGATTTTTTGAAGGAATATCAACCTTCATCTCGTTGGCGGCCCAGAACACCGTTGATTTCTCGATCCCGGGTATTTCACGACGGACTGCGTCGGGGAGCGGGCCCGGAGAACCGGCATTTTTAAAATCCTGTTCAGGGAAATGCATATTGGTTACGACCCTGTAGATACGATCTCGATCTTTCTGAAATTTTTCATAGCTAAATTCATGGTGGACGATCAGGTAAATAACAAGCGAGGCGCTAATGCCAATGGCAAGACCGGCAATGTTGATCATGGAAAAAACCCTGGTTCTCCAGAAATTCCTAAGCGCAATAAGGAGGTAATTCTTGATCATAAAGCGACGAGTACGTCCAAATTTTCAACCCTTGTGCCAATCACCGAACTGGCTGGAAAGCAAGGCCTCAGCCATAATTTTTTATCTCAGGTGTACGAAAACGGACAGTATACGTACATTTTCGTACACGTGAATGTAGGCATTATAAAATTCAGAAATCCAGGGGAGTCATTTATTATAGGAATGGTTCGTATAGAAGCCCCCGGGCGCGGTGAACCCGAATAGCAATGAAAAATGCATACTATTAAAGCGTTGATTTTCTGTATCATTCTTTTCTAGAAACTGCCTTCTTATATCATACATTTATGTGTTATGCGCAAATTTTGGAAATCCATGCGAATTGATATAAAATACCGTATGCTACCTTTCTTATTCTTTTTTACAACTTTTATCCAGGGACAGGATGTAAAACAAGAGAAGCTCTTTATTGAATATTTGACTTCACGTGAACTATCAACAAAAATACAACAAGGGGTCACAACCGTGTTAATATACAGTGGCGGAACAGAGGCAACAGGGCCTCATGTCGCTTTAGGTAAACATAATTTCAGGGTAAGTGTTTATGCTCAAAGAATCGCAGATAGTTTAAAAAACACACTGATAGCACCTATTTTGCCTTTCGCCCCAAACAGTTCTGCTCTTCAAAAAATGGCAGGCACCTTTACTCTTGATAGTCTTACTTTTTCGAAGGTGAATGAGCAATTGGCTATTAGCATGATTACAAGTGGTTTTAAACATATAATTTTCATGAGCGACCATTTCAATAGTCAAAAACCGCTTGCCCAATTGGCTAAAGAATTAGATAGTACGTACAGTTCACGAGGAATCGACATTTACTATGCTGCCGATGGATACACTAAAGCGAGAAAAGAAATTGAGGATTATATCGAACAGCAAAATATAGTTCCAGGTGGCCATGGTGGTCTTTGGGATGTTTCCGAAACTATGGCTATTTCGAAAAAATTAGTTAGAACGAATTTCTTTGCCGTTGGAGATACAACACAAAGAGGCAATGGGCCACTGGATGACAAAGGAATATCCGGAGACCCCACAAAAGCAAATGAAAAATTAGGTAGACAATTCGCTGATCTCCGGGTTAAACTCTATGTTGAGGAAATTAGACGCCATTTATTAATGTGGAAATAAAATTATTTAGAAAAAATTCTGTGCCCAACATGTGGCTTGCCGAAAAGCCTGTTGCGTGTTGGCCTCACCGTTTATTAAAAATATATTTGTAGTGCGGCTCGGCTGGAAACTCTTCAATTCGACGGCAGGCAACAAGCCGTGGTCGTTAGCAATTAACTCGAACAACCTTTATTGACAAACTCAATATAATAGAACCATGGACATTCAACTCGTAATCGATGAATATCACCAGGCTGTTGATATCTTTACACGTGGCAACCCTGAACCAGTGAAAAATTTATGCTCGCATTCAGATGAAATTATGTTAGCCAACCCTTTTGGGTCAACTGTAAAAGGATGGAAACTGGTGTCTGAAGCACTCGATTTTGCATCATCACGTTTTAGAGATGGCAAAGTAAAAAGTTTCGAAAGAATCGCCACTTACAAAACCAATGGTCTTCTAATTATATTCGAAATCGAAAAATGGGCATCCAGGGTTGGTGGAAAGCCTGAAATTTCATCATTTGATCTGAGAGTGACCAGTACATTTAGAAACGAAAACGACAATTGGAAGCTGGTACATCGCCACGCAGATCCCATCGCAAGTTTTAATGATAAGGGACCAATTCGTGGAGATCTTTAGATCAAATTGACATTTTCAAAAAATAAAAATAACTGCCGCGGTTTGCTGAGTGATTTTCCGTGCTTTTATTTTTGTTTTCATCTTTTCTAATTTAATTTGGCTTCTCCTGATGCGAGCCACGGAAATCTCTAACCATAGACAAGCGAGTAACTTCTACCGGAACTATGTGCTGGTGATGTTGACATTGGTCTATGTATTCAACTTCATAGACCGCCAACTCCTCGTGATCCTCCAGGAGTCAATAAAAAAAGAATTACACTTGTCAGATACCCAACTTGGTCTACTCTCCGGATTTACGTTTGCAATCTTTTATGTCACGATGGGCATTCCAATTGCCCGTTTGGCAGACAAGGGAAACCGGCGAAATATTGTAGCCGCATCCCTGGGCGTATGGAGCCTGATGACTGCTTGCTCAGGACTGGCGAGGAATTTTGTTCAATTACTCCTGGCGCGGATTGGTGTAGGAGTGGGCGAAGCGGGCGGAAGTCCACCGGCACATGCAATGATATCCGATTATTTTCCGCCTCAAAAAAGATCGACGGCGCTTTCGATTTATTCAACCGGCATTTATTTCGGAATACTGATTGGATTTTTAATGGGTGGATATTTGAACCAGCACCTTGGATGGCGGATCGCATTTTTTTCACTAGGTATACCTGGTGTCATTTTTTCGTTGCTGGTTTTTATTACGGTCAAAGAGCCACGGAAGGGAGCAACTGACATTGAAGCAACATCGGCAAACAAGCCCGATTCATTCGGCGAGGTATTAAAGGCTTTGTACTCAACTCACACTTTCGTCTTCCTAGGACTAGCCACGGGCCTGCATGTCTTTTGCATTTATGGATTGGTTAATTGGGCACCCTCGTTTCTGTCGAGAGTTCACGGTATGAAGAATGCTGAAATCGGGGCAGTGCTGGGGCCTATTCTCGGGATTGGCGGAGCAATAGGTTCGTTTGCCGGTGGATTTCTGACCGATTATTTCGGAAAAAAAGATAAGCGACGGTACCTCCAGATTCCGGTTATGCAATCATCATATCTATTTTTTTCGCAGCCGGAACTCTTTTTTTACGCAATACTTTTCTTTCCATAATGTGTTTGGGCTTCACAACTTTGTTGCACTCGATGTATTTAGGGCCTGCCATTGCTGTTGTTCATAGTCTCGTTCCAGCGTCTATGCGCGCACTTGCTTCGGCCATTTTGTTCCTCGTGCTGAACCTGATCGGTCTTGGGCTGGGTCCCCTTGTTGTTGGAGTGATCAGTGACTCACTCTCTGCAACGCTGGGAAATGAATCCTTGCGATGGGCCATGTCGATCATATTAGTGATAAGTATTGCTTCGGCCTCGCTCTTTTTTATATCTGCTAAAAAAATGCTGCTGGATCTAAAGTTGAAGCAGGATGCTTCAGCGTAACACCTATCGTGCTGCTCCTCCATCAATGGTCAAACAAATTCCACTCACAAATGATGCTTCATCAGAGGCTAAATATAGATAGCCATTAGCAATATCGTCAGGAACGCCCCATTTGCCAAGCGGTATGGTTGAGATACTTTGTTTGCGGACCTCTTCAGGCATAAGATCTGTCATGGCTGTGGTAATAAATCCCGGGGCAATGCAGTTGACTGTGATCCCATATCGACCGAGTTCCATTGCCCATACTTTGGTCATACCGATGATGGCTGACTTGGTTGCGACATAGTTGGTCTGACCAAAGTTTCCTCGGATCGCTACATTCGAAGAAGCTGAAACAATGCGCCCATATTGTTGCTCTTTCATAATAGGCGCGACTGCCTGTGTGCAATTAAAGACACCGGTCAGGTTTACGGCCATCACATCATCCCATTCCTGTTTCGACATTTTCAGTAGAGTTCTATCCCTGGTGATGCCGGCATTGTTTATTAGAATATCGATACGTCCAAAATGTTTCTTTGCCTCAGCCACCGCTTTTTGTACTTCATCTTGGTTCGAGACGGAAACTTTTTTAAAGATCGCTTCGGTTCCCTTTTTCTTTAAGCCTTCTGTCACATCATTTCCCTTTTCAGATACATCCCACAAAATAATTTTTGCACCTTCTTTGGCAAAACGTTCGGTAGTCGCAAGTCCAATACCGTTCGCTCCACCTGTGATCAATGCGACTTTTTCATTTAGTCTCATTCTTCTCTAATTTAAATGCTTTCCGTTTTGATTATGCAAGTTGGTGAAGTAGTGCTTTTAATTAACCATTTCAATAAAGATACTCACTCACGATTCAATTAATTTTTTATTTTTAGTCAAATTAAAAGATATGAGGCGCCACGTGATCATTCTGCTTAGTCTATTCGTCCTTAATGGTTTTGAAAACTCGTTAGACGCCCAATCAAAGGTCCTTGCTGAAGCTTCTCCTGCAGCTGGTGGTTTTTCTGCCGCCCGCCTTGAGCGCCTTGATACAGCCATGAGTGATTGGGTAAAAAACAAATGGATCAATGGTTCAGCGGTCCTGATCGCACGCAAAGGAAAAATTATTTTTTATAAGGCTCGCGGATACAATGATGAGAAGACCAAAGCGCCTCTCGACAAACACGGCATCTTCCGCATCGCTTCACAAACAAAAGCAATTACCACAGTGGCAGTAATGATGTTGTGGGAAGAAGGAAAATTTTCACTGGACGATTCGGTTGCCAAATTCATCCCAGCCTTTGCCAATCAAAAAGTGCTCGCTACATTCAATCAAAACGATACCACCTATACTACTATTCCGGTCAAGCGACCCATTACGATTCGTGATCTGCTGACGCACACTTCGGGGCTTGGATATCCTGGGATTGGTACACCGACAGAGATTGCTATCTATACAAAGAATAATATAACAGGAGGAGTTGGTGTAAATGATCAGAAGCTTTCGGATGCTATGAACCGCCTCGGTGGCCTTCCACTTTTTTTTCAACCGGGCGAGCAATGGAAATATGGATTGAGCGCAGACGTTTTGGGCTATTTGGTCCAGGTATGGTCAGGTATGACGTTGGAAGATTTTTTTGCAAAGCGGATCTTTCAACCGCTTGGAATGAAGGATACTTATTTCAATATGCCAAAAGAAAAAGCTTCAAGACTGGTAAATTTCTTTTTACAGGACTCGACAGGTGAAATAAAAGAACAAGACAAGGTTTTTGGCGGAGCTCTTGATTTGAACTATCCACTTAACAAAACCGATTATTTTTCCGGCGGTGGTGGTTTAGTATCCACGCTTTATGATTATGCTGTCTTTCTGCAGATGCTGTTAAATGGAGGGGAGTACAATGGGGTCAGGTTATTAGCTCACAATACGGTGCGCATGATGACGATGAACCAAATCGGTGACCTGTTTGTAAATATTGGTGTTAAAACTGAAAATAAATTCGGGTTTGGATTTTCCATTATCAGTGAAAGTGGGAGCAGATTGACTCCCAGCCAGGCGGGTACTTATGCCTGG
>Ga0207676_10001357_pt1 | contig 18193 bp, 14 predicted proteins | sample KBSSwiS72_FD_184307 | JGI IMG/M metagenome (GOLD analysis project Ga0207676, IMG submission 184307) | Switchgrass rhizosphere microbial communities from Kellogg Biological Station, Michigan, USA - KBS Switchgrass S7-2 (SPAdes) (version 2) | ecosystem: Host-associated > Plants > Roots >...
GCGCAAGTGTTTTTGAATGCGCGCGCGGTCCGGCGTGTTCGTTTCTGTTTGCCAGAATTTCACTTCAGCGCCTTCGCATTGCTGGTAGTAACCAATCATGAACTGCCAGAGCAGATCGTCGAGCGGCTGATGTTCGAAGGCGTCCTGGGTTGTCGCGATGCCGAACGAGATGTGATCGGGACGCGGAAACGCCCACGCGTATCCAACCCATCCTGGCAGGAAAGCCACGACGGTCGGCGCCGCGTTGTTCGCCGGCATCGGGGCGCGATAACCAAAGGCGACTTCCATGTCTGACGGCGGCAGTGGTCCGGCCAGCATCTTTGCGATACCGCTGTTAGCGCCGTCTGCTCCGATCAAAAAGCTACTGCTCCATTCCGCGCCGGTGTCGGTGACGACGCGCCAACCGGCCTCCGTTCGTTTTGTTTTTCGCGGTGAGATCTTTTCGGAAATGACGTGCGCGCCCGCGTCTCGCGCGCGCTCGCGCAGGTAACAATCGAAAGCGACGCGCGAATAAATGGCAAAGGGCTCCTCGAGCGCGAGGTGAAGTCGCTTGCTCGACGGCGAATACAGATCGAGTTCACTGATCGTGCGGCCGACTGCGTTCAGCAAATGCGGCCACGCCTTCAACGCCTTCGCGGTCACACCACCACCACACGCCTTCGGCTCACCCTCCGGCCTCCCGTCAAACAGCGCCACCTTGGCTCCACTCTTCGCCAGCAACTCCGCCGCAAAAGACCCGGCTGGTCCAGCACCCCCTATCAGCAGCTCAAATCGCGCCATTGCTTCCCCAACTCAACTCCACCTCAATAAAACCTTTTGTGCCTTTTGTGGCTAACTCTTCTTTGTGGCTGACCGCGCACGGAGCTAGAATACCAGTCGTTCCCTCCAAAGTACGAAAGACGCACGATGGCTAACCAAAACTGCCTGGTGTTTTCCGGCATTGTGCCGCATCCGCCGATCATGGTGCCTGAAGTTGGTCGCGACTCTATCGCAGGCGTGATGGATTCGATCGATGCCATGGCCGAACTCACCCGGCGGCTCATCGATTCCGGCGCCGAATCAGTGGTTCTGATCTCGCCGCACGCGCCACTCGAAGTCGATTCGTTTGTCGCGTATGAGGGACCAGAAGTTTTTGGAGATTTTGCAAACTTCAACGCGCCCGACACGCACTTCAGAGCCGCGGTCGACGAAGAATTGCTCGCGGCGATTAGAGATGCCGCTGCGTTAGAACACTATCAAGTGTCGACGCTCGCCGATCACAATCTCGATCACGGAACGGCAGTTCCCCTCTACTTCCTTCTGAAGAATGGCTGGGAAGGACAAGTAGTCACACTCGGCTACAGCTTTCTATCCAACGAAGATCACGTGCGATTCGGATCGTGTATTCGACGCGCAGTCGACCACACGAGACGGCGGGTTGCTTTTATCGCCAGTGGTGACTTGAGTCATCGTCTCAAACCGCACGCGCCTGCCGGCTACAATCCGGAAGCGCACAGGTTTGACGCAGCGGTGGTCGACGCGCTGCGTTCGAATGCTCCGCAGAAGATCGCGCAAATAGATCACGACTTGCGCCGTCTCGCGGGCGAGTGTGGCTATCGCTCGATGCTGGTCGCCATTGGCGCGAGCTCAGAGTTGCCGTCGTCGTGTGAGGTGTTGAGTTACGAAGCGCCGTTTGGCGTTGGCTATCTGGTGGCCCAACTGACAAAACAACACCTCGATCCGCCGGCGTTGGCGCGAGCGGCCGTGGAGGCTTTCATTCGTCGCGGCGATATCTTTGACGCACACGCGATCAGCGGCGGACTCCTGGGTGGAACAGCGCCGTGCTTCGTTTCATTGAAGACACTCGATGGCGATTTACGCGGTTGCATTGGCACCATTGAGCCGTCGAGACAAACACTGGCCCAGGAAATCGTCGCGAACGCGATCAGCGCCGCCACGAATGATCCGCGGTTTGATCCGGTCACTATCGAAGAGTTATCAAACCTGCGTTATTCGGTTGACGTCCTCTTTCCACCAGAAGAGACAACGATGGCCGATCTCGATCCGTTTGTGTTTGGCGTGATTGTCGAAGATGAGACTGGCGGTCGCCGAGGCTTGTTGCTTCCGGACATCCCCGGCATCACCGACGCCGAGCAGCAAGTCGAGATTGCCACCCGCAAAGCAGGCATTGGCCGGGGAGAACGAGTAAAGCTTTATCGCTTCAAAGTCGAGCGATTCCGGGAAAAATCCGATAAAGATCCGCGTTAATCCGTGTCACCTATACGTCAAGATTCCGCACGTCGAGGGCGTTATCCTCGATAAACTTGCGGCGCGGCTCAACCGCGTCGCCCATCAACACGGTAAAGATCTCATCCGTCTCCACTGCATCGTCGATCCTGACTTCGAGCAGCGTACGCTTCTCGGGATTCATCGTCGTTTCCCAGAGCTGCTCCGGATTCATTTCACCGAGTCCCTTGTAACGCTGTATCGACAAGTCCTTCTTGGCTGCCGCCAGGACCTTATCGAGGAGCGCCTCTCGCGTTGGGACCTCCTCACTGGTGCCGTTCTCGCCTGAGATGAAAGGCGCCGCAAGGTCGTCCTCGAGCGTCTTGAAAAGCTCGACGGCTTTTTGGAACTCTACCAAGCTGGCAAAGTTCCAATCGATGTTGAGGTTCACGCCTGTGGCGGAAACCGTTTCAATTTCCCAAAGTCCGTGCTCTTCGTCTGAGGTCAGCTCCGTCTTGTAACCCGCCTTATCCAGAGCACCCTCGATCTTCGCCATGAGGTCAGCGTCTTGAAATATTTTTCGGAGCGTCAGCCCCTCTTTTCTCAGCACTCCCTTACGACCACTCAACGACTCGAGCAGGATGTTCAGCAGTTGCGGGTCGCCACCAAGCCGCCGCGTCGCTCGCTCGCAGTAACGTTTAAAATCAACCATCTTTTCGAGGGATTTTGCGAGTTCACGACCCTCGATCGGTTGGCCTGCTCCGGCGGCTTTGACAGTCATATCGCCCGTGGCCTGCCGCATCAGGTACCGAATCATCGAACTCTCGTCCTTGATGTACTCTTCCTTCTTGCCCCGCTTTACCTTGAACAACGGGGGCTGCGCAATGTAGACGTGACCACCTTCAACCAGGGCGGGCATCTGGCGATAGAAGAAGGTCAGCAGCAGGGTGCGAATGTGAGAACCGTCGACGTCTGCGTCCGTCATTAGAATGATCTTGTGATAACGCAGCTTGCTGATGTCGAAGTCGTCTTTACCAATGCCGGTTCCAAGCGCTGTAATTAGCGACTTGATTTCGCTGTGGCCAAGCATCTTGTCGAAACGAGCTTTCTCAACGTTCAGAATCTTGCCCTTGAGCGGCAGGATTGCCTGGTTCCTGCGGTCACGGCCTTGTTTGGCTGAGCCGCCGGCCGAATCACCCTCGACGATATAGATCTCGGAGAGCGATGGATCGCGTTCCTGGCAATCAGCCAGTTTGCCCGGGAGCATGCTCGAACCCATGGCGCCCTTGCGAACGATTTCGCGCGCCTTGCGAGCCGCTTCGCGCGCGCGTGCGGCATCGAGTGCCTTGCCGACGATCTTTCTCGCGACCGGCGGGTTCTGTTCGAAGAATTCCGTCAAACGATCGTTCAGAAATGATTCGACGGCGCCTTTCACATCCGAATTCAGCTTGCCCTTTGTTTGACCCTCAAACTGTGGCTGCGGCAATTTTACCGAAATCACCGCCACCAAGCCCTCGCGGACGTCATCGCCCGTAAGCGAGCTTTTGAAGTTCTTGGCCAGCCCTGACGACTGTGCGTAGTTGTTAATCGTTCTCGTAAACGCCGAGCGAAAACCTGAGAGGTGTGTGCCTCCGTCTACCGTGTTGATGTTGTTCGCAAAGGAATAGACCTTTTCGTCGTAGCCGTCGTTGTACTGAATGGCGACCTCGATGGAGAGATTTTCACCTTCCTTCTCGAAGTAGATCGCCTTGTCGTGCAGCGTTGTCTTGTTCTTGTTCAGGTGTTTGACGAACTCCGCGATGCCGCCTTTGTAGTAAAACTCATGCGAACGCTCGGGATCTTCCCGCTCGTCTTTGATCGTGATCCGGATGCCCTTGTTGAGAAACGCCTTCTCGCGCAGACGTTCGGAGAGCTTGTCAAAACTGAAAGCCGTCTCGGTAAAGATCTGTCCGTCAGGCTTGAAGGTCACCTTGGTGCCGCGCTTGCGCGTCTTGCCGGTCTGCTTCAAGGGAGCCACTGGTATGCCGCGCGCATACTCCTGTTCATAGGTCTTACCGTCGCGCCAGATTTCGAGATGCAGCTTTTCGGAAAGGAAGTTGACGCACGAGACGCCGACGCCGTGTAGACCACCGGAAACTTTGTAAGCATTCGAGTCAAACTTGCCGCCGGCATGAAGCTTTGTCATCACTACTTCGGCCGCGGATCTCTTTTCTTTCTTGATCTCGTCAACCGGGATTCCACGCCCGTTATCGATTACGGTAATTGAATTATCTAAATGGATCGTTACGTCAACGGTATCGCAATAGCCTGCGAGGGCTTCGTCGATTGAATTGTCCACCACTTCGTAGACGATGTGGTGCAGACCAATCTCTCCGGTCGATCCGATGTACATGGCGGGACGCTTACGCACTGCGTCGCGCCCTTCCAAGATTGTGATCGATGATGAATCGTAAGCCATACTCTTCTTCGGTGTTACTTTAGGTTCTGCTGTTACCAATCTCTTCTCCTATACATTCATCAAACACTTCGATTGCCGGTTGCGAGTGAAGCTGCGGCACTGCTGCTGCGCACTTTGCCATCTTCAATTTCATACACGCCGGCCCGGGAAAAGAATTCCTGCACGTGACTCCGCTTTGAGGTTGTGATGAAGGTTTGTGTGCGATTTTCAAGGTATTCAAGAAGGTGTCTTATCCTTCCCTCATCCAGTTCCGCGTCGACGTCGTCAATGATGAAAACCGGATGGTCGTTCGAAGCCAAATTATACAACGAAATCGCCGCTAAGTCTAATAATAACAATGCGCTACGTTGCTGTCCGGAGCTTCCGTAAACGCGAATTTCCCGGCCCTCGAGATGGATCTCCAGATCGTCCCGGTGAGGACCGATGAGCGCGTGCCCGGCAGCCACTTCCGCGGACAGGCGCAACTCGATTCGCGCGCGGAGCAGCGACTCGTAATTGGTCAGGTGGCCCTTGTTCTCGAGCGATGACACGTAGCGAGTGGTAATGTCTCTGCGTTCAAAGAGTTGCCGCTCGAGCGCGGCGTTCAGTCCCGCCACATACTCTTCACGCGCTTGATGGATCAAGACTCCGAGACGGACCAACTGCTCGTTCCAAGGCGCCAGCAAGTCCTCGACTTTGTCTGGACCAAGCTCGTTCTCGTTAGCGAGTTGTAGCACCCGGTTCTTTTGTTTGATGACTTTGTTGTAGTCGGAGATCGTCTTCAGGTAAGCGGGTTTGAGTGACGAGATACCGCGATCGAGAAACCGGCGACGAGCTTCGGGCATGCCACGCACGACGTCCAGATCAGCAGCGGTGAATGAGAATACTTGTAGTTGCGTGAGATACCTTGCGAGCGTTTCGCGTTTGGAGTTGAGGAAGATCGTCTTCGAGTTATCGTGAAGGCTTACTTGTAGTTCTCTTTGCAGATCGTTGCCGGCGACAACCGTTCCCCTGACGATGGCCAAATCTTCTCCAAACCGGATCGTTTCCGGAAGCCGCTGCGTGCGAAACGATTTGCTGCGGGCCAGGAGATAGATCGCTTCAAGCCAATTCGTCTTCCCCTGCCCGTTGTTGCCATAAATAATATTGAGCCGCGGGCCCCACTCGATTCTCCCACTTAAGTTGCGAAAGTTCGTCGCCTCAATTGCAGCGAGCAGCATCGGTTGATACTAACACAGACGCTGTTACCAGATTGGATTGATCGGAGGGAGATCAGGGGCGATGCCGAGGTCGCGAATACGACCTACGGGAATGCGATCGAGACCATAACCGTACCAGATTGGCTGGAGGTCTGGACTGACGGCGCGCATTACGTGGAAAGGTCCGGTTGCGACATCAGGCGCGGTAACGTCGATTAAGACGACGCGCACACCGGCTTGCTTTAAAGCTGAGACACATTCGTGCAGCGAGCGATTGACTGGTCGCTCGAGATCGCGGAGTGAGATCGTTGTATCGCCGAATCGCAAACGATCGAAGGCTCGCGCACGTTCTGGCGGGAAGTAATATGCAGCGTGATCGAGCATCTCACGGACGGCCGCCGGCGCCGCGGGAGTTGTGAGTGTTTTCGACTGCATCATTCGTCGCAGGTATGGACCAGTTTGACCAAGCTCAAGCACGGCTTGTCGCAATGCTGAACGAGGGTCCAGATCAGCGCCCAAACCGAATGTAATTCCCGGATAACGATCACCATCACCTATTGCCAGGCAAACTACAGTCGTGCCCATCACACTGGTCGGCAGACTGTAAACTTCCACGGTCGCTCCTAAAGATTCGACACCTTCCAGCACCGCTCGCAGCGATGGATCGAATGTGTCATCAAGTCGTATGCGATCGGCGGAGCGGCCAGTGAGCCAGGTGGCCATGAAGGCGTCGCGTTCTATCAACTCCAGTATTGCTCTCAATGCCGCATCGTCTTTATCGGTCGAAGCAGCCAGACCATTTGACGTTCCCTGGCAGATTGATTGTTCCTGCTGCAACTCTATCGACAGAACGGCAAAAAGCGCCGGAACCCAAATCGGCTGCTGAGTATCAGCCCAACTCCCACGAATCCACGGGTGCTGAATGCTGTTATCGAATCTCGCGTACGGAAAACCGCTACGTTCATACTGCGCGTCGCTGTATAGACTGCAGTCGCGTGGGTCGAGGAATTCACCCTCAAGCTCGTCAGGACGTTTCCAAACTATTCGAGCAGGATCCACCAGTGAAGCTGAATACCTTTCGATGGCTTCGCCAACCGCGGAGAGTATGGCGCCTGAGACGCTCAGGCCCTTGCCCCAGCCGAGCGGCAGCGGTCGCAGTGAGTTATCTTTCTGCAACAGGTGTGGAGGTGCGGCAGTAACAATGATGGGAATCTGCAGATCATCAGGGGGCTCGATAAAGAGATTGCTGATGACGCCGGTGCGCTGATCAACCCAACCAGCAAGCGCTTCCAATATCGATTCCGGAGAATCTTCGGCCGAAAAATTTACAGACTCTCGATTGAGCGATGGCAAGGACGAAGCACCACTACAAACAGCGCACTCGGCTAAAGGAATGACTTTGTGTAGCGACTCATCCAACATATCAATGTTGACGGCAAGTAAATGATCTAACAGTTCCGATTGTTCTGGACCCTCCTCAACAACTATCCGCATTTCACGCAGAATTACGGGTGCGATTCTTTTTAAGAGTTCTGCGGATGGAGGAAGTAGAGTGTCTTGGGCAACGAGTGCGCTGGTCGCTAGAGCCGCAATACGTCGCTCAAAAGCACAACGCCCGCAGCCGGCGCGGCCTGCGAGCGTTAGTGAACCAATCAACACTGCGTCACCAGCAAAATCGACGCACAATGCGGGAATCTTCGCATCGTACGCCGACTTCGTGAATAACAGCACTCCCTGATCATCACTTCCTGCAAAGACGCCAACTGCTAAAAGCGATCTCTGATTGGAAACCACCCGATCAGGTAAGAAAAGAACGTTATTAAAAGCCTCAGTTAAGATCCGTCCCAAGTCGTCGTCAGGCGTTGTGCCGGCAACTTGAATAGCGTATGGGCCATTTAGATGCGACATGGTCGGAGCAACATGCTGCTCATTTGGCCCATCGCACGCTATCCGCGTCTTGCTATCTGTTGGGCCGTGGCCTGTAACGCCTTGGTCGAGGTCTGGAGGGCTTTGGTCTGAGCTGCAATCGTGTCGAGTTGCGAGTTGATTAATTTAATCTCAATCGGAGTTGTGATCCCTTTGTGGATCTCCCAGAATCTCTGACGATCGTCCGAACTTCCGCCCAGGAGTTTGAAAAGTCCTTCAAGGTTTAGCTGGACCGCTTTCACTCTTTTCGCATCTACGCCCATGGGTTGTGTCGCTCCTTAGAATACAAGAATGATAGTACTTGAGTGGCGGCGAGTATCTTTGAAGGTTTCCGTGTTGTCAATGATTTCACGGACCAACCTGGGAAGAAGCTCGGCGCTCATTTTCCTATGACACGGGAGCCCGAAAACGTTTCGGCTGGCTCAAATCCGCATCGGCATCACGACGTACTTGTAGTCGTAATCACCATTCTCTGAGGGGTGCAGTTGTGCTTGTGAGTTACCGTCTTTGAATTCAAAGGCTATCTTTGCATCGCCAACGACGTTGAGAAACTCCTGGAGATACTGGGCGTTGAAGCCGATATCCATTACGTCGCCGGCGTAATCAGTTGGAAGAGTTTCGTTAGCTTCGCCTTCCTCCGCATTCTGCGAGCTAATCACTAATTGATTTGGCTCGAGATGGAAACGAATTGCATGCGATCTTTCGTCGGCCATCAAGGCCACACGGCGAATCGCCAGGTTCAGCAAGCTACTATTGAACTCGACTGATTTGTCGTTGTTCTTCGGCATGACCATTTCATAGTTCGGAAACTGTCCGTAGAGCATGCGCGAGATCAAGAGTCGTGGTCCAACCTGAAAATAAATGTGATTCTCATCCTGGCCGAGGTTGATCTCTTCATCGAACCCTGCCGTCAGCTTGGTCAACTCAGCCAGTGTCTTGCGCGGGATCAAGGTCTCGATTGTTTCCCTCGCGCCATTGCGAGCAATGTCTTTCTTTTCAACGAAAGCGAGACGATGGCCATCAGTAGTCACCATGCGCGCGCCCGACTCGTCTAAAACAAACTTCGCACCCGAGAGTGTGTAACGAGATTCTTCCTGAGTGATCGCGAAGATGGTGCGGTCAATGAACGTTTTGATAACTCCGGCCGGCAACTTTGTCGGAGCTGACTTGAACGAAGGAACTTCCGGAAAAGCGTCGCGAGCGACGCCAACCATTTTGAAGCGAGCACGATCGCACTTCACGGTCACCCATTCGTTATCTTCCTTTTTGAAACTTACCGGAGCATCGGGAAGCAAGCGGGCGATTTCGAAAAGTTTTCGCGCCTGCACACACATCGATCCGGGCGTGATGATCTCTTCCGCATCCATGTCGCAACGAATCGTAACGTCGAGATCGGTGCCGGTGATCCTGATCGTGGTTTCGCCAACCGACTCGATGAGTATGTTTGAAAGAACCGGGATGGTGTTCTTCTTTTCAACTACGCCTTGAACGAAGCCCAGTTCTTTTTGCAGGTTCTGCTTGCTCACTACAAATTGCATTGCCATCACTCCTTCAAACGATCCACAAACTGCCGGCGCGATTCTTCTACTTCAAATTCAAAACCTATTATTTATATATAGCAGTAGTAGTAGGTGCCTGTGAATTTGTGAATAAGTCCTTAAAGCTATCGAAGCGAACCACTTAGCGCGCTTTCGTCCCTGTGGAAACCTGTTGAAAGCTTCCGCTCAGTTTCGGAAAAAATTCGAGGACGTGAACATTACCACATTTCCACAAAACGTTCTCAGTGGACTGTGAAAAAAGTCTGAGTGTCAGTCTATTTTTGCAAACTGTCCGAGAGTTCACTGATGAGTCTTTGCAGCGTTTCATCGGTCGTGACCAGCGCTTCGATCTTTTCCACTGAGTGCATTACCGTCGTGTGATGCTTGCCGCCAAAGGCACGACCAATCTCAGGGTAGCTGTGTTTAGTAAGGTGTTTACACAGATACATCGCCACCTGGCGAGGATGTGAGATCTGTCGCGCGTTGTTCTTGGAAATCAGTTCCTCGCCGGTCAACTTGTAAGTTGATGCAACCAACTTCTGAATCTGTTGAATGGTGACGACGCCGGATTCCTCTTCCTTCGCGATGTTGCGGATCGCGTCCTGAGCCAGACTCTTTGAAATCGGCTCACCGCGCAGTGAAGCGATCGCGATCAAACGCACCAGGGAACCTTCCAGCTCGCGGATGTTGCTCTTAACTCGGCCCGCGATAAACATTGCCACGTCATCGGGAATCGAGACGTTCATCAAGTCGCCTTTTCTTTTCAGAATCGCGATCTTGGTTTCGAGATCCGGAGGTTCGATATCGGCGATCAAGCCCCATTCAAAACGCGAGTGGAGACGTTCTTCGAGCGTCGGTATTTCACGAGGCGGACAATCAGAACTGATCACGATCTGCTTTTGCTGATCGTAGAGTGCGTTGAATGTGTGAAAGAACTCTTCCTGCGTGCGCTCTTTGCCGGCCATGAATTGAACGTCATCGATCAGGAGCACATCGACCGATCGATACTTCTCACGAAAGCTCTGCGTCTTGTCATAACGAATCGCGTTAATCAGATCGTTCATGAAACGCTCAGACGAGATGTAGCAGAGTTTGAGATGTTCATTGCGCGCTTTGATAGCGTGGCCGCAGGCATGCATCAAGTGCGTCTTGCCAAGTCCGACACCGCCGTAGAGGTAGAGCGGGTTGTAGGTTCTTCCCGGCGCTTCAGCTACCGCGAGGGACGCAGCGTGCGCGAACTGGTTACACGAACCGACAACAAAACTTTCGTAAGTGTACTTTGAACTTAGTGAAGGCTCTGACGATGTCGGAGGAAACGAATCAACTGCGGTTGCAGCCGTGATCGAGCCTGACGATGAGTGTTGCTGATCAACCCCGTCGACAATTTCAGCCGGTAAAAGTGGGAGAGTTTCCGGAACCCAATCCGAAGCCTTACCGACAACCCAGCCGACTGAATAACCGGATAGACGTAACTCATTCAGCGACTCCGCGAGAGCCTTGCCGTAGTTACTAACAACCCAATCTTTGACAACCTGGTTTGGGGCGCGGAGTCGAATAACGTGCTGCGAACTGTCGAGACTCTCAAACTGAATTGGATCAAACCACGTCTCGAGAGTTTGCTCGTTAAGTCGGCCCCTCAAGGAGTGAAGTATTTTGCCCCAAACATTCGCGGTCTCTACAGAAGCACTCATTGCAATCGAATGGGGTAGGGCGTCAATTTGACTAAAGAACGCGTAGTATAACCGTACGCCGCTGGGCGGTGGTCTAAACGCCGGACTCTAACCTATTCCTATCCCGCTATTCCTTATCCTGGCCACCCAAAGATCGTCCTCAGAAGAGATTTCCACAACGATTTCCACAGCTAGTGGAAAAACCCCTCCGCGTTAAAGTAATGCTTTAAAGTCTTTATTTTTCAATTGTTTATGGGGCGATGTTTCTCGAAGCCTGCGGAGACTAACATGAAGATTCAGATTGATCAAGGGCGCTCCAGTAATAAAACAACGCCACCTGATCGCCGTTTGAACAATCTGAGTTTTGTACAGATGAAGGAACGGTTCCGATACACGACATTGTTGAACGTGATGTGTGAGGGATACGGAGGTAAACAGATCAGTGCCTCGTTTCTTGACATAAACCAAGGCCGCGATTAGTCTTAGGGTTTTCGTTTATAAGGAGAATTCATTTCTATGTCCAAGCGCACCTTTCAACCGAACAATAGACGCCGCGCTAAGACACATGGCTTCCGGGCTCGCATGGCAAGCAAGAACGGACGCTTGGTGCTCAAACGACGTCGCGCCAAAGGAAGAAAGCGTCTAACTCCAGCTCATTATTAAGATGTCGAAACTTTCGGTTGATGCATGCGGAAGTACTTGCGGGATACTGCAGAATTTCAGCACGTCTACCGGAACGGGAAGCGGTATGAAGGCGTATTTATCAGCGCCTTCGTTATTGAAAATCAGGAACTGAATCATCGCCTGGGAGTGACGGCTTCGAAGAAGGCGATCGGGAAAGCGGTAAAGCGGAATCGCGCGAAGCGATTACTTCGTGAAACCTTTCGTTTGAGCGAAACGTTAATGCGCGGTCTCGACAAGAAATACGATTGGGTTTTGAATGCGAAGATCGCGGTATTGAATCAAAAGGTTGAGGCTCCGTGCCAGGAGTTAAAGGGCATAATTGAAAAGGTTGGAAGGTTGGAAACGCGTGATTCCAAGTAAGCGCTGGTTTTGTGAAGAGCGTTCTGATCTCATTACTCAAAGTTTATAAGTTGGCGATTTCACCGCTTCTACCCCCTTCGTGCAGATTCATTCCCACTTGTTCGGAATACGCTGTTGATGCCATCTCCCGCTACGGAGCGTTGCGCGGCAGCGGCATGGCCGTCCGACGATTGCTTCGGTGTCATCCGTTCCATCCCGGAGGATACGATCCGGTTAAGTGATTGATGATGTTGTTAACAGGGGTTGGACTAGTATCCTGACGAGACGATGCAACAGAAAAGACTTTTAATAGCTTTAGTACTCTCCTCAGCAATTCTATTTTTGTGGAGTTATTTTTATCCGGTAACACCGCCTCAGAATCAAAAGGCAGGCGCTCCTCCTTCGCCCGCGGCTAGTCCAGCAGCAACACAATCGACGACTTCGAACAGTTCAACAGCGCAGACCGCTCCGACTGTTACGCCAAACGTAAGCGCTGCGCCTCAGCGAATCATTACAATCAAGACGCCGCTGTATGAGGCGAAGTTTGACACCCTGGGCGCCGAGCCGGTGAGTTGGATCCTGAAGTTCAACAGAAATAACAACAGCCCGATCTACTCAGTTGCCGGACGTAAAGCAGACAAAAAGCCGCTCGAACTGATTTCACCCGAAGGACTGAAACGACAACCGCGCCAGGTTCCACTTCAAATCCAAACTGGCGACGCGGCCGTTGATTACGCGCTCAGTTCGAGCACCTACAAAGTTGAAGGCGTCGATCAGGCAAACGGAGACGTCGAGCTAAATCTTGGACCAGGCGAAAAGAAAGAGCTGACGTTTGTACTGGAAGATCCTAACGGTCTTCAGGTTCGAAAGAAGATTGTTTTCGATGCCGCGCTTTATGGAACCGATCTTTCCTTGCTCGTCAAACGCGGCGAACAACCGTTGCCACAGGTAAAGCTTATTGTTGGCCCCAGTATTGGTGATCAGGGCGTCACTCATCACACGTTCTATTCAGTTGCGCCCGAAGCGGTGGCGTACGTTAACGACAAACTCGAGCGCCATCCGCCGGTGGGCATCAACGGAAATAAAAGCACGCCGGATCAACTTGCCTTGCATGGTCCAGTTGATTGGGCCGGCGTCGGTGACACTTATTTCGCGATGGTGGCCGTGCCGAGCCGGAAGACTGAAGGCCTCGAGTATCGAACAGCCGCATACGAGCACAAACAAAACGGCGGCAATCCGGAAAAGTGGTTCTTGACCACCGCCTATGTTCCCGTGCCGGCAGATGGATCGCGCACCATCATCTACGCCGGGCCGAAAGATCACGATCTGCTGACAGAGGCCAGCAAGGAGATTACGGCCGGGATCCAACGACCAATCGATCTCGAAGCTCTGATTGATTACGGTTTTCTTGGTTGGCTGTCGCGGCCATTGGCAGTACCGATTCTGCGCGCGATCACTTATCTCTTCCAGCTAACCGGAAGTTACGGCGTTGCGATTATCCTTTTCACGATCGTGATCTACTCACTGTTTTTCCCGCTCAAGTGGCGCTCTTCAAAAGCAATGAAGAAGGCTCAGAAGCTCGCGCCGCGAATGAAGGAATTGCAGGACAAGATCAAGGGGATGAAACAAAACGATCCCCGTCTGAAGGAATTGCAGATGGACCAACTGCGGCTGATGAAAGAAGGCAATCCGCTTGGTGGTTGCTTGCCGCTCTTGATCCAAATGCCTTTCCTGTTTGCGCTCTATCGCGCGATCACGATTTCCCTCGACTTTCGCCAGGCAACTTTCCTTTGGATTCCGGATCTGTCAGCGGCTGAGCCATACCTGATACATATCTTGCCAATCCTGATGACGGGCACGATGGTAGTGCTGCAATTGGTGACGCCGGCGCCGTCCGCGGATCCGCTGCAGCGAAAGATGATGGCGATCGGAATGCCCATCTTCATGCTCTATATCCTTTGGAGCGCGCCGTCGGGCTTAGTTTTATACTGGCTGGTTGGTAATATCGTCGGGTTCACGCAGCAGTTTCTGATTAATCGTTGGACCAACTCTGACGATGAACCAGTGCCGGCGCCGACGACCAAAGGTCCACCCGGAAAGAAGAAAAAAGTAGGCCCGCCGGGTGAGGCAGAGTGGGTGAAGGATTGAGTCGAATGACAGACGTGTCACAACAAGCAGCCGATTTTCTCGAGAACGTTTTCGAGCAGACAGGTCTGCAACTGCGAGTCCGTGTGAAGCAGGGGATCACGGGCGAAGTGTTGGACCTCGAGGGACAAGACGCTGAACTGTTGCAGGCACAAACGGGCGAGTTGCTCGAAGCGTTACAACACCTCATCAATCAGGTTTTCGGAAGAAGTTTGACCGGTGGCGCGCGACTCGTTTGCGACGTGCACGGCTTTCGCGCCACTCGCGAAGCCGAACTGCAGGCTATGGCAAACCTGGCTGCAAATCGTGTTCGACAAACTGGAATGCCGTTTACGTTTGAACCGATGAGTGCAAACGAAAGACGCATTATTCACCTGACCCTTGCTGAGAGTGAAGATCTTTCGACTGAGTCGATCGGTGAAGGATCGGATCGCAAGTTGAAAATTAGTCCGAAGATGTCAGCGCGCAAGAACTCGTAACGCAGAACTGAACAAGTTAAGGAAGGGTGGCTTACCCCGGCGGTTGCGAGCGTGGGGCAAGCCACCCTTTGTCGTCGGGATCTCATGAATACGATTGTTGCACTATCTACACCGCGGGGTCGCGGAGCTATCGCCGTTATCCGGCTCAGCGGTATGGACGCGATCGCGATCGCGCAACGGATGGGTCTGAATGAAGCCGAAGATCGACGAGCCACACTTACAACGTTAACGAGACCGACCAACAACGAGACCTTGGACCAGGTGTTGTTAACTTGCTTTCGCGCGCCGCACTCACTGACAGGCGAAGATGTGGTGGAGATCAGTTGTCACGGATCCCCGGCGGTGGTGCGAAATATAATCGACACTACGCTTGAGCTTGGCGCCGTATTGGCAGGCCCGGGTGAGTTCACCTTGCGAGCGTTGTCGAACGGAAAGATAAACCTGGCCCAGGCCGAAGCGATTCGAGATCTGGTCGCAGCGCAAACGGACGCTGCGGTCAAACAAGCTTCGCGTCAGTTGCACGGTGAGCTGTCAAAGGCGCTTGGTCCATTGAAAGAAAAACTCGTTGAGGCGATTGTCGTGTTGGAGTCGGCGCTCGAGTTTGTTGAAGACGATCTTCCTGCAGTGCGTGCTCATGAGATTGAAACGGATCTCGCAACTGTGAGTGCTGGCGTCGAGAAGCTCGCTAAAACCTACGCTGCCGGCCGGCTGCTTCAGGAAGGAATCAACGTCACCATCACCGGTCGTCCGAATGTAGGTAAGTCCAGCCTTTTCAATAGTTTAGTAGAACGCGAACGAGCCATTGTTACCGACATTCCGGGCACCACCAGAGATACTCTGACGGAGATTATCGACCTCGACGGCATTCCCGTCATTCTCACGGACACTGCCGGGCTGCGCGAAACAACCGACGGGATCGAGACGTTGGGGATGGAGCGCACGCGCCGCGCGATGGGAGATTCGGATCTGGTTCTCGTCGTCCTCGACGGTTCGGCAGAACTTGGACCATCGGACCATGACTTGTTGAGTCATACAGAAAACAGCCATCGCCTGATTGTGCGAAACAAAAGTGACCTTCCGGAGTTTGCTGCGAGTTGTCTTGGAGAGCCGCAAGCGATTAATGTATCCGCTCGGACTGGCGAAGGGCTGGCGACGCTGCGTTCAGCCATCCTTGCGAGTTTGAGTAACAACGGAATCGAAGACGGAAGTTTGTTAATCACAAATGCTCGTCACTACGATTTGTTGCGCAGCGCTCAGCGTGAACTCAACGATGCGCGAGCCGCATTGCGCGATCGGCACAGCGAGGAACTGGTGCTCGCGCCGCTCCATAACGCGTTAAGGTTCTTAGGTCAGATCACAGGCGAGACCACGACCGAAGATATACTGTCTGAGATCTTCGCTACGTTTTGTATTGGGAAGTAAACATGTCGTTTGATGAGGTATTCGATGTAATCGTGATTGGCGCCGGCCATGCCGGGTGCGAGGCGGCGTCTGCCTCCGCGCGTCTCGGTGCCGAGACCGGTCTCATCACCTTGAATCTCGATCTCGTTGGTCAAATGTCGTGCAATCCAGCGATTGGTGGGATTGCAAAAGGGCACCTGGTCCGCGAGATTGACGCGCTGGGTGGCATCATGGGCCGCGTCATCGATCGCACGGGAATTCAGTTTCGACTACTCAATCGTTCGCGTGGACCTGCGGTTCAGTCTCCCCGGGCACAGGCAGATCGGATGCGATATCGCGCCGAGATGCGCCGCACGCTTGAAGCTACTTCCAATCTTCATTTACGTCAGGGGAAAGTCGTCGATTTTGTCCTGGACCACGGAAAACTTGGTGGCGTCGTGCTCGAAGACGGCCGACGCTTCGGTGCTCAAGCCATCGTCGTTGCCACCGGGACGTTCTTGAATGGGCTGATTCATACCGGCCGCCGCACTTATTCGGGCGGGCGCGCGGGTGAACCGGCGTCAATTGAGCTTTCCGAAACTTTGAAACGGCTCGGTTTTCCGGTTGGTCGCCTTAAGACAGGAACGCCGCCACGATTGGACGGCCGAACGATCGACTGGACCGCGTTTGAGCCACAGCCCGGCGACGAAACGCCAGTGCCATTCTCGTTTGCTACTGACAGTCTCGAGCAGAAGCAGATCAATTGCTACATCGGCTATACCACCGAGCAGGTTCACGACGCGATTCGCGCGAACATTGCGGAGTCGCCGCTCTATTCCGGAAAGATCAAAGGGATCGGTCCGCGCTACTGCCCGTCTATTGAGGACAAGGTCGTCAAGTTTTCCGACAAGTCGCGGCATCAGCTCTTCCTCGAACCCGAAGGCCACGATACGAACGAGGTCTACTTAAATGGGTTTTCAACGTCTCTGCCGGCAGAGATGCAGCAGGACCTCGTGCGGATGATTCCCGGTTTGGAGGAAGCCAGAGTGATTCGCCCGGGTTATGCGATCGAGTACGACTTTGTCGACCCGCGTGAGCTGGGGCCGGATTTACAGACGATGCGCTTGCCAGGGCTATTTCACGCCGGTCAAATCAACGGCACGACGGGTTACGAGGAGGCTGCTTGCCAAGGGCTGCTCGCCGGGGTCAATGCCGCGCTTTACACGCAGAAGCGGCAGTCGCTGCGTTTGCGGCGCGAAGAGTCGTATATCGGAGTTCTCGTTGAGGATTTGATCAAGCAAGGCGTGGATGAGCCGTATCGAATCTTCACTTCGCGCGCCGAGTACCGTCTGGCGCTGCGTTATGACAATGCCGACGAACGACTTGAACGATATGGGAGGGAACTCGGGCTTGTCGGTGATTCTGACTGGGATCGTTTCAACTCCCGGCAAGCGCGGCTGGCAAAACTCAGAATCGCGCTCGATGGCATTCGCTTGCGGCGCTCGGACGCGCAGCATGCCGCAGTCAGTGTGCTAATTGGCGGTGATCTTGGTGACTCGATTTCGTTGTCGCAATTGGCGAAGCGTCCAAAAGTAACCGCCGGCCTTATCATGTCGCTGTTGCCCTCGGAACTGAAACCTGTCGCAGAGTCCGACTTGAATTCGGTGTTGGCTGATTCACTTTATGCGGGATACCTTGAGACACAGAGAGCCGCGATTGCGAAACTCTATCAGCACGACACGTTGAAGATTCCTCGGCAGACGGCTTTCAACAGCATCAGCGGTTTGTCCAACGAGATCGTAGAACGTCTCGATCGAGCCCAGCCGCTGACATTTGGCGAGGCGCGCCGCCTGCCCGGCTTAACTCCCGGAGCTCTCTCAACCCTCCTCGCCTACCTCTCGGCCCAACAAAAGAGCGCGTAGTCTTGTTCGTCTTGAAAACTTTCTAAGCCCGCCCAGTAACTTCGGACACGTATGTTTCACGTGTCCCATCAACCCGTCATGCCGGATGGGGACACGTGAAACATCATCACTGTGGCTCGTTTGCTCTGAGTGTGTTAGGTTTGGGCGCTTATGGGCAAGTCCATCGCCGTCGCAAACCAAAAAGGCGGAGTCGGAAAAACCACCACAGCCGTTAATCTCGCAGCCGTCATCGCTAATTGGGGGCATCGCGTCTTACTCGTCGACGCCGA
>Ga0207676_10001359_pt1 | contig 18187 bp, 15 predicted proteins | sample KBSSwiS72_FD_184307 | JGI IMG/M metagenome (GOLD analysis project Ga0207676, IMG submission 184307) | Switchgrass rhizosphere microbial communities from Kellogg Biological Station, Michigan, USA - KBS Switchgrass S7-2 (SPAdes) (version 2) | ecosystem: Host-associated > Plants > Roots >...
TTCTACGCCGCGTGCCCGATCCTGCAGGCCGAGCCCGCCGGCCGCGCCTCGCGCCTGAGGCTGGCCACCGCCGCGCTCACTCAGCTCGAACTGGCCCTCGACCTCCTCGGCATCGCCGTCCCAGAGCGGATGTAGGAGAGGCGGGGGAGCCGATCTCTCAGGCCGGCTCGACCTCCAGCACCAGCTTGCCGATCTGCGGGCCGCCGAACAGCATCCGTAGCACTTCCGGGAACCGCTCCAGTCCGTGTTCCACGTGTTCGCTGCTGCGGATCGCGCCGCCCTCCAACCAGGCCGCGAGCGCCGCGCGGCCCTCATCATGGCGGGCGACGAAGTCGTAGACGGAGAACCCCTCCATCCGCGACCGCATCTCCAGGAGCTTCAGATAGTTCCGCGGCCCCTTGATCGCGGCGGGTTCGTTGTAGCCGGAGATCCCCCCGCAGATGGCGATCCGCGCGCCCAGGCGCAGGTTCATCAGCGCCGCGTCGAGGATCTCTCCGCCCACGTTGTCGAAGTAGACGCCGAGCCCCTCGGGCGCCAGTCCGGCCAACCGCGCACCGACATCCTCGGCGCGATAGTCGATGCACGCATCGAAGCCCAGGTCGCCCACCACATGGGCGCACTTCGCCGCGCCGCCGGCCACCCCGATCACCCGGGCCCCCTGCAGCTTCGCGATCTGTCCCGCCACGCTACCCACTGCGCCCGCCGCGGCAGAGACCAGCACCGCCTCCCCCTCCCGCGGCCGACACACGTCCAGCATGCCGAAATAGGCCGTCAGCCCGGTCATCCCCAGCACACCCAGATAGCGCGTCAGCGGAACCGCCGGATCGACCTTCACCAGTCCTGCGGCCCGCCCGGTCCAGTGGCTCTGCGAGCCCAGCGGGCCCTCCACCGTATCGCCGGGGGCGAACTCCGCCGCTCGGCTTTCCACCACCACGCCCACCCCGCGTGAGCGCACCACCTGGCCCAGCGGCACAGGCGGCAGATAGGCCCCGCCCGCCTCCATCTGGGACCTGAGCGACGGGGAGACCGAGAGGAAACGCGCCGCGACGAGCACCTCGCCCTCGGCCAGCGGCGGCAGCGGCTCGCGGACGATGTCCCAGTGCTCCGGCCCCGGCAGCCCGTCGGGCCGCGTCTTCAACCGCACGCACGTCCTGAACCCGTCCACGTCGCGCCCTCCGATGCCCGCCAGACGCTTAGATTACGAAGGCATTCCGTCCGCCGCCAGCCGTGCGCCACGGGTCACGAGCGGACGTTGGTCCGCGGCGGTCAGTCGGCTAGCCTTGCCGCGATGGCCCCACCCGCCCCGATCACCGATCCCAGATGAAGGTCGCTGCCTATCAGGCGCCCCTTCTCCCTGGCGGCTCCATGGACGCCGTCGAACTCGTTCGGCGCCGTGTCGACTGGTGCGAGGCCAACGGTGTGGGGTTCCTGCTTTGCCCGGAGGCGTTTCTCGGAGGCCTCGCGGACGACGCACCGCGCCCGTCCGATCTCGCGCTCAGCGTCGAAGGCGGTCAGTTACGCGAATTGCTGGCGCCGCTTGCGAGCCAGTCGGTCACGACGATCGTTGGGTTCACCGAAGCTGACAGCGACGGCGAACTCTACAATTCCGCCGCTGTCTTCTCCAAGGGCGAGGTCGTCGGGGTCTACCGCAAGCGCCATCCCGCAATCCGCTCGTCCGTCTACCGGCCAGGAGATCGGAGCCCCGTCTTCACCGTTGGCGACCTGAGCTTCGGGATCATGATCTGCAACGACAGCAACTTTCCCGAACTCGGCGCCCGCATGGCGGCGCGTGGCGCAAGCGTCCTCTTCGTCCCCAGCAACAACGCCCTGCGCCCCGAACGGGCTGACGTCGTCGCCCGGACCAGAGCCGTCGACACCGCCCAGGCCAAGGCGAACGGCGTGTCCGTCGTCCGCGCCGATGTCGCCGGCGATACGGGCGAGCGGATCTCATTCGGCTCTTCGGCCATCATCGATGCCGAGGGACGGGTTCTCCAATCCGGAAAACCGCTCACCGAGGAGCTGCTGGTGGCCGACCTACGTGTCCCGGCGGAGCCTGCGCTGTAGCGCGTTCGGATCGAGCACCCGGATCCGGGCATACTCCCGCCTGATCTCGCCGGCGTCTTCGAGCTCCGCCAGCCAAGCATTCACGGCATTGCGGCGGACGCCGACGATCTCCGCCAGGACGGACTGCGGGATCGCCACCGTATTGTCGAAGGCGGCCATCGACAGCAGGCGGGAGATCATTCGCTGCCTGGGCTTGAGCGCCACGAACTCGGCGACCGTTCGCACCGCCTCGCCCAGCTGCTCATAGAGAAGCGCCGAGAGGCTCGTCCAGAGCGTGGGGTAGGCGCCCGCCGCCTCGCGCAACGCCCGGTCCGACAGCAGGAAGAGGCGCGAGTCGACCGCGCAGATCGCCGTCAGCAGGCGCGGGCCGCCTCCGAACGCGATGCTCTGTCCGAGCACGCCGCCCTTGGAGAGCCGGCTGACCAGCACCTCCTGACCGCCCGGCGCTTCACTGTGCAGATAGAGGCCACCCTCCAGCACGGCCACGAGGCCGGTCTTCTCGTCGCCTTCGCCATAGAGCCATTCTCCGCCGGACCGCTGCTCAAGCCGGCCCCGGCGGATCAGTTCGGCCCTGACCGCCTCGTCCAGCGCCGCGAACCAGGGAATCCGCGCGATCTGCTCTCGGACGTCGTCCATCCGCTGGAATGTATCTCAAAATACATTCCAATCTGACCGACGCCTGCATAAGTGCGCAAGGAGGATCTCGCCATGCTCGACGCCAGTCTTGGTATCCGCAAACTTCCCGGCTGCGGCGCCATGGTCGAGGAGGTCGATCTGGCCAGCGTCAGCGCCGCCGAAGTCGACACCCTGCGCAGCGCGCTGTTCGAGCACGGCGTGCTGTTCTTCCGCCGCCAGTCGCTGACGCCGGAACAGCACATCGCGCTGGCCGAGAAGATCGCGCCGATCGACATCAACCGCTTCTTCCCCGCAGATCCCGCCTATCCAGTCATCGCAAAGGTGGAAAAGGCGGCCGGGCAGAAGGTCAACATCGGCGGCGGCTGGCACACCGACCACAGCTATGACGTCGAGCCGGCCCTGGGTTCGATCCTGGTGGCGCGGGAGCTGCCGCCCAGCGGCGGGGACACGATGTTCGCGGACCTCTACGCCGCCTACGAGACCCTGGACATCTATACGAAGACGGAGATCGACGGCCTGCGCGCCGTGCACGCCTCCGATCACGTCTTCGGCGAGACCGGAGCCTACGCCGGCACTGATCAGTCCGCCCTCGCGCGCGGCGGTATCGAGACGCCGCAGACGACCCACCCTGTGGTGATCCGTCATCCCGGCAGCGGCAAACGCGTGCTCTACGTGAACCCGGGCTTCACGCTCCGTTTCGAAGGCCGCACGCGGGAGGAGAGCCCGCCGCTCCTGATGCGGCTCTACGCTCACACCATTGACCAATCCCGGGTGCATCGTTTCGTCTGGGAACCCGGGTCGGTGGCGATCTGGGACAACCGCGCCACCTGGCACTTCGCGCTCAACGACTACCACGGCCACTATCGCCTGATGCACCGCATCACCCTGGCCGGCGGAGCCCTGGAGGCCGCCTAGCGGATTGACGCTACGGCGGGACTCGACCGCGCGCGCTCCTTGGATTCTAACCCCTGGTGGACGGAATCACCCCGCGGCGACCCGCGGGGCATCGGGGGGACTGCAGCATGTTTTCGCACATCATGGTCGGCACGAACGACCTGGACCGGGCCAAGTCGTTCTATGACGCGCTCCTGGGCGCGCTGGGCGTCGCGCCGGCGATGGTCGACCGCCACCGCATCTTCTACCGCACCCCGACTGGGGTCTTCTGCGTATCGCTGCCCATCAACGGCGAGCCCGCGACCTTCGCCAATGGCGGCACCATCGGCTTTGCCTGCAGCTCCACCGAACAGGCTGACGCCTGGCACGCGGCCGGCGTGGCCTCGGGCGGCGTGACCTGCGAGGAACCCCCGGGCGTCCGCGACGGCGGCATGGGCAAGATGTACCTCGCCTACCTGCGCGACCCCGACGGCAACAAGCTCTGCGCCCTGCACCGCATGGCGTGACACGAGCGCCGGCGCGCACTGCAACTGGAGGTTTCCGTAGGGAAATCAATTGTATCTCGCGGCGGTTCGCCCCTACAAATGACTCCTAGCCTGAGGATAGCGCGGCGCCGGGAGGCGGGGAGATTGCAGGGGCGTGGTGGCTGAAGTCTTCATTTCCTATGCCCGTTCGACGGCGGCGGCCGCGCACAAGATCGCCGACGCCCTCCGCGCCGCCGGCTACAGCATCTGGATCGACGACCAGCTCCCCGCCCACCTCGACTTCCCCACCGTGATCGAGGAACACCTGCGCGCGGCCAACGCGGTGCTGGTCCTGTGGTCCGCCGACGCGGTGAAGTCGCGCTGGGTGCCCGCCGAAGCCGACGTGGCCCACAGCGCCGGCACCCTGATCCAGCTCAGCCTCGACGACGCGATGCCGCCGCTGCCCTTCAACCGCCTGCAGTGCGCCAGGCTGCCGGGCTGGAACGGCGATTTCAGCGCGCCCGGGTGGCTGAAGGTCCTGTCCGGCATCGCCGAACTGGCCAGCGGCAACGCGCCCCCAGCGGCTCCGGACCTCCCGACACCGGGCCCCCGGGAACGGCTGTTGGCCGTGCTGGCGTTCGACAACCTCTCCGGCGATCCGGAGACAGCCTTCTTCTCCGACGGCGTCTCCGAGGAGATCCAGCAGACCGTCGTGCGGGCCACCGACCTCAAGGTCGTCGCCCGCTCCTCCAGCTTCCAGTTCCGCGGCCCCGAGAAAGCCGTACGCAAGGTGGCTTCGGAACTGCGAGCCACCCACCTGCTCGACGGATCGGTCCGCCGCAGCGGCGACCGCGTGCGCATCACCGCCGAGCTCGTGGAATGCGACGGCGAGGTCACCCTCTGGTCCAATCGGTTCGACGGCGACCTGAACGACATCTTCGCCCTGCAGGAACAGATCGCCGAAGCCGTCGCCGAGGCCCTGAAGATCACCCTGTCGCCGACCGGCCAGGCCCAGCTTTCCGACCCGGCGATCTACGAGATGTTCCTCAAGGCGCGCGGCATCATCAGCGAGGGCAGCCAGGTCTTCGACGACGCCGCCGCGGACGCCACGCCGCTGCTCGAGCAGGTGGTGGAGGCCGCGCCCGACTACGCGCCGGCGTGGGAGCTGCTGGCCAGTGCGCGCGCCTCGACGCTCAGGTCCGGGCATCGCAAGGTCTCCTACGAGGAGGGCCGCGCCGGCGTCGTCGAGGCGGCCGAGACGGCGCTGCGGCTGGATCCGAAGCGGGGCGGCGCCCACGACGCGCTCGCCATGCTCGAGCCCTGGGGCGCCTATGGCGCGCGGGAGAAGCTGCTCAAGAAGGCCCTGTCGGTCGCGCCCAACGAGCCGCGCGCAATCCTCGAAATGAGCAACTTCTGCTGGAGCGTCGGCCGCTTCCGCGAGGCCCTGCGGTTAGCCGAGCAGGCCTGCGAACTGAACCCGCTGATGCCGGCGGCGCGCCTGCACGCCGCCCAGATGCGCACCTACGTCGGCGACTACCAGACCTCCATCCGGATGCACCAGGAGCTCTACCGGCGCTGGCCGCGGAACTTCACCATCCTGATCTCGCTGCTGAACTTCTCCTGCTCGCTCGACTTCTGGGACGCCTACAACCAGGCGGTCGGCGAAATCGAGCACTTCGAGGGCTGGCAGGCCCAGCACCTCCGCGCCACCGTCCGGTACGCCGAGGCCCTCGGCTCCGCCGATCCGGAGCGCCGCCTGGAACTGCTAGGGCGTTACAAGGCCCTGATGGCCAAGACCGGCACCCTGCCGCTCAACTACCTGGATGGACTGAGCCATCTCGGGCTCGCCGAGGAGGCCCTGAACCTGGCCGAGCAGGCCTCGTTCGACCACATGTTCGACCCCGACGGCCCGCTGCCGAGCGGATCCTTCCCCGGCACGATCATGGGCCGCTGGAGCGCGCTCAACAAAACCCCCCGGTTCGTCGACCTCTGCGACCGGCTGGGCCTCTGCTCCTACTGGACCCAGTCCAACCGCTGGCCCGACTGCGTCGAGTGGACGCCCTACGACTTCAAGGCCGAGGTCCGCCGACGCATCGGGGTCTGATCCCGGCTAGCTCGTCATCCCGTAGGTGTGGATCGTGCTGATCACCTCGAAGGTGACGTTGGACGTGAAGGAGAAGCCGAACTCGGCCTTCACCACGACGCGGTCCATATCCCAATCCATCTTGTCCGCGGCACCCGCCGGACCCGTCGGGTCGTGCAGGGCTGGCGGTCCCGTATCGTTGGGCTTCTCGGCGTTCAGGAGGGTACGCAGCATCTCGGCGACGCTGTCGGACCACATGAACTCGATCTCGACCTTGTCCGGATCGTAGAAGACGACGTTCTCGATCTCCGAGTGGATCGCCTTGGACGCCACGATCGCCCGGTAGATCGCCTGACCCATGTCGTAGCAGTCGCGAAACTGCTTCAGGTTGTTCACCTCGAGGCCAGGATAGTCGCTCCGCCTTACGCCCTTTTGCATCTCCTCCATGAAGGCCCCGCTGACGCCGAGCGTCTTCAGGAACGCCTCGAGATCGGGGTTCGCCTTCAAGCGCTCGCGGGCGCCCAACGGGTCGACGCCCCCGGCGGTGATGTGAAGGACGGCCAGCATCTCGCTGCGCGAGCGTGGGCTGAACTTCTTGATCCCGATCATGCCCGCGTCGAAATGGAGCTGGCCTGGAGAAGGGCCATCTTCACGCACGATGTCCGCGAGGAACGTATCAGTGCCCCATATCTCGCGGCTGCTGAAGACCACGGAATCGTTGTCGCTGTACATGAAGGGCTGCACCCAGACCACGGTCCCGGCGACGTTCAGGAGATTGTCCTTGGTCACCCCGTGACGCATGACCGGGAACGCCAGATAGACCTCCCGGTGGCTGAGATGGTCCCAACTGGCCTGGCTCGGGCCGTGCATCGCGGCCTGCGGGCTCGTGCTGCAGACATCTGGGAAATAGCAGGTGGTCAGCATCCCGAACTGAGGTCCGGGCAACGGCAGATAATGGAACGGGGCCTCGTCCGGATAGCCGCCGTTGAAATACCTGGCGAGGTAGTCCCGGATCCGCTCCTCGGTCAGGCGGATCGCGAAACCCGACGTCCGCGCGCCCGTCGCTCTCCAGGGCGGGAGCAGCTGTTGCGTGGCGAAGGACTCGATGAACCGGGTCATGGCGTGGGCCGCCCGAAGAAGCCTTGCCAGGGCCGCAGCCAGGGCGAGATCAGGTCGCTTGTCGCCTTCGTAGGGGGAAGGCCATGCCCTCGGTCCACCGGGAAGGTGTGCAGGGTCCGCATGTTGTCGAAATCGATGGTCGCATTGAATCGATAGGCGGCCTTCGGACGGAAGGCGATTGATTGCTCATCAGCGATCTTTTCCCCGCCCGAAGCAATATCCACGAACGGAATTATCTCCGCTAAACTCCCGTTTGTGTAAAATTTGATATATACATCGTTCTCGTTGTAGAACTCAAAATTCTCTATACTTGTATACTTCGATCGACAGCTGATCAGCGCCTGATAAAGGGCCTTCCCGGGGTTTCTGGCGTCGCGAAATTGTTTCAGCGAAACGGTCTGCATCGCCGTCGGAACGAGGCCGGCCGAGACCGTGCCGACGAATTCGCTGGCGGTCGCCATGGCGCCGATCAGATTTCCCGCGGTGCGGCTGCGCAGCAAGGTCCATGGCGAGGTTTCCTTCGCCGACCCGCGCCACGTCGGGACCGCGGGCCCGGTGTCGACCTCCAGGAACGGCAACATCCGCTGCATCTCGCCCTCTTCGTCGGTCGCCCAGCCCGGCAAGCCGACCCGCCCCCGGAAGCTGTCCGGGAACTCGCTCTCGCCGATCGTGATCTCGGCCCGCAGTTTCTCCAGGCCCAGCATTTCACGGCCGCAGACCGCGGACATCGGCTCGCCCACCACGATGAACGGCAGCGCAAACTCCAGATTGGTGTCCGACAGCAATCGTCCTGCACCCCCAAAGCGGACCACCGGCAGGGCGACGAACACCTCCCTTTGGCTCACGATCCCGCGGTTGCCGTAGGGCGTCTCATTGCCGACATTCTCAGGTACAGGGCTGGCGCTCAGCATGACGGGGTAGTCGATGACGAGCAGGATCGCGTAGGGCCAGGCGGCGGCCGGGCGGTATGTGAAACCGCGCTCCTGAGCGTCGCCCAGGTTGAAGAAGCGGTCGCAGTAGACCTGCACCTGCGGCAGGTTGGCCTCCCAGACGAAGGCGTTCACCGTCACGCCCGGGAAGTGATACGGCGGCGGCACCTCCTGGCTCGCAGCGGACTGCACATAGGGGATCGCCTCGGGGCTCATGCCGCGGCTCCCGCGGACCGCTCGGACGCCGTGTCCAGCTCGGCGCACCCCAGGCCCAGGATGAAGTCGCGTCCGAACACCCGCGCGGGGGTCTGGAAGCCCGCCGACCAGTCGCCCGCGAGCACCCGCTGCACGGCCGCCGCCGCGGCGAGTTCGCTGACCGTATAGCCATCGAGCGTGCGCATCCGGACGCGGCTGACCCGCCGCCACGGGTCTACCGCCTCCGCGACCATTACGAACCCGGCGCGCCTGCGGTCTTCCTCGCTCGGCCCCTCCGGCCACGCGGCCGCCAGCGCCTTGCCAAGCGAGCGCCAGGGCCGGGCGCCGGTGATCGACATGGCGACGCCGGAGGCGCGGTAGGAGAGCCGCTGGGACCAGTCGAGCTCCGAATAGACCACGATGTCGCCGACGCCGGTGGTGAACTGGCCGGTCACGACGTCGGCCCAGCTCATGGCGGTGGCTTCCGTTAGGCCTTCGCCGAAATCGAAGGCGTGGCTCAGGCCTCCGGCCGGGACCGTCGCCAGTTCGCCATTGTGCCGGATCACCACCTGCGGGCTGAGCAGGGTGGAGGCGCTGACCACCGTACCGCGGGTGATCGCCTGGGGACGCGAGACGCCCAGGCGCAGCATCACCGCGTCCGGCCGCGCTTCCTTGGCCATCGCCAGCAGGCAGTCCGTGGCCACGATGGTCAGGCCCACGCCCGGCATGACCATGACCTCAGCCGCGCGCGCCGCCGCGTCGGCGGCCATGGCGTCCACGAAGACCGGCCACTCGCCGCTCAGGTCCAGGTAGTGGGCGCCCGCCCGAAGGCAGGCAGCCAGCATCGGCGCCGCGGTCTGCTCGAATGGTCCCGCGGCGTGCAGGACCACGTCGACCCCGGCCAAGGCCCCTAGGTCAGCGTCGCCCAGGTCGAAGGCCGTCCAGGCAAGTCCGAGGGGCTCCGCGACCTCGCGCACGCCCTCCCGGTCGCGGCCTGCAAGCACGACGTCCACCCCGGCGTCGGCGAGCCTGTGGGCGACCAGCCGGCCGGTGTAGCCCGTGGCGCCGTAAAGGAGGGCCCGCCCGCTCATGGCCGATCGAAGATCCAGGGGGCCAGGCCTGCGAGGAAGCTCAGGTCCGGCGATTGTGAAAGCCCGCCATAGGCCAGGGTGAACTCGTGCGAGGCTGCGCCCGCCATGGCGGCCGCCACGGCCCGCGCGTGGGCGATGGACCCCAGCCTCTCCATCAGTTCGGCGAGCCAGAGGACGTCCTGCGGCGACCGCTGGTCCCTCGGCTGGGCGAGGAAGGCGTCGAGGCGCGACCGCTCGGCCTCCGAGCAGGCGTTGCTGACATGGATCAGCATCAGGGTGCGCTTGGCCTCGAACAGGTCCCCATTCATCTCCTTCCCGTAGCCGGGGTCCGCGGAGAGGTTGCGCAGGTCGTCCTCGATCTGGAACGCCACGCCCAAGAAGTAGCCGAACCGCACGACCGTCTCGGGGTCGGCTCGCCCGGCCGAGCCCAGGACCAGGCCGAGCTGGGCCGGCCAGATCATGCCCATCCACGCGGTCTTCTTCAGCGCCATGCGCAGGTAGTCCGCCTCGTCCAGCGCGATGACGTTGCAGTCTCGCCAGCCCAGTTCCAGAGCCTGACCTTCCGCAGTCTCCCGCGCCATGGTCAGGGAGACGTCGAGAATCTGGGACGCGACGTCGCCGCCCAGGGGCCGCAGCGCGTCGATCAGCGGGCGCAGGGCCGTGAACATCATGGCGTCGCCAGCATTGATCGCCAGCGGCGTGCCGTGCAGGGCGTGCAGCGTGGGCCGGCCGCGGCGAAGTTCGCTGCCGTCCTGGATGTCGTCGTGGATCAGGAGGCCGTTGTGCAGGATCTCGATCGCCGCGGCGCAACGGACGGCGGTCTCCAGGCTGCCGCCGAAGGCCCGCGCGTTGGCAATGCAGATGGCGGGCCGCAGCATCTTGCCGCCGCGCGACGGATAGTCCGCGAGCAGCTCGTCCAGATAGGGCGCGGGCCCCTGGGCGCCGAGATACCGCTCCACCTCAACCTTCGTGGCGCGGCCGTAGGCCGCCATCGTTTCGGCCATGGCATTGGCGGGCGCGGCGTCGGAGCCGTCCACCAAGGCCGCGGCCGCGGTCACTTCGGGACCTCGATGGTCAGGACGCCCAGCGGGACCTCGTCGTCCTTGGCATAGACCTGCCCCGAATAGATCCCCGGCTCCTGCTTCTTGGGGATGTTGACCACCGCGACGATCCCCTCGACCGACATGTCGGTCTCGAAGCTCACACCGCCGATCGGCTTGGCGCCCGCAGCTCGCCTCGAAAGCGGGGTGACCGAGATCTGGTCGGGCGCGGTCGGGCGCCTTGGCCGCGACAGGGTCGCTGTGCGGGCGATCCCCTTGCCGCCGCCGGTAAAGCGGATCGTCACCTTCATCACGCCAGTGTCGGCCGAGGGCGCGCTCGGTTTTTGAGCCGAGGGGACGGCGTTGGGGAACGGCGCAACCTTCTTGGTGCGGTCTTCCGGACTGTCGGCGACCTCCTTCAACAGCCGTTCGCAGACATCAAGGGTCGTCTTGCTAAGTTCGCGGGCCAGCGTGATGAGGCGCAGGGCCATGTCCTGCAGATCCCCGGGGACCTCGCGCACATTGTATTCGCCCTGGCGGAAGCGCGCCGCCGCCTCGCGCCCCTGGCGGATGTTCTCGGCGATCACGTCGTAGCCCACCTTCACCGCGTGGGAGACAGATTCGCTGACGGTGTGATCCGGCGGCGCGTTCGCGTCCTTGCCTTTCTTGCCTGTCTTGTTGGGTCGGTCGCGCGGCGGCTCGGGACGAGCCATATGCGGCTTCGCCTCGGCGGCTTTCCCCGATGCGCCTTGACCGCCGGACGTGCGCTTAGGGGTGGTCATAGGCAATGATGTCCTCGAGCTTCGGTGAGCCGCAGAGAGCATGAGCCGCCAACAGGCCCGACATCACAGCCCCCTCGACACACCCGGAATGGAAGCCGCTGTCCGTCCAATCGCCAGCAATCGTCAAATTGTCATAGGTCATGTCCAATGGCGAGATGCGATATCGGAAGCTTCCGGGCGTATGGATGACGTAACGGTCCGAAGGATTGACGTTGGCTCTCCAGTATTGGCTGGAGAACCGCTCTTCGCCGCTCAGCGACGACTTTCGAACATCCTCGGCGGGGTCCGCGAGGATATCCCAGCGAAAGTCTCCGTCTGCGCTGAACGCGTCCGGCCAGACCTCGCGGATCGGGCCTTTCAGGAAGGCCTGCGCATTGTGGCGAACCTCCAGCGCGCGCCGCGCCGGATAGCCGGCGTCGGCGTCCTTCGGCGGGTCGGGCGGATCGGGCAGCACCGCGCAGAAATAGACCGAGGTCCTGGGCCGCTTGGGCCACGCCTCCTCCGGCACCACGTGGGGCATGTCGCACCAGGTATCGAACGGCTTTGCGAAGGCGCCGGTGATGTAGGCGGGTCCCCGCCATCCGAGGCTCGTGAGGTCCTTCGTCAGCCAGACCTGGAAGGCTTGGGAGGCCACCGTCTTGACCTTCTCGGTCATCAGCCGCCACCGCTTGTCGCGGGCCAGGATCTCGCGGCACACGTGCGGCACGGCCCCAAGTCCGACGCCTAGCAAGGCGAAATCGAAGTCGCGGCCGACCTCGATCGTAGTCTCCGCCACATGGCGGCGATCCCAGTGGGATTCGAAGTTCCAGCCCTCCGCCGCCAGGCGCTCACCGTCCTCCAGCTGGGTGAAGTCGGGCGCTGACGGCCAGCACGGACGGTCCGCCACCTCGATCAGCGGCGCATAGGGCTTTTCGCCGCGAGGTTTGGCCTGCACATCGAACGTCAGGATTCGGACATAATCGCGCGCGCCCGGCGCCGGGCCCTCGGCCGGTAGGCCCACATTGGTCAACCGGTGGAAGAACTCGAACCGCACGCCCCGGCGGCGCAGAGCCTCGTAGAGGGGCGCGAACACCACGTCGCCCATGCCCGCACGCATGCGCCACATGAACGCCCCGCGGTAGCCGAAGAAGGTGCGCAGCGTGCCGCGCAGGCCCTGTCCGGCTGACAGCCTCGGCCGTTCCTGGTCGCCGTCCTCATAGCCCATGGAGAGGTCGTAAAGCCCGCGCAGGAAGGGCGATTGCAGCGAGCGCAGCGACGCGCCGTGGCTCCGCAGCCACTCGCGACATTCGTAGTCATCGATCGCGTCCAGCCCCTGCGGGTCATACATGACGCCGTCGCGGATCAGCCCGACCAGACTGGCCAGGGTCAGGTCGGCGATCTCCCAGAGGAAGCGATGCTGGTCCTCGGCGAGCCAGCGATCCTCCAGCCACAGACGCAACCGGCTGCAGACCGCCTCCGCCTCCTTCAGCAGGCTGGGGCTCGCCGCCGTCGACGCCGAGCCCAGGATCGTGGCCAGGAGCCCCAGGCCCTCGGCCAGGGTCGCGGCCGTAGCAAATGTTCCCAGGCGGGCCAGGTAGGTGACCGCGCCCACGGGGTCGCTCGTCCCCTCGCTCGTGGGCTGGGGGCCGAGGCCACGGCCATCGACCGTCGTGTCGAGGACCAGCGTGCGGAAGAGGTCAAACGCCCTGGCCATGTAGTAGGGCAGCGAGAAAACCTCGCCCGCCGGCAGCGGATCGCCCGGCAGCCCGCGGCGGGGCGGCATGTGGGCGTCCCACCTCTGGAAGCCGCCATCCTCGGCGACCGAGAACAGCGCGACATCGTTCTCGGGCGTCCAGGCGTCCTGCCAGTCGCCGAAGAGGGCGCCCTCGCCGCGCGACTCCAGCTCGGCATGGCACTCGCGCATCATCCGGAATGCGTTGTCGTAGAAGCCGAGCCAGATGTGCAGGCCGTGCTCCTCGATCCGCCCGTTGGCGCCGCGCCCCGACGCGCCCTTGCCGCCCAGCCGCCAGCCTTCCTGGTAGACGGTGACCGCGTAGCGGCCCTCAAGCTCAGGCCGCGTGAGCTCCCAGACCGCCGCCATCGCGGCGCAGCCTCCCCCGATCACCGCCACTCGAATGGGTTTGTCGGCCACCAGCCCCCTCGCAGACCATCTGTCGAGAGACCCATGTTATCGCGGATAGCCAACAAGGGAACCGCTCGCGTACGGTAGAGCTACACTTGGCCGACATTGTCCGCCTCAGGACGATCCATCTCTGCGGGCGGGTTGCGGCGTCAGTTCGACGGGCGACCTTGCACCCCGGCGGGTCAGCGCTCATCTTGGGCCCAGGAGGATGCTCACTGCCAAGGTTGTCCGCCTTCGCCGCCTTCCTCGCCGCGATCATGCTCGTGATCGCAGGCGCGCCCGCGCGCGCCGCCGCGACGCCGTGCAATCCCTGCCCGCCGGACTGCGCGATGATGAAGCAGATGGCGGCTTCGGGCGGCGAGCACCACAAGGCCCCCGCCAAGGGGGATAAGGGCGACAACCCCTGCAAGCAGGGCCTCGCGTGCCAGGTCGCGGCGACGATGACCGCGCCGTCCCAGCACGCGGCGACCGTGGCTCTCGCCTCCGCCGACGTGGACCACCAGCTGGGCGACCCGCTGGCCGCGCCGTCCCGGCCGCCTGACCGAAGTCTGCGGCCACCCATCCAGCTCTGACGATCCCTGAACCGGCGGCGACCCCGCCGGCCCCGGCGCGTGCGCGCCTTCAGCAGGAGTTGTCGGAGCATGTCTCCCTATCGTTGGCTTGCGGCGTTTCCGCTCGCAGCCGCCATTTCGAGTCCGGCGCTCGCCGGGCCATTGACCTTCGCCGAGGCGCTGGAGCGCGCCCAGGTCAGCGCACCCGGCCTGCAAGCGGCGTCTCTCACGGCCGACGCCGCGAGGGCTTCGGCGCGTTCCGCTGGCGGGCTGCCCGATCCGAAGCTCGGCCTGAGCCTGGAGAATTTTCCCATCTCCGGACCGCACTCCGGGCGCTTCGGCGCGGACGAGATGACCATGGGCCGCATCGGCCTGCAGCAGGACGTTCCGAACGCGGAGCGCCGCCGCGCCGCCCGCGCGGAAGCCGGAGCCGCCGTCGCCCAGGCCGAAGCGCTGCAAACCGCCGAGGCGCGCAAGGTCAAGCTGGGGGCGGCGCTCGCCTGGATCGACCTGGCCTACGCCGAGCGTCGACTGGCGGCCGTAGACCAGGTGCTCCAGACCCTGGCTCCAATCTGGGAGGCGCAACCCGCGGCGGTGGCATCCGGGCGCGCCCGGCCGGCGCAGACGATCACAGCCGTGGAGAAACGCGCCGCCCTTGAGGATCAGCGGAGCGAGCTGGCGGCGGCGGCCGCCCGCGCCCGGGCCGAACTCACCCGTTGGACGGGCGAGCCCGGCCCCTCGACCGCCGGGAGCGCGCCGAGCTTCGAGATCGACCCCGTCGCGCTCAGGACGGGGCTGGATGATGTGCCCGCCTTGAGGGTCGGCCGTGCGGCGGTGAGCCGCGCAGATGCCGGCGTGGCAGCCGCGCGCGCCGCCAAACGGCCGGACCTCGGTTTCGAAGTCGCCTACGGCCGCCGCGATCCGATGTTCGGAGACATGCTGTCGGCGGGGGTGACGGTCAGCCTGCCGCTATTCGCGGGCGCCCGGCAGGAGCCGCAGATCGCGGCGCGTCGCGCCGAGTCCGCCAGCGCCCGCGCGCAGGTCGAAGATGCCCGCCGCGCGCTGGCCGCTCAGTTCGAAGCCGACTGGGCCGACCACCTCATGCACCACGACCAATGGCACAGGACGCTCGCCGTCGTGGTCCCGGCCGCCCAGCAACGCGCCGACCTCGAAACCGCCAGCTATGCGGCCGGGACCGCCGGCCTGCCCGAGGTGCTCGACTCCATGGGCGCGCTCGCCGACGCCAAGCTCACCGCCCTGGAACGCGAGGCCATGGTGGCTCGCGACGCCGCCCGCATCGCCCTGACCTACGGAAACGCTCAATGACCCGCGCCCAGACCCTCGCGCTCGCCCTGGCGAGTGTCGCCTTCGTCGGCGCCGCCGGCTTCATTGGCGGCAGGATGACCCGGCCCGCATCTCCGCCGCCCGCCGCGCCGGGCAGGCCCGTGCTCTACTGGTACGACCCGATGGTCCCGGCCCAGCACTTCGACAAGCCGGGCAAGTCGCCGTTCATGGACATGCAGCTTCAGCCCAAATACGCCGACGAGGCGCAAGGCTCGCAAGCCCCCGGGGTCCGGATCGATCCCGCCAGGACCCAGAGCCTCGGTGTCCGGCTGGCGAAAGCCGAGCGCGGCGTGCTGCCGAGCGGCGTCACCGCGAGCGGGGTCATCGACTTCAACGACCGTGACGTGGCCGTGGTCCAAGCCAAGGCGAGCGGCTTTGTGCAACGGGTCTACGCCCGCGCGCCCGGCGACGTGGTGGCCGCCGGCGCGCCGCTGGCCGACATTCTCGTGCCGGAATGGGCGGGGGCGCAGGGCGAATATCTGGCGGTGCGGCGCACGGGCGACGAGGCCCTGATCCGCGCCAGCCGCCAGCGCCTGCAGCTGCTCGGCATGTCGCCCGCGACGATCGCGGCTGTGGAGCGGAGCGGCCAGGTCCGCAACGTCGCCACCGTCGCAACGCCCGTCGGCGGGGCGATCAAGACCCTGAGCGTCCGCAACGGCATGACGGTGACGGTCGGCCAGACCCTGGCCGAGGTGAACGGCCTGGGCCGCATCTGGTTGAACGCTGCGGTCCCCGAGGCGATTGCGGGTCAGGTGCGGCTCGGTGAGAGAGCCAGCGCGACCCTAGCCGCCTACTCGGGCGAGACCTTCACCGGACGGGTGACCGCCGTCCTTCCTCAGGCGCAGGCGGAGAGCCGCACCCTGACGGTGCGCATCGAGCTCCCCAATCCCGGTGGCCGACTAAAACCCGGCATGTTCGCAAGCGTGCAGTTCGGCGGCGCGGCGCAACCCGCGCTGCTGGTCCCCTCCGAGGCGGTCATCCGCACCGGCCGGCGCACCCTGGTCATGCTCGCGGAGCCCGGCGGCCGCTACCGCCCGGCGGAGATCCGGACGGGGCGCGAGGCCGGCGGCCGCACCGAAGTGCTCGCCGGCCTGGCGGAAGGCGAACAGGTCGTGGCCTCGGGGCAGTTCCTGATCGACAGCGAAGCCAGCCTCTCCGGCACGGACGCCCGCCCGGTGGACGGCCGATGATCGCCGCCCTCATCCGAGCCTCGGTGCGGGGCCGCATCTTCGTCCTGCTGGGCGCACTCGCCCTGCTGATCGCCGGCATCATGGCCGTGCGGGCCACGCCCGTGGACGCGCTCCCGGACCTTTCCGACGTGCAGGTGGTGATCCGCACCAGCTATCCCGGCCAGGCGCCGCAGATCGTCGAGAACCAGGTGACCTATCCGCTCACCACCACCATGCTGTCGGTTCCCGGCGCCAAGACCGTCCGCGGCTACTCCTTCTTCGGCGACAGCTTCGTCTACGTGCTCTTCCAGGACGGGACAGACCTCTACTGGGCGCGTTCGCGGGTGCTGGAGTACCTGAACCAGGTGCAAGGCCGCCTGCCGCCGGGCGCCAAGGCCGCGCTTGGACCCGACGCCACCGGCGTGGGCTGGATATACGAATACGCGCTGGTGGACCGCACCGGCCGCCACGACCTCTCGCAGCTGCGTGGCCTGCAGGACTGGTTCCTGCGCCACGAGCTGAAAAGCCTGCCCGGCGTCGCGGAAGTGGCCAGCATCGGCGGCATGGTCCGCCAGTACCAGGTGGTGCTCGACCCGACGCGCCTGGCCGCCTACGGCGTCACCCACCAGCAGGCCGTCGAGGCGATCCAGCGGGCGAACCAGGAGACCGGCGGTTCCGTGCTGGAGATGGGCGAGGCGGAGTACATGGTCCGCGCCGGCGGCTACCTGAAGGCGCTGGACGACTTCCGCGCCGTCCCCCTGCGCACCGCGGCCGGCGGCGTGCCCGTGCGCCTGGGCGACGTGGCCACCGTGCAGATCGGGCCGGAGATGCGCCGCGGCGTCGCCGAGCTCAACGGCGAGGGCGAGGTGGCGGGCGGCGTGGTGGTCATGCGCTCCGGCAAGAACGCGCGGGCGACCATTGCGGCTGTCAGGGACAAGCTCGCCGAGCTGAAGCACAGCCTGCCGCCCGGCGTGGAGATCGTCACCACCTACGACCGCTCGCAGCTCATCGACCGGGCGATCTCCAACCTCTCGATCAAGCTGATCGAGGAGTTCCTGGTGGTGGCCCTGGTCTGCGGCCTCTTCCTCTGGCACGCCCGCTCCGCCCTGGTGGCCATCCTCACCCTGCCGCTTGGCGTGCTCTTCGCCTTCCTGGTCATGCGCATCCAGGGGGTGAACGCCAACATCATGTCGCTGGGCGGCATCGCCATCGCCATCGGGGCCATGGTCGACGCTGCGGTGGTGATGATCGAGAACGCCCACAAGCGGCTCGAACGCTGGGGGGACGAGAACCCGGGCGAAGACATGAGCGGAGACACGCGCTGGCGGGTGGTCACCGAGGCCGCCGCCGAGGTTGGACCGGCGCTCTTCCTAAGCTTGGTGATCATCACGCTCTCATTCGTGCCGGTCTTCGCCCTGCAAGCGCAGGAAGGGCGGCTGTTCTCGCCGCTGGCCTTCACCAAGAGCTACGCCATGGCGGGCGCGGCCATCCTCTCCGTCACCCTCGTGCCCGTGCTGATGGGCTACCTGATCAAGGGGCGCATCCCTGCGGAGGACGCCAACCCGGTGAACCGCTGGCTCACCCGCACCTACACGCCCGCCATCGACTGGGCGCTGCGAAAACCCCGCACCGTGCTGGTGATCGCGCTCCTGGCCTTCGCCACCACCGCCTGGCCGCTGAGCCGCCTGGGCGGCGAGTTCATCC
>Ga0207676_10001367_pt1 | contig 18157 bp, 18 predicted proteins | sample KBSSwiS72_FD_184307 | JGI IMG/M metagenome (GOLD analysis project Ga0207676, IMG submission 184307) | Switchgrass rhizosphere microbial communities from Kellogg Biological Station, Michigan, USA - KBS Switchgrass S7-2 (SPAdes) (version 2) | ecosystem: Host-associated > Plants > Roots >...
GGTGCGCACGCGCACAACTATCCCTTCGCTTCTGGCGGCATGTGCGCGGGGCTTCCTCCAGGGACGCCGTGCCCCGACGCGGATTTCCTGAGTGCCAGCGTAGCCGCCGGCGCGGCGGCACCTTCGGTGTCGTTCCGTTGTCCGATGAGCGGAACCATCGGCACCGACTGGGGCAAGTTCAACCGTGACGATCCCGCCAACGTGGCGCCGGAATTCGAGATGCTGGTCGTCGACGCCGCCCACCCGCAGGGCGTCACGGCGGTCACGCCTTCCGGCCGACCCGGCTTCCCCGCCAATGAAACGGACATCTTCAAGCGCACCAATCGCGAGGCGTACTTCGCCGGCAACGTTTGGGGCGCGGTCAACCGCGGTGCAGAGCTCGCGCAATGCGAGATCCGCACCGGTCCCACGGCGGCGTTGTGCGCGCCTCCGACCTGCAACGGCATCTGCTCGCCAGAGCCGCCCACGCGCTCGTGCGATCCGGCTTACGCCGCCTGCTGCTCGGCGTGCGAACCCACGTCGCAGATTCACTATTCGCAGCCGAATGCCCCGAATTTTCTCTCTTCAATCGGCGGCTACATCGATCCGTCACCGACACACGGCAACAATGAGGCGTACTCGCTCGTCCATAACAACACTGGGGAGACCATCCTTATAACCAGCGTCCAGCTCTCGGCGAACGTCTGGGTTGCGAACGCCGTCGCGATGTGGACCGGCGTCGAAAAACTCAACAACTTCGTGGTCACCGCCGGATCGGGACCGATCCTGGCACTGGTTCCGAATAAAAACGATCTGCGCCGCGTAGTGCCGCTGCCGGCGACCGCTCCGCAATGTGGCACCAACGACCGCACTCCGTGCCAGTTCCAAGTTACGTTCGACCCGCCGCTCGCAATGGAGCGCGATCAACGACTTTTCTTCGGCATCCTTTCTCCCGGCGGCGGTAGCGATGAGGTGCAGACATGGGGCGACGTGACCATCGCGAACTCGATGTCGACGGTCGGCGGCGATCCCTACTGGACGGGTGTCTACCGGCCCGTGATCCCCAACGTCGGCGCTCCGATGAGCTGGGTACCGAACAGCACCTTCGATCCGTCCATCGCGCAGCAGACTACCAACGGCCGCTGGCGATTGATCATAGGGGGATTCACGCCGTCAAAGCCGAAGTCCATCTTTCCTAACGCCCATATGTGGGTCGCGGACCGTTGGGGTGACCTGCAAGCGTATTACCTCAATCGAGCCTGTACGGTGGACCATGACATGTGCATCGCCAGCTTTGAGGGCTCCATTGAGACGTCGTTGGGCGACGGGCCCGCGGGGACCAAGCAGGGCGCTTGCATCGATCAAACCGTAAGCAACGACACCAACACGCGCAACCTCGCGGTCACGCTGTTGCAAGACGTCGGCCGCTGTTATATCAACAACCTGCCCAACAACACGCCGACACCGCTTGTGTTTATGGAGGGGAGGTTCCGACCCTACGAGGCGTTCGGCGTGACGACCTTCTTAGCCAACTACGGCAATGGCCTCGACGGCGTGGTGCCGAACGACTGCGGCTCCAACACCGCCCCTATCACGCCCGCGCTGACTTCGCAGACGGTCTGCACAGGAGCGCAGGTGACGCTCGACGCCGCCGGCACCATCGACCTCGACGGCGACCCGCTCGCCTACACGTGGACCGAGGCGACGGGCAAGGTTCCGGCGATGGACGGCGCGCGGGCGGTCTTCATCGCCCCGCCGACGCCGACCACGCTCAACTTCGCGCTGGCCGCAATCGACCGTTGCGAACTGGTCGGGCGTTCGCAGGTGACGATCACAGTGGCGGGTGACAACCAGGCGCCGGTGGTCTCAATCGCTCCTCAGGGAACGATCCGAAGCGGCTCGGCGGACACTTTGGACGCCCGAGCGTCTTATGATCCGGAAGGCGATCCCATCACCTTCGCCTGGATTCAGACGTCGGGGCCGACTGTGACGCTATCCAGCGCAACCACTTCTCAACCTTCCTTCACTGCTCCAACGCTAGCCTCGACTGTCGACAGCGTGACGCTGACGTTCCTGCTGACGGTGACCGACCATCCGACGCGAGGGGGCTGCGCGCTGCCACGAAGCTCGAGCGCGTCCATCCAAGTGATCGTCGACCGCACCAACCACGCACCAACTGCCAACGCTGGCTCGCCCCAGACTGTGAACGAGTTCGCAACGGTGACGCTCCACGGGTCGGGGCAGGACAGCGACGGCGACGCGGTCGCCTTCGCTTGGACGCAGGTCTCAGGGACGCCGGTCGCGCTCAGCAACGCCTCCTCGCCGACCCCGAGCTTCACTGCGCCGCACCAGACACCAACTGCCCAAGAGACGCTGAGGTTTCGTTTGGTGGTCACCGATTCGTTCGGTCTTGCCTCGAGCCCTGCCGACGTCGACGTGACAGTGCGCGACATCTACGCACCTCCCGATTGCAGCCAAGCCCTGCCTAGCGTTGCCATGCTCTGGCCGCCCAACCACCAGATGGTCAGGGTAGCGGTCAACAATGTGAAGGAGAGCGACCCCGAGATCACGCTAGCGGTTACCGCCGTGACCGTTTATCAAGACGAGCCCACCCGGGGACTGAAGGACGGCGACATTCCCGTCGATGCGACGCTTAGCACCGACGGCTCCGTGCAGGTGCGCTCCGAGCGCTGGGATAAGGGGGATGGCCGCGTTTACCATATCGGCTTCACCGCCAACGATGGCTACGGTGGCGTCTGCACGGGCGAGGTGAAAGTGTGCGCGCCCCTGAGCCGGACGAACGTTCCTGCGTGCGTCGACGGCGGCGCTCTCTACGATTCAACCCGGTAGCCTCGCGGTGCGTGCCGGCACCGCGAATGGAAAGAACGCTTTGGCAGGAAACGAGCGCACAAAAATCCGTCCGATACGTGAACTCATACCGTCTCGTGGGTTCTCGGATGGAATACGGTTGTCGAGTGTTTTCGGTATGCCGGGCTGACGGAGTCGAAAACCTCGACACCTGCGGTCACATAATTTAGGTACGGCGTGGTTTGCAGGAGGTGTCGTAAAGCGGTATCCATGAACGGCTCCTCTGTTGAGGGAAAGGAGCCTCATGTTGATCCCTGTCGACGGGCTCTTGTCGACCCTGAGCCGTCCTTAGCGAGTTTTGCGTCGAGCGACCGGTATACCTTGGTAGGTGCCGTTCGCTGTGTTCGTCGAGAAATTCAGGATAGGGCTCCGCGGTGATTAGCAGAGGCCGACAGGCCGAGCGAAAGAATGCAACCGAGCGGCGGCTTTCAATTCTCGCGACGGGGCGGTATCGCCCCACCGCGGCCATAGCCGCCTCTAGTCGGTGGACATTGCGCGGCTACTGGATCACCACGTCCGCGCGCTGCAACAGCGACGGCGGAACCGTCAGCCCAAGTGCCCTTGCAGTCTTGAGGTTGATCACAAGCTCGTACTTCGAGGGCTGCTCGACCGCAAGGTCGGCGGGTTTGGCGCCCTTCAGCAGTTTGTCGACCAACTGGGCCGAGCGGCGCAGCTGATCGGGGATCGAAGCGCTATAGGAAAGCAGGCCGCCGACTTCGGCGACGGGCGTGAGGCTTCCAACAACCGGCACGCGCCTTCGACTGGTCAGTTCGATCAGGCGCTCGCGCAGATTCGAGCTGATCGACGTTACCGCCATGATCGCATCGACGCGCTGCTCCATCAAGCTGGCAATCGCAGCATCAAACTCCACTGGGTTCGACGCTTCGCGCACGATAAGAGTCAGTCCGAGCGCCGAAACCATAGGGTCGAGCACCGCGCGGTCGTTCGTCAAACGCACGTCGAGCGAATCGCCCAAGAGCCCGATGCGCTTCGCGGTGGGAAGGATTTCGCGCAGCAGTTCGAGGCGCTTGGGCGCGAGCGAATCGATGACGCTGACGACTCCGGTCACGTTCCCGCCGGGATGGGCAAGGCTCGTGACCAGGCCGGCTGCAACAGGGTCGATTCCCGTCGCGAACACGATGGGGATCGTCTGCGTGGCCTGTTTTGCAGCCATCGCTGCGATTTGCGGTGGCGCGTAGATAAGTTCCGGCTTGTGCGTGACCAGTTCGGCAGCGAGTTTGGGCAGGTCCTTATGACGATCATCGGCGTACGTGCGATCGTAGGCAATGGAATGCCCTTCGATCCAGCCGAGCCGGCGCATTTCCTCGAAGAAGGGCTTGAGCGTGGCCTCCTCTTTCGCCCGCGTGCTGGGCGCGAGAACACCGACTCGACGGATGCTCGCCGCCGGCGCCTGCTGCGACCAGAGAGGGGGCGCACAAGACGCGACGCCGACGCCAATCGCGACCTGGAGAATGCGGCGCCTGTTCATTGGATCGTTTCGTTGACCATCGAGAGTCCAGCCATGCTACGCCTACACGCACGAATTGGATGCCGCCAGTGCATAGCTGCTCATGGCCGCGCGCTGAGACTCCCCCAAGTCACCGATAGCTGCCCTTAGAGTTGTCAGCTTCGGACGCGAACGGCGGCTAACGGACCCTGCTGCGAATTCACACTTCCGGCCATAAGCGGCCGTCGCGCGTTGCGCTTAATTGCAGTCGTCGACGGTGTTTTGCGGCCAAACGGTCCTGTGCCAGATGCCGTCATTGCGCGAGGCCGCGCTGCGCAGTATTTTGTGACTTCCATTCAGCGACGAGGTGATTCAGTGGTGGATCGGCGAGCGTTCATTGCAGGCGTTGCGGGTGGCCTGCTCGCCATGCCTCTCGCGGCAAGGGCGCAGGTAGCCAAATCACATCGGATTGGATTTCTCAGCAATGGGAATCCGACAATGCGTTCCTCGCAAGACGAGGCGTTCGGTCGGAGTTTGCGCGAGCTGGGCTGGATCGAAGGCCAGAATGTGATGATCGATTATCGCTGGGCGGAGGGAGACGCCGATCGTCTCCCGACACTCGTCGCTGAACTCGTGCAGGCCAAAGTCGATGTCATCGTGGTAAGCGGCAATCCGGCGATTCGAGCGGCGCAGAATGCGACCCGAACAATTCCCATTGTCTTTGTTGTCTTGACCGACCCCGTCACCTTGGGGTTAGTGCCGAGCCTCGCGCATCCCGGCGGCAACATGACCGGATTAGCCTCTGAGTTCGAGGAGCTGATCACCAAGGACCTCCAGCTGCTGAAGGAGGCGGTACCAGACCTTTCTCGCGTTGGGCTTCTCTATCCATCGGTGGTCCCGGCTCCGCTTTTGGCCGCGGCGGAGACCGCAGCGCGGACTCTGGGCCTCGCGGCACGCCCACTCAAGGTTGCCGGGCCGACCGAGTTCGAGGACGCGTTCAAGATGGCGAGGAGTGAAAGAGCGGGCGCTATCCTTGTACTGCCATCCCCGTACTTTGACGCGCAACACGCACGGTTGATCGAGCTCGCAGCACGGTACCGTCTACCTGCGTGCTACGAATTCAGGAACTACGTCCGGGACGGCGGACTCATGTCCTACGGCCCGAGCATCGATGCGATGTTCGCGCGCTCGGCCAGTTATGTCGATCGGATTCTGAAGGGGGCCAACCCCGGTGACCTGGCAATCGAGCGACCGACGAAATTCGAACTCGTGATCAACCTCAAAACCGCGAAGGTGCTCGGCCTCACGATTCCGCAATCGGTGCTGGCGCGCGCGGACGAGGTGATCGAGTAACCACGGCAATGTCCTGCTTACGCGGCCGAGTTATGGCCGGAGTGGGTCGAAAGCGCCGATTCGATTCCTTGACTAGCGGACGTTCGCTCCGGCTTTCGCTTCGGCCGGCGACCCAAGTCCCTGCCGGTCCGCTTTGGAGATCTCCTCGTGGCTCGAGCGGTGCCGACCTACGTCCGTTCCACCTCGAGACCAGTCATTCCCGACGCGCGTCTTCTCGAGAACAAACGACGGGAGTTGGCCATCGGTGACCTCATTGCAACGGTCGGGCGTCTCGTCGCATGGCATCGGCGGCACGTAATTTTGGACCGCGCCTGCGATTATCGCGTTGCCACAGGATGATCGGCAAACCTGTTAAGCAACCGATCTCAAAACCAACCACAAATGCGAAGAGCAGTTCCATGCGTTATACCTCGAGAATTTATGACGCTCATTCTCGATGTGCAAATTCGATGCCAATCTCGTTGTCCATTACACGTGGTGTAGTGCAAGCGCGGCGCTGTAGGGGTTGCACGGTCGCAACCGTGCTTGAGCTGCTGCGGGACACAATAATGACGCTTACTGTTGCTACGACCCAAACGACGACTTGAGGGTCGCCGCTGCGGGGACTAATGACGTAGCGGCCAACTAATACACCCAGCAGAAACATTTCCGACGCGCGAATCGGTGGCCCTAGTCTCTCGCTGCAGGCGCCAGGTCGCTGGCCGCGAAGGACGCCCGCATGGCGATTGCCGCGACGCTAACGGCGTCCTCCGACGGGTCTATCGCTGCTTCCGGCGCCAGCAGGTCCTAGTCGTGACCGGCGCGTCGGTTGAGTTCCCAGTCGCATGCACCCTCGATCCAGACCCTCAAGCCGTAGGCAATGGCCGTGCGCCATTCGACGCCGCGATCAGCGCGTGGAGTTCGCCGTCGGTCAGCTCTGCGAGCGAGTCTTGATGGCGGTCAAGTCAGTGTCCATGCGCAGCTATCGCGTTGAATGTTGGGGTCGTTGTCACGCCAGGCGCAAATCGAGGTGCTATCACGCGCGCGGAGCCGACAACGCACTAAAGGACGTCGGTGGCTATCGACCCATTTGCTGGCGTCGGATCGCGGTCACTGTTAGGCCACAGGTCACGAAATCGTCCTAAATCAATGTAGGGGAAGCCACCTACGACGATCAGCCAGCAGGAAACCTGTAAGCTGGCGGCGTCAGTCGAAGATCGGTATGGATGCAAGCCAACATTCGCAGCTAAATAAAGCGAGTCGGTGCAAGGGGGAGGCCAGTGGACCCGGTATCAAAGATCATTATTCCGTTCTTCGCGCTGATTTTTTTCGGCTATGCGGCTGCGCTAAGGAACTGGGTCCCTCCCGCAGCGGTGCCCGCGTTCAATGGGTTTCTGCTGTACTTCGCGGTTCCAGCACTTTTGTTTCGGTTCGCATCGACCGCGGCGTTCGCCGAGATAATGAATGGACGGTTCTTTATCGCGTATACGGTTGGTAGCCTTGTCACGCTTTTTATAGTGATCGGTTTCGCCCGCGGTGTAATGGGGGCCAGGCTTCGCGATGCGTCGTTCTACGGGCTCGCGGCGAGCGCAACCAACATCGGGTACCTAGCCATTCCGCTTCTCGTGGCGCTGCTGGGGGCGTCAGCTGCATCTCCGGCAATGTTGGCTACGGTTTGCGAAATGACGATTGTCGCGTCGGTGGCGGTTGCAATCTCCCAGTTCGAAGGAACGCATTCCTCGGGTTGGCGCCACGCGGTAGGCGACGCGATTGCGCGCGCCGCAGTAAACCCCTTTGTCATCAGCATCGTGGTGGGTGCCGCGTTTTCGGCGCTACGCTGGCAGCTACCCACGCCGATTAACGAAATCGTGAACCTGTTGGCGAATGCGGCAGGGCCATGCGCGCTGTTCGCGATCGGCGTATCACTCTACAGGCCGGGTGCTATGCATGGCATTCCACTTATCGCGCTGCCGGTAGCGGGGAAGTTGCTCCTTCATCCATTCGTCGTGTGGGTGGCACTCATGGCTTTCGGAGTGGACCGATTCAGCGTAACGGCAGGCGTTTTGACGGCAGCGCTTCCTACTGCGGGTTGGGTGTTCATCTTCGCCCAGCGCTACGAATCGGACGTCGCACGCATTTCTACAGCGCTCGTCGCGAGCACCGCACTCTCTGCCGCAACATTTTCCGCATTCGTGTGGTACTTGGGTCTCGGTTTGGGGACAAAGTAACTTAATGTCCGCTCGTCGCCCGATTTGCGGCAGGTCGAGTGCCGCCTATGCTTGCGTCCGCCGCCAGTCAGCAGTTCCAACAGCGTATCGAGGAATGTGAGCACGGCTCCTGCCATGTCGCCTGCCGCGAATGACGCTCGCATCGCGTACGTGACATCGATGCTCACGGCGTCCTCGCTCGGATCAATCGCGGCTTCGGGTGGCAGCAGCTCGTAGTCGTGGCCGCCTCGGCGGTTGAGTTCCCAGTCACACGACCCCTCAATCCACACGAGCAAGCCATAGGCGATGCGCGGTGCGCCGTTTGATGCCGCAATCAGCGCGTGGAGTTCGGCGTCGGTGAGATCGGCGAGCGCGGCCTTGATGGGCAAGAGATCCGTATCCATGCTGCAGCCGAACCTTCGCAGTGCGTCGAGATTTAACCGCCGTCAACGGCGCGGGCATCAGGCAATCGAGCAGAATGCGCGAAGAATCCGTAGCTCATGATGGCGCCGAACACCGCCACCAGTCCACCTATAACTTGGACTGGATCGAAAAGAAGCCGACCCCATGAGAAGGCCGTCATTCCCGCCATAGCGACCATGGCGCAGCAAGCAAGCAGCGCAAAGATTGACCAGGTTGCCGACCAGCGAGGTACGCCAAGTATGAACAGCAGTCCAAACAAACAAAAAACGGATAGCTCAACATACTTAGCCCATTCCGGCCGCCGAAGTAACGAGTCGTCGTAGAAGTTCTCGAGCAGTTGCGCATGGATCTCGCTGCCGGGCATTCGTCCCACGGGCGTGCTCTGATACTCGAGCAAGCCAAGTCCGGTGACGCCAATCAGCACGAGCTTATTCTCGAAGCGTCTCAAGTCGTGTCTTCCCTCAAGGACGTCGATTGCTGAAACGAAGCGGCCGGGCATCCGCCGCGAATAGTAGATGCGCACGGCGCCGTCGGCCTCCGTCGGGACCGTGAAATCGCCGGTCGAAATGCCTTGCACTGAGGAGCCGGAAACTTGCAACGTCACGGACGGCGCGCCGAGCGCGCGACGTAGCATCTCGATGGCGAGCGCTGGCACGAGCACGCCATCGACGCTGGCTACGAGCGGCATGCGTCGGATGACGCCGCCTTCGGGATCGACCGAAATGAGGCCGCGGCCGAACGCGGCGCGATCCAGAACCTCGATGCTCGTCAGCACGCCGGCGTACCGCGGAACATACAGCGATTGCCGCGTTGCTGCCGCATCCGTACCGAGCGCGTCTAGCACGGTGAAAGGAGGGGCGCGTACCGGCACGGCAGGGTGCTCATTCACGCCAGCAACGGCGAGCACGGCGTTGGCGGAGGTCAAGGCGCTCGCGAACACCGCGTCGTTAGACGGCCGGCCGGCGAGAGCCTTAGCCAAAGCTGTGTCTTCGATTCCGGCGCGCGCAAGCATTCGCTCCGGCGACAGCTCGTCCGCTTCGGGGAACAGTAGGTCGAAGCCGATAGCTGCGGGCTTTGCGTCCGCGATTTTGGTCACGATCCGCGCCAAAGACGTGCGTGGCCAAGGCCACTGGCCAATCATCGCAAGACTTTTCTGGTCGATCGCGACCACGGTCACGGGTGCCGACTGAGGCATTCTCGGCTTGAGGACTTGATACGTGTCGAATACAAAGAAGCGGAGTGGTGGAATTGGTCCGTTGGGAAGGAGCAGAAGGGCTCCAACGAAGAAAGCAAACAACAAGCTGACCCTTTGCCCAGCGCGCTCTCTTTCTTTTTCGCGCAACTTTAGTTCATCAAACCCCACCCCCAGAAGACCAGAGAGGACCTTCAATTTGACGTCTGAGCGGCCGTCTCTTCCAGCTCTGGCGTCCGCGGCGAGCGGTTCTGATCGCTCTTGCCCGAGAACTCCGTCGCTACTTACGCGGTATCTCACAGCAGGGGGGAAGCACTCCAAGTGCGGCGAATCAGGTCTGTCGCTCGCGTTAGGTTCTCCCTCGACAACAACACATAAGATCCGATCTTCCCTGCCGAGCGACTTGAATGTCTTCACCTCTTCGTTGACCCACCGCGAGGCCGCAGCCTTTGGCGAACAGATAACGATCAGAAATCGTGACTGCTTCAGGGACTCAACGATGCTGGCGCCGAGATCATGAGAGCTGGGCAGCTCATCGCGATCGCGGAACACCGGGAAAAGGCGCCTGGGGATGATGCCGGTGTGGGTGGATCTGCCCACGAGTCGTCCGGGGACGCGGTACCCCTCAATCGCTTTATGAAGCCATTGCGCCCAACGCTCGTCGCCGTGGCCATAACTGATGAAAGCCCAATACCTCATGGCGCAAAAAGAGAAATAGACTCCTACGACGTGTGGCTGCATTCAGCGTATCACGCCTTCTCGTGGCATGACCGAACGGCGGGAGAATGTGTGGCTATCACCGCTGATAACTGCGGATGTTCATGCCCTCATAGCGTTCGGTGCTCAGTCAGCGGCGCACTCGGGAATAAAACCGCGCGCGTACAGCAGGCGCGCTGCGTTCAGGCGGGGGCTTGTTGTTCTTATCCGGCGGATGCCCGTACCATGTCGAAGAGCCTCGCCGCCCCGTTCATCGCTGCGAAGCTACCGCGCCGAGCGCAGTACGTAACGTACCGGCTAGGAATACCGCGAGCAGGAACGCCTCTGCCGCATCTATCGTCGGCTCTAGTTCTGGCGGTCGCTCGTTGTATCGGCGTAGGGCGGCATCTAGCGGTGATGGGTGTGGACTGAAGTACCGCGCATTGGGATCGACGTCGCGGATCTCCGGTTCGCCAAGGATCTCCCATTCCGAATAGCGCGCGGCGATCTCGTCTCGATCGGCACGGTAGCGGGCGCGTATCCACTTGCCTGTGCGCGGGTCGCGGTAGCGGAAGGCGTAGAGCTCGAGACGGGGTGCCATTCGGCATTATCGCGGTGGCGTTGCCTCCCGCCTAGTTCCGGTGCACAGTACGCGCGAACCGTGGCGCGAGTCAAACTAGGAGAAACAACAAAGGGGACCATCATGTTCGGCCGCGTTCGTCAAACAATAAGGGAGGTGCGCTATGAAGGTTTCTCGTGTGGTTTGTGCGGCCGTTTTTTCGATGGCTCTGGTCTCTCCGCTTACGGGCATCGCCGCCAATGGTCCTGATGTAGGGGACATATGGTGGACCCCTAGCGAGTCGGGCTGGGGACTGCAACTGTCGCAAAGTAACAGGACGTTGTTTGCGACCATCTACGTATACGACAACACGACCTTTCCGTTCTGGTACTCGGGCACGTTGACCCAACAAAGCTTCGTTGCAAACGTGCCAGTCTACACTGGAGATTTGTACCAGACGCGCGGCCCGGGTTTTGCCGCGGATTCCTTTAATCCGGACGACGTTCAACGTCAAAAGGTGGGGACAATTACTTTCACGAGCCCCACGGTCGTCACCGGGGTGCTAACGTACACGGTTTTCGGTACCACAATCGTCAAAAACGTGCAGCGCATGCCGCTCGGCAATGATGACTTCAACGGCACATACTTCGGTACATATGCCATCGGATCGTCCGGCTGCCTGAATCCCGCGAACAATGGGAAGAATGCGTATTTGACTTCGTTCTCCATTGCTAAAACTGGCAATGTAATGTCTATTTCGGCTGCGGTGACCGCGGGTGGTTCAGTCTTTACGTGCACATTTACAGGCACCAGCGGCCAGCTTGGCCGAATGACGGCCGTCAATGCGACCTACGCATGTACGACTGGCGAAACGGGGACAGTCGTATTTTCGGAGATGATCAGGGAGGGAGTCGGCATACTTGGTCGCGTCCGCGGCTCCAACAACCTAGGTTGTACGTTGGAGGGGTCATTTTCAGCGCTCGACTGAACTACAGGCGCGGGAGCACGTCATCTTCAAGACCGCAGCGCATAGCGAGCGTCTCGTCGGCGCCGTTTAACAACTCAGCGCTCATGTCACGATACTCCAAACAGGGTCTCAAATCGCTTGGGCATTACTGACTTTTGCGACCAGCGCCCGAACGCGGCATTTACGCGACCACGTTGCCTGACTCTTTGGAGGCAGCGGCGTAGGTTCACCGACGCTTTTGTTAAAGCCACTCGGAGAGGTGGGATGCGGCGAAGAATAGAACTCATGTTCGGCGCTGCCGTAAGCCTTCGGATGGGCACGCGACGCCACAAATGCGCGGGGATTTGCGCAACGGCCTTGCTCCTGGGTTTCTCGCTGTGCGTAGCGGCGACTTCATCCCGAGCCGAGGACGAGCCACCCGTTCCCGTCGAAGCGTTCTACCGTCATCCTGACATCGACGGTGCTGCGCTCTCGCCGGACGGGACGCAGCTTGCCATTCTTACCGGTGGCCGCGCGCCCCGCGTCAGGTTAGGAATCTTCGATCTGAAAAAACGCGCAGCCTGGATGGTGGCCCAGTTTGCCGACGCCGACGTCCGCGACTTTTACTGGGTGAACGATCGCCTTCTTGTTTTCGACCTTAACGATTTGTCAGTGGGCGGCGGCAAACAGGAGTCCCTCGGATTATGGGCCGCGCAGGCAGACGGCGGCGCGATGCGGCGGATCGCCCGCGACAGAATGCTGCTATCTGTTCCCGTCGGCGGTGGCAACGAGATCATCGTGGGACGCGTAGCGCGCCACGCCGGGGAACCGATCGCAATCTACCCCTACAAACTCGACTTAACGACGGGGGAGCAGCGTTCGCTTGCCGTCGACGCGCCCGATTATGCGCTTAGCTGGATCTTCGAGCCGAAAGGGGAGCCCCGCGTGGTGCTCGCCACGCACGAGGGGCAGACGCACATCCACTGGCGCGCGCCCGGAGACGACACTTGGACCGAGATCGCGAAGTTCGACTCGCAGCGCATGGGCTTTGCGCCGCGCTTTGTGGATGCGACTGGACGGCTCTACGTGACCGCTCCCGAGGGTGGAGAGAGCTACGCCGTATTGAAACGCTTCGATTTCACAACCGGCAAGCCCGAGCCCGACACATTCTTCAAGACGCCCGGATTTGATTTCTCGGGCGCGCTGATCACAGCGGACGGCACCGGAACCATGCTGGGCGCCCGTTCGACGTCCGACGCGCTGACCACCGTCTGGCTGGACGAGCGCATGAAGACGATCCAGCAGGACGTCGATGCTCGGCTTCCCGGTCACATCAACATCCTAAGCTGTCGCAAGTGCGCAACCGACGACGTCGTCGTGCTCGTCTTTTCCTATTCCGATCGGGACCCGGGTCAGTATTTCTTCTATCGCCCGTCCCTAAAGAAGTGGGAGCCCGTCGGCCGGGTGCGTCCCGACATCGATCCGCAGCGCATGGGAACACTTGAACTGCATCGTATACGCGCGCGCGATGGACTCGAGCTTCCCGTATGGGTCACCCGGCCAGCGGGAGATCGGAGCAGCGCTCGCCCCGCGGTGGTTCTCGTGCATGGCGGCCCCTGGAGCCGCGGCGAGTCCTGGCGGTGGAGCGCCGACGCGCAGTTCCTTGCGTCGCGCGGATATGTCGTGATCGAACCAGAGTTTCGGGGGAGCACAGGATACGGGTATCGGCTCTTTCACGCCGGCTGGAAACAGTGGGGGCGTGCGATGCAAGACGATGTCGATGATGCGCTCGATTGGGTCGTCGGCCAAGGGTGGGTGGACGCGAAGCATGTGTGCATCGCCGGGGCGAGCTATGGCGGGTATGCGACGCTAATGGGTCTCATCCGAACTCCCGAGCGTTATCGCTGCGGTGTAGCATGGGCAGCGGTGACCGATCCGCGGCTGCTGTTCGAGGGCTTCTGGCGCAGCGAAATCTCCGAGGAAGCTCGGTTGTACGGCCTGCCGGTGCTCATCGGCGATCCAAAGGAAGATGCTGCGGCACTCGCCGCAGTCAGCCCGGTCGAACAGGCTTCGCGCATCAAAGCGCCGTTGCTGCTCGCTTTCGGTGGACTGGATCGGCGCGTACCGCTCGAGCACGGTACGCGACTACGCAGCGCCCTTCGCGCAGCAGGTCAAGACCCGCAATGGGTCGTTTATGACGACGAAGGTCACGGCTGGCTGAAACCGGAGAACAGGGTCGACTTCGCGCGGCGAATGGAAGCTTTCCTGGCGAAATACCTCAAGTAGCCCTCGCACGAGTGAATGGAGGTCGAGTCATGCGAGGCCTTTTGTCTTAACCCAGGGGCCAATGCCTAACCTCTGTATGGACTTCCCCGGAAATGCAAGGTTCGCTGGCGTTGACGAAGGATCAGACTGCAACTCTGTATCCGGCCGTGTTGGGTGATCGGTTTGCACCCGGGCCATGCTAGGAACCGCGCGCTGCGCCCTCATTCGGTCATCGGCCTCGAGTTGCGGCCGCCAGGTTAGCCAGGTGCGCGCAGCGTCGATCTGACCATCGTCGTAGCTACTCCTCTCCTCGCAGTCGTCGGCAGGGTCCGGCAATCAGTTCACGGCAGCATGCGCGCGCAGCGGTTCGTCACGGGTGAGCAGCACCCACAGCAATCGCGCGTGCTTGTTGGCAATGGCAACGAGCGTCTTGTGGTAGCCAATGCGTTCGTAAGTGGCGACGATCCACGTCGCCAGTCGGGTGCGGCGCGTCGGCGTGACGCGGAGGGCCGCCTGCAATGCCGAGCGCGCCCCCTGCACCAGAGCCCCCGAAGATAGGTATCGCCGCGCCGCGTGATGCGGCCCAGGCGCGACTTGCCGCCGGTCGAGTATTGGCGCGGTGTGAGCCCGATCCACGAAGCGAACTGACGACCGCAGCGGAACTGCTGCGGGTCGATCACCGTCGCCGCGACCGCGCTCGCGGTGAGCACACCCACGCCGCTCAAGCGTGCGGCCCGTCGCGCGCGGGGATCGCTGGCGGCATCCTGCGCGATCTCGCGGTCGCAGTCATCAATATGCTGGTCGAGTTCGCGCAGATGCTCGAGTTGTTGCGCCACGCCGCGCCGCAGCGCCAGCGGCAGTGTTTCATCACCCAAGGTGGCGCGGGCGCCGGCCAGTGCCGCTGCCGCGCTGTTCGGATAGATCCGTCCGAACTCCGCCAGCAGCCCACGCAGGCGATTGAGGTTGGCCGTCCGCTCTTCTTGCCAACCCTGACGCAGCCGGTGCACGACCAACCGCGCTTGCTGCTCGGCGCTCTTCACCGTCACGAAGCGCAGATGCGGCTGGCGCACTGCCGCGCAAATCGCCGCTGCATCGTTGGCATCGTTCTTCCCCGACAAGCGGAACGGGCGCACGAACTCCGGCGCCATGATCCGCGCCGTGTGCCCGAGTGCCCTGAGCTCGCGGGCGAACCAATGCGCGCTGGAACACGCCTCCATTCCTACCACGCAGGCGTCCGCTGGGCGAACCAGGTGAGCACCGCCTCGTGCCGCAGCGTGCGCTGCAGAACCATGCGCCCAGCCGCGTCCTCGCCACACAGCGACACCACGCGCTTTGCCAGATCCAGCCCCACGGTAGTAATCTCGCTCATGACTTCCCCTCTCTTGGATTGAACGTGGAAATTCAATCGTGGCACTACGCTGCCGACGTGAGTAGGGGAAGTCCTTCCTATTCGGTCAACCGGACGCCGGCCGGCGTAGCGGGTCATTGCGGGCGTTTCGTCGGCGCCGGTTACCTTACTCGTTGGGCCTCACGAAAGACGCTTCGATGGAAAATCGCGACGTATGTGAGTTATGCGTGCCCGAGTCGGTGCTGGCTGAAAGTGAATTGGCGTACGTGCGACGGGAGAGCAATTCCTTAAGTCGCGGCCATGTCGTTGTCGTGCCCCGTCGGCATGTATCCGATTTCTTTGAAATGACGAGTCCTGAACAAATGGCCGTCATCGAGCTCCTCAACGCGGCACGTGCGCGCATCGAGTCCGAGTATTCGCCGGACGGATACAACATCGGTGTGAACATTGGGGCCGCCGCCGGTCAATCGCGTATGCACGTCCACGTTCATCTCATTCCTCGGTATACCGGCGACGTCCCTAATCCGGCCGGCGGCATCCGGTGCGTACTTGCGGGAAAACTTGCGGCCTAACGTCGCGGTCAACCGGACGCCGGCAGGCTTACAGTTCTTGTCGCGCGCGTCGTGGTCGCCGGTTACCTTACTCTTTAGACCTCCATCGCTTCCCGAAAATGAACAAAACGGATCTCTGCCTGCGTACTGCCAGGGGCAAAGTCCATGAACTGATCGCGTACCAGTTCCCGGTTACCTTACTCGTTGGGCGTCGAAGGAGTTCTCATGAGCATCGATGAACGGGCAATTCGCGACCTCGTCGCGCTTTGGCATACCGCAACCGCAAGGGGTGATGTCGATACTGTTCTCGGCCTTATGGCAGAGGATGTTGTCTTCCTCGTTGCGGGCAAGGAGCCAATGCGAGGCAGGCGTGCGTTTGAACAGTCTCTCCGCGCCCTCCTAGAGCAATATCGCATCGAATCATCGGCCGAAATTCAGGAGATCGAAGTCTCGGGAAGCCTCGCCTATAGCTGGGCCAACCTCAAAGTCCAGATCATTCCGCTCTCCGGTGGCCCGGCGCCCGTTCGAGAAGGCAGCACGCTGTCGATCCTTCGCAAGGGGTCCCAAGGCTCCTGGGTCATAGTGCGCGACGCCAACCTTATAACCGCAAATTCGTGACGCCCAACCCGGCGGTGAACCGGACGCGCCGGCTACCGTCCTCGTAGGCCCCATTAGTCGTCCTGTCGATCGCGGGCACCAGTGCGGAACTGCAAGTCAGCCACGATTGCCTACGGCAACGTCTGCTTCATGGCCGTGAATCCCGACCTTCGTATGCCCGGTTCGGGTCGAAAGCGCCGATTCGATTCCTTGACCAGCGGACGTTCGCTCCGCCTTTCGCTTCGGCCGGCGACCCCAAGTCCCTGCGGGTCCGCTTTCGAGATCTCCTAGTGGCTTGAGGGGTGCCGACCTAAGTCCGTTCCACCTCGAGACCAGTCATTCCCGACGCGCGTCTTCCCGAGAACAAACGACGGGAGTTGGCCGTTTCCGGTCGGCCCCGATCGTGACAGGTACGCGAGGCCCATGACGTTCGCGGCGCCCCGGACGAAAGAGTGATGGGCATTGAGGCTAGGGACGAACCAACGCTCAAATCACCTCGGGAACGCGGCGCAATCTTCGCTGCGACTCGTTACAGACCCCGCGCTATCGAGGCGGACGGTCGACGGAGGAGGGAGGTAGCCCGCGATTCGTTTTGTCCGATAGCGTCCATCGGAGTTGAACTCATGAGCGGCATCCCCGCTGCACGTCCCTGTGCACGCTCCCGCTCAACACCTATGAGTGCGGTGGATGACGAGCCGCGATGGCTTTCAATGCCCGGACCTTCGTCGCAGGGCGTCTGGCGCGGATCGTGGGGCAGGGCATGGGCAGAGTGCAAAGCGCCATGGAAGCCGCGCCAGTCTTGGGGTTTGGCAGCCTGCGTCTCCGCCAACTAAAACAGGTGTATTCCGGTTACATAGGTAACGTTTTATACCGGAGACATAGGTAACACTTTCGGTTCGAAGGGGTCGGCGATGGGTTCGAGCCGACCGATTTCGTGATCGAAGAAGCCCAAGTCGTAGTGCATGAAGGTGACGAGCGCGATTCTATCGTTCACCTCCTTGATCCCCACGTTCTGACCGGCAAAGGCCTGGCCCAAGTTGATCTTGCGCTTGCCGATGCAAATGCGCCCGCAATGGGTGACGGTGAAGGTTCGGTCGTGGAAGGGATACTCGAGCTCGTTTAAGCCGCGATACGGTCGCCGAGAGGGTTGGTAGAGCTCGGCGGGATACTTCATGACCAATGCCTGGTGCGGACGTTCGTCGTTGTAGCAGGTCATGAAGTCATCGAATCGGGCTTGCTGCTGCAGGACGTTCTGGGCGGCGGGCTTCGTTAAAGCGAATGACGTCTTGCAGGTGCGGAGCCGCGGGTTGGCATTCGTCCATCCACAAGGAAAGGACGCTGGTTCGCAGCGCGCGATACTCGGAGACCAGTTGCTTGATGTCGTACCCGAACTTCGCCCGCATGACCGCATGCGTCTGGGCGGCGGTTTCCCTGATGGGAGCGGCCGCGAGTCCCTTCGATTTAGCGGCCTGCTCCTCGCGGGACTGGGGTGCCGAGAGATCCAGCGCGACTGCCTCGAGGATCTGCTACGCGGGATTGCGCAGTTGGAATGGATTCATGGACGCGGCTGCGGGCAGGGGAGTGGCCGCAAATGCCTCCCACTTCGCGAGGATGGTCTCCATGTCGCGAACGATGAAGTCGGCAAGTCGCACGTTCTCCTCCCGAAAGGATGGCGCACTCTGCGTGGTTGCATATTTTACCTGTAGGATTTTTCTTACAAAATAGCCATAAAAATCAGTTAATTACG